>Ga0214917_10000188_pt1 | contig 77796 bp, 94 predicted proteins | sample LL_1208_BB_MetaG_FD_177983 | JGI IMG/M metagenome (GOLD analysis project Ga0214917, IMG submission 177983) | Freshwater microbial communities from Lake Lanier, Atlanta, Georgia, United States - LL_1208_BB | ecosystem: Environmental > Aquatic > Freshwater > Lake | place: USA: Georgia | collected... | reverse complement strand
TTATATTGTATATGTTCATCCTCTGAATGGTATAAGTAATCGTTGATGTCTATTTTATCAACTCTTATAAACCAATGAGACGGGCTACATACATGTAAATCAATACATCCAAATAAATTACACTTCTCTCTAAACCATCTAAATGCTTGTGAGAATGTTGGTGCACAAATCCACTCGTTTTCTGTATGAGTGTGTCTGTTAAAATGAAAAGCACCAATTTCATCTTTCATTGGTAATGGTCTTATAATATTATCTTCCCAATAAAATGACGTAGGTTCATCAAAACCAAGTTCTTTGAGTGCTAATGCTTGTTCGTAGGGTACAAATTCTTGTGTCATTTCGTTGTTGTTTTATGATACAAATATACAAGGAATTTTTGAATTCACAAACTATTTATGAATAAATTTAAAAAATGTTTTCCACATATCAAAAGAACAGATTTAGGAGGTTAATGAACCTTATGGAGCAAAAGTCAACCACCGATTATCTTCAAGAGTTTCAATCATCAAACTATCAAAACTTGAGAGAACTTCTGGAATCAAACCAAGAATTACTAAACAAATTGAAAGAATACACTGATCTTGAATCAGTTGATGATATCGAAAGTTTTCTTACAAAACCAAACAAAACAAAGTTGATGAGGATTATGTTTGAGGCAAAACAAAAAAAAGACATCGATGTATTTGAACTCATCGATGCCTTTTTCAAAACCGCACAATCTTTTTACTAAGATACAATATCAACAAGTTCAATATCGAAAATTAAGGTCTCACCAGCCAGAGGATGGTTCATATCTAAAACCACGTATTCTTCAGTGATATCTTCAATAATTGCTTGGATTGGTCTTCCATCGTGAGTTGATCCTTGAACCATATCACCCTTGTTAAACTGATCTAAGTTATTAAAGTTTTCTCTGAGTACCTGAACAGTTGCGTCTGGTCTACGATCACCATAACCTTCACTAGGTGGTATTTCTACTTGTTTCATTTCACCTACAACCATACCAACCACTCCGTTATCAAACCCAGGAATCATTTGCCCAGATCCGACTTCGAAATCTAGAGTACTACCTCTCTTGTATGAGTTATCAAACTCGTTGCCATTTTTTGTGGTTCCGACATAATGAACCTTGATTGAATGTCCTGCTTCTACTTTTTTTTCCATTTTTTTTGTTTTTTAGTTTTAGTCTTCTTTTTTTTGTTCGAACGTTTCTCGTCCATCAATAATTTTGTTAACACCCCATATTTCAGCAAAGTACTTATCATTCACAACTCTTGCAATAAACTCAGTTTTTGACATAGGGTCAGCAGTGATCATCATATAGTCGTTGTAATACCTCTCGTAAGCTTGGGAAATGGTTTTGAATTGATTTTCCATATTATTCACTGTGTCTGTATCGAATGAACGTAAGATTTACTGGTGTCCTAAGAATTGGAGCTTTAATTCCATCATCTGATGATTGAATAACTTCATAAAAATGTCCTTCACAGCGGATTGTAATTACATCTTGAATTGTTTCCACATGATCGGCATTCACTTTGAGAACTCTTGTTTTAGTGTTGAAATCTAAATAAATCATAATTTAATTTTTTTTTGGTTTTAGTTGTTAATTTTTTGAGTGTGATCGAATTTTTTGTTTTGTAGTATTTCATTGCTATCCATTTTCCAATTGCACTTCCAGATGTGTAAAAGATTAAGATCCAAAAATCTCCTTTGAACAAACTATCAATTGATACAAATGATGAAGAAAGACCTATGAGATTAATAATGACTGAGTTGATCATCAACTCTCTAGTTTTATCCTCTTGTGTAAATTTTATTTCAAATACTTTGGAAATGTTAAATGTGAGTTGTAATAAAAATACTAAGAGATAGGTCATTAATTACAATTTGTGTGGAATTGGTGGAACGTTTTGTTTTTTCCTGGATCAACATTTCTGAAATAATAACACGATTTTAACCCTAATTTAGTTGATGATATAGTTTTATAAAATCCTATGGGTATTGAAGCTCCTCCCGGTACTTTTGATGGATTTGGTGAAAACTCCAAAACAATATGAACCTGGACATCATTTGTTGATTTTGCGAGTGTCCTTTCGTATTCCTCCAGTTCCTTCCAAGGGCCTCTGTTGAGTGACTGATGCTGTAAGGCTGAATTCAAATACGTAAACGTCATTTTGAGTAAAACAATGTCACATCCAAATGCTGCCGCTGGTGCCATATGACCTTTATCATATTCATTTTTTGCATAATCATCTCCGTTTGATGTATGAATGGTTTTTTCGGTATAGAAATCAAGACCCTTACGAGAAACCGTATTTTCTGAACACTGAACCGTGTATTTGACCCATTTTGGTTGTTCCAAAGTCTCAGAATAAACCATCTCGAAAATGGCATTCTTTACATAAACACTATCCCTTTTAGATTGAGAGAATGCTATAATTGAAACAAACAGGAGAATTAAAAGTAATGATATTTTTTTCATAGTATTTTTAAAATATAGTTGATAATGCAAGAGCAATACCAAGTAATACGGTAAAGCCTAATGCGGTTACAAAAAGTTTTAGGGTTATTTCACCAATGAAGTTAAGTATTTGTGTCATTTTTGTATTCTTTTTTTATGTTTTCTAGGTTTTTTCGGATGTGCTCTGAGTATGGAACTTCAGGATTTTGTCTTACGGTGGTTTGAGTCACTCGGAACAATTTATCCTTAAGTCCCATCTCTTCAGCTTCATTAATCATTTCCATCAAATAGTATTCTTGTGACATATCAGTTTGGTGTTGGGATATCTTGTGGTGGATTGTTTTGTGAAATTAATGCTTGTTCTGCTTCAAGTATTTTGGTTGCTTCGTGAATCATATTGTCGTTTGCGTTATTGTACGGGCCACTACCATATTTACATCCACATAAAGGTCTACCATGTCTTCTGAGAATTTCTCTTGCTTCTTCTAAATTCATTTTTTTTGTTATTATATGAGGTTTATTTTTTCCATAAGTATAGACATGGAAACAATTTTTTCAATATAACAATCAATTTTTTTTTAAAGATTAAGACCTCCTCCGACTGGTACGACGAGCACTGACAAGTTCCTCTTGGGTTGGAGGGCCATCGACCGCAACAGTCTTGAGAGCTTCAATTTTGGATTTGATCCTCTCGGTCAAAGTGTTCTCACCGAGGTCAAATACTTCCTCTTGAGTTGTGATGATACATTCGTCCAATACCTTGTAAGGAATTCGAACAAAGAATGTATCACCATTGTAAAACTCAAGTGGAGATTGATGGGCAAAACAAGCATCAACCAGTTTAAGAAAAATTCTAAATTGTTCGGTGTCCACAAATGACTCTGATAGAAGTTTACCAAGTGTCTCGTGAATGACATTTATACGATGTGTAGTTTTCATAAGTCAAAGATAAGAATTAAAATTGTTTTTTACAAATTAAAACTAAGAAAATTTTGGACTAGCACCCAATAAAACAGAATTTCTAAAACGAACGACATCAAGTGGTTTCTTAATTTTGTGACGTTTCATTACATCTTTGACGATGAATTCGAATTCAGGTTCTGGTATAGTGTGACTATTGTAATCTATTACTTTTTGTCCATCCTCATTCAATGGAGCATCTTTGAGTAATTGATCAAAGTCTGCCGAGGGAGTTGCGTGTAAATACAACTCCCTCATACAGTCAAAATAGGCGGTATCAAATTTTTTATCATTCAGCATAAGTTCCGACTTTAAGGTTACCATCAAAAATTAAATATTGTCCGACATGTAAAGCGTCGATCATATAGTATTTACCACCCATACTTTTGTTCATCGCTTTCATATCGATTGAACTGATTTCAGTATGACCCACAATCTGAACAAAAGTCTTTTTTATGGAATTTTCTTTGACTCTTCTTTTATTAGACGCTAACAGTGCTTTTGTACGAATCCAAACAGGAGATTGAGTCACATCATCGCCGTAAGGATCCCAACCAGAGAAACAGAAAGCTCTTGGTTTGAATTTGAACATATCATTCAACTTCTCAACAAGATTTTCACAATCCCAACCATACATTCCAAATGTATTATTCATCCAAACATGACTAACCCCGGCATGTGTACAAAGAAATTTGTCAAACGAATAAGCCATTTGAAGTTGTTCTAGGTTTTCAGACAGTACTGCGGATATGTCAAATTGTAACCGGGGTTGAAACCCTGAGTATGTTTCACCGATGTGCATGTAGTGAAGGTCGTGATTACCAACAAGTAAGACCACCTCTTTATCACTTGACTTTTTGAAGTCAACTATTTCCTTGAAGTTGTGTATTTGGTCTAGACCTGGAACATCAAAACTATCAAAGTAATCACCAATGAAAATAACTCTGTCAGGATTTTCTTTCTCGACAATTTTTTTCCAAACGGAACGTCCGTGGGTATCACCCAAAAATAGAGTTTTCATATAGCAAATATAGTGAACTAATTTGAAACTTCAAAATTCTGGAACCAATAATTTTCCATCCTCGAACGAATTTCCATCCACAAAATCTTCTTGAAGAAAATCAATCACCTTTCTAATTGCTTCTGGTTGATTTTCAGACAATTTGATCGTTAGGGCGACAGCTCCTGTCAAAATCATCCTTATATCAGACAAAGTAGTCGAAGTGTCTGACGGATCCAATTTGATATTGAAACTTGCTTTTCCGTTTTTATGTTCAAAATTAACACAAACTGTTTTTTCTATTTTTTTCATTTTTTAAAGTTTGAATATATTCGTACAATCCGTCCAAATCTTGACAAATTAAATTGCCATCTTTGTCTTGACAAGTCAGATCCTCTCTTTTACCAAAGTCTTTTTCATAACACCACCAAGAAATCATATCTTCACCATCAATACCAAAACATTCGACCATTAAATCTTTAATCACACTATTCAATGGGTCATTCAAATCGATTAAATCAACACCCAAACGATATAAGTCATGAATCTTATGGTCATGTTTTTCTAATTGTTCAATCAGATTAAAAAATACTGTCTTTTCCATTTTTCAGAGTTTTATTTCGAAACGATTACGCATTTGTTCAACTTTTTCTTCAGGACAACCGTGAATATTTGTTCCTACGTGCCGATTTTCGACGATGATTGAAAAGACCGTATACCCAAATTTTTGTGCAAGATCCAGATAGGGTTTCATTTCCCATTCTTGAGTGAATGTATTTGAAACAGCGATTTTACCCACTCCATCTTCCATAGAGTGCTCAACACGTAGTTTGCACCAATTATGTGCTAACTTTATTTTCGATGCGTCAAATTTGTATTCCCCAGTTTCTGAATCAATGAAATATTGATCAGCCTCAAATACTGGACAACCCAATGTTTTCGCAAAGGTACTTTTACCCGATCCAGGTTATTACGGAACCCCTCTAACCAAGAATAAATTCTTGTTCGAGGGGTTCAAATTTGTTTTTTTTAAATTATCCATTTATTTATTATTAAGAGGTATTTCTGATATCTTTACTCATGATGGTCGTATGCGATCATTGACTTGATGGGTTGATTTTTCATCAACTTCAAGATTTCACTGGTCGATATAGGATACAAATTGTTTCCGTCAACACCAATATCCATCATTTTACCAGGTCCGATTCTTTTGTTTTGTGGTAAATGAACGTGACCGTGTAAATGGATAGTACCTCTGGCCAAATTGTTCCAACTAGCAATAGGATAATGTGATAATACAAACTCATTGGTAACTAGAGTGTTGCCAACATAATGTGAGACACTCAACTCAATATATTTGCTGACTGAAACAAACAAAGATTGACAATCTTGTTTATTACGAGCAATATGATGATCATGATTACCCAATACTAGGTGGATGTTTTGACAAATTAACCTTTTTCTAAAGTTTTCAATTGATTCAAAACCACCGAAACTCCAATCACCGTTATGGATCAAGATGTCATCTGGCATAACCAACTCGTTGATGTTATTAACCAGTGTGTCATTCATCTTACTCAAAGACTCGAAATTTCGTACCGTTTGAGGATCTTTCCACTGGGTGGTTGCAGAACATATATTCGCATGGTTAAAGTGTGTGTCACTAGTAAACCAAAGTTTTTGATTCGGGTTGAGGGTCAGTTTCATCGTTTTTTTTTACAAATATACAAATAAATCTCAAACAAAGTGTGGAATATTCACTCGAACACAAGATTGCGGTTGACCCTCGTTCATCCAAAAATTGTTAATGTAACCCATAATGTTGGCGGATCCAATTGGATTGGCAGAATGAGTATAAACTAGTGGAAAAACGATACCAGATGATTTTTTTTCTGACCTACTCTCTTGAGTAATGTAATTGTCAAGATAGTGATTGACCAACCACTTAGCACAATCCATTCCAGTCTTTTCAAGGATGTTTGAATAATCCAATTTGTAGTTTGGACTCACATTAGTAAAATACTCATTCATAGCCGTATCACCCAAATCGTGATCCAAAGAAATAAGTTCGATATTTTCCAAACCTGTATTCGTGACAATTTCTACAAATTGGTCATAATTCCTGACAACCTCCCAATTTTCATCCTTGGGTGTTCTCACATCATCTAAGTAAATTCTCTTTTTCATTGATTTTTTTTTTCAAACTATATGTGATTCCAACTCGAACTCCTGCGTAAAACCAAAGTGCGAATCCCATCCACATCAAAATTGCGTATTCCATATTTTTTTTTGTAAAGATAAGTGGTAGATTACAATTTTTCAAATTCTGGTTTAATTATTTTCCAAATCAAACCCGAATAATCCTTATCATCATACATCTTGAATAAGATTGCTGGGTATTTATACCTCTTTGCACGCTCAGCAAAGCTAGCTCGGAATTCAAAATCATCAGATCTACCAAGAATCTTAAATATGAAATGATATTCATTTTCTAATGATATGTATTTATCCATCAGTTCATTTGAGTATTGGTGAATCTTATCGTAAAATTCATCAGGAACATCAGTAAGTGTAGATAGAACATCACCACCATTAGAAAGAACTTCCCAAATTGCGGTAGTAGAAAGGTTAGTCATTATTCGGTGAAGTCTTAAATATTCTTCACCTTTTATTTTAACCCGGTTACCGTTTGAGAAACGAACTACGAACCCTTCCGCATTGTCGGAAATTTTTCCTTTGAGTTCGGAATAATCCAAAATTCCGTCGTATCTAGAAGTTATATCACATCCAAGATCTTTGGAGTTTTGATGTAAAATTTCGTAGTCCATCTCCTGTCCGTCATGTGTTCTGATTGACCCCAAAAGGGTGAGTTTATCCTCATTTCCATAGTCAACCACTATACGATTCCAGGGGGCGGTTAACTCGAACAAGTATGTGTACTCGTCGTCAAGACCAGAAGTATCCAGTGAATCTAAAAGTTTTTGACCTGCTACCGCCTGATCGGAGACGAAAGAACCTCTGGATGCAACGAACCAACGATCCCAAACAAAAAATGCAATTATTAAAGACCCGTCTATTTTTTCAAAGACTTCGAAGTTTGAAGTTGGTGTATGTTTACCTTCCTCCAAATTGAAGAATTTACGGAATGGCCTAGCACAGATTTCACCAGTATCTGTCCATGTGACCAATCCTCGGCACATCAGAGTTACCTCGTCCCAAAGGGATTCGTATTGAACCTTCTCGGTGTAGTTCCAAATTATAAGAGGTAATATGGGATGTGTTTGTGACCTAACAAGTCCATTCAGTTCATATCTTTTAAGAATTTGGTAGTCCATTGGTTAAATTTTTTAAATAATCATCAAGATCCTTTGTAGTCATATGTGTTTTATCAAAATCAGGCTCTAATGTCTGAATTTGTTTGAGAGTGTCTTTCCTTTTACCAACTTTGTAATAACGATCTTCAATAGCGTCCGCCAAATCTTGAATGTATCTTGGTGCTGCAACTGAAATTCTCAAATCATACCAACTCCACTTTGTTTTATAATCGTAGAATGTAATTCCTTTGGTCAATCTTTTATGTAAATTATGTAACTTCCAATTACGAACCCTTACAATAGACTTGTCGTTACCGAAGACATGAAGGAACCTGAGAAACCAACGAGGGCACCACCAAGGTTTTGCTTCATAGTCCATAACTAAAACCAATGGAACCATAGCTTGGTCGTAGTATTTGTCATCAGGTATAGAACCCAAATAACCATACTTTTCGGCAAAGTTTTTGGGAAAGAATATGAAACAAAGATCACTCCACTCTATATCCCTAGTATAGATCATTCCTTTTTTTCTACCTTTCCAAAATAGAAGAGATTGTCCAAAGTCTTCAGCTTTTACACTAAATGGACGGTTATCCTTGACATAAAATTTACTTTTTTTCATAGTGGTACAAAGATAATCAAAAGAATTGTGAATCCCAAATTTTTATGAAAAAAATAATAATTAATTTGAGTATTCCAAGTGAAATATACCCTTGTTGTAAACTATGTAAGAATTATTTTCAATCCAATCTCCACAATTAATGTAATTAAATTCTCTTGAGATTTCTAATGATGGTGTGTGTATGTGTCCACATATAACTCCTTTACATCCTCTTCTTTCAGCTTGATATTCTAGTTGTTTTTCAAATCTGGTGATAAACTTGACAGCTTCTTTAACTTTATATTTTAAAAATTGACTTAAAGAATTTTTATAACCCAATTTTTTTAATGATCTGTCTATCCAAATCGCCAATTCATATCCCCAACTACCGAGTTTTCCTAACCACTTCAACTGAACAACACCATCATATAAATCTCCGTGAGTGATATAATAATCGTTCCAAACCATTTCATCTAATATACTTATATTCCCAAAGTCAACAGGTGTATACTGTCTAAGAAACTCATCATGATTACCAGTGATGTAATGAACTTTGGTTCCGTTTTTAGAATATGAAAGTATTTTTCTGATTACATTTATTTGGGATTGTGGGAAGTAAAATCTTTTTTTGAGTAACCAACCATCAATAAAATCACCAACAATGAATAAATTTTCAGGTTCGTATTTCTTGAGTGTTTTCAATAATAATTCAGCATTACAACCTTTAGATCCTAGGTGTATGTCAGAAATGAACAGAGCTTCTATTTTCATATTGATTGTTTTACTACCATAAACAACGCTTTATCAATTGTGAACCCATTATTAATGAAATGTTTTAGACTAGATACATTGCAATGTGCAATTAATGGTTTACCAAGATCTTTTATTTTCATGTTCCTATATTCCCACAAAAGTTTGTAGATACCTTTACCTTGATGTTCTGGAACTACAAAAGCATGCCCCAAGTAAATATGATTGGGATGTTCAACATATGAAACAACTCCCACCAAAACATCATTGAGATAAGCTCCTTGGTATGTTGCGGATCTATCCAAAAGTGTTGGTCTTAAATGAGACAACTCACTTTCAACCTCCTCAAATTTCGTTGTTCTAATTTCCATATTCTAAATACAATCAAATTACAAACCAACCGGGAATTTCTCTTTCTTTCCACTTGGTAAAACCTTTTTTAGCGCCAATATAATAATTTCGATACGATTGGATAACATCATCTGTCTTGTATTCATCAGGCATCGCGAGTGGTGGTTTAGTTAGTCCTATGTCTCGGACTTTTAATTTATTCACTAGGCACCATTCCAGAACTTGTTTGGATTTGTGTGTTTTTTTGTATCGATGTGTATATTCTTTGCAAAGTTCCAAACCAAGTTCACACAAAACTAAATAATTGGACAAAGATTCTCGAGCCCAGATAGCACAAGGGTGATTTTTATGGACTAACCTATAAGGTATATCCGATCGGTCATCTTGGAGTACGTGGTGAGCTGTACAGAGTAGCTGTGCATATTCCACAATCATCTTTGTGCAATGTTTGTCGCAGTGGTATTCAGCACACTTTTCGAGATCCCAATCGAGCCAAAATATATTCATATGGCAAATATACAGAAGGGACACCGAAATCGGTGTCCCTTTGAGAAAAATTACATGAACTTGAAGAATTTTTCTTTTTCGAACCTAAATTTCGGAACGTTCGCCAAATAATCCTTGGTTTCATCCCTATAACCCAAGGTTAATATACAAGCTGAGGTCAGATTTTCGGAACTCAAATTTAAAACCAAGTCTACATGGTCAGCCATAAAACCCTCCATAGGAGTTGAGTCTACATTTTCAGTAGCCGCGGCAACCAATCCAAAACCAAGACCGATGTAAGCTTGTTTTTTTGCCCATTCAACTCTTTGTTCTTGTGTCATCTGATTAACATTCAAATTAACTGCATACCTATATTGATCAAGTGATTCTACATCCATACCTCTAGAGTTTGCAACCTCAACAATAAATTCATCAACCAGATTTTCGTCGATGTTTGTTTTGGCTGCAAAAACTAAGACCGCTGAAGCATCAACAATTTGTTGTTGACCCCAACAAGCGATCTTTAAATCCTCTCTGAGTTCAGGTCTTTGAACTACGATTACTTTATATGGTGTGAGACCAAATGAACTTGGAGCCAAACGAATTGCTTCCAATATACGATCCATTTTTCCTTGAGGTATCGTATCACCATTCATACTTTTTGTTGCGTACCTCCAATTGAGTTTTTCGATTAAATTCATAATTTTTTTCTAGAATAATAGTTTCGAACGAAGAAATGTCAAACGAATTCTAATTGATCTCCAACTGAAATACCTATCTTTTTACAATAACCTCCCGGTAATTCTAGTACCATACCACCGTAACCTTTGTACGATGGACAATCATCGGATCTACACGGAGGACAGTTGTGAGAAATTGATTCAATTTGATTATCATCAATAAAAAGAATATCCAAAGGAATTATACAATTTTTCATCCAAAAGGATTGTAGACCAAACTTGGGTAAAATGAACAACATCCCATCAAACCCATCAAAAGTTTTATTCATCATTCCCTCCATTGTTTTTTCTGGTGAAGACACCACTTTACAATCTAGGTTTGTATCATTTATTTTTATGATCATATTTATTAAATATTTGAAAAATGAAAAGATACGGAGGAATATTAGTAATCGTAAAAGACGAATGTCTGCTGTGTAAACGAAACAGTTCTGGTGATAGACCGGGTGAATGGAGTATTCCTGCTGGGAAAATTGAGCCAAACGAAATTTTAGAGGATGGTGTGAGAAGGGAATTTTTAGAGGAAACAGATCTGGAGTTAAAAGGTGATATTAAAAAAGTTGCAATTATTTTGAGAAAAAACAGAACTGGTCTTAAATCAAAAGGATTATTCTATGTTTTCCTATCAAGACAAAACAAGAAATTATTTCCTGATTTGCAAAATGCAATCGATGGTGATGAACACACTGAATGTGGATATTTTTCGAAAGATAATCTTCCAGACAACGTATCGTTGGGATTACGTCGATTAATTTCAAGACTTCTAAAGTAATTTTTTGCACAAAGTATCAGTTTTCACTACTTTTTGCAAAAAATCTATTTCTTCTATCACTTTTTCAACCTCAATGTTTTGTTTTCCAAAGACCAACTTGAAAAATTCTGTCTTGTTTTCTCGAAGGTTTTTCAAATCTTCAAGTAATTTTTCAATTTCCATTTTGACTCTCTCTAATTTTTTCTTTTAGTTTCTCCACAAATTCGTTTTGTATCATTTTGGTGAATTTCACATAAGGTGTGTCGTCTGATTCAGGATCATATCTATACTCACCCGCTGGTGGTCTTTTAGCTCTACCCAAATAATTCAAACCAGAAATGTTTGTTATACATTTGTGACCACCACTCATAGCTTGTATTAAATCCCAACAACTTATCTTAACATCATCCAATTTCAAAAAATCATCCTCACTTAAACTATAGTATGGACGTTTCATAATTTGTATAATGTTTTCTAACTGATTGTCAGAAACGATACCCGAATATTTTGTACCGAAAAGTGCGGCAAAATCCTTGAATGTAAATCCAACGGACTCATTGTTGACAGATTTTTCAGCGACATACTTTATGGTTGACAAAGTAACAAATCTTTCTTTTAATTGTTTTTCCCATTTTCCGATTACTTCTTGTGCAATTTCTCCGAGGTTTACACCTTTCAGACCTCTCTCTTCTTTGAATGGATTACAACTTGCTTGAACAAGTCCCATTGGCCATGCGATCACTAAAAAATCAGCATTTGGATGATTTTTAAACGGTGTGTACCTATCATACGAACCAGGTTTCATCATAGATCCTCCACCGTATTGTACAATAATTGAATCATCCAACTTAACATTCGGACTGTCCTGCATTTGTTGAATGTAGTCCTTCATATTGTTTTGTAAAATTTGAGGATTTACATAATTACGTTTTATCATCAACTTTTTGATCCGATTATAAATTGAAAGCAATGAAGGTTGGCAATTCATTACTAGATCATCTAAAAATCCGGGTTTGTTTTTGAATGCTAACAATAGTTTGTTACAAACCAAACCTAATAATATTTTGTTTCTTTTTAATTCTTTTTGTTTATCTAATCTGAAAATGTAATTGATAACATCGTCAGTGGTAACACCATTTCTCATAAAATCTGCTGAATCAACCATTGATATCAATTTGATATCATCGTCTGGAAATATATCCACAGGAGACACTTTCTGAGATATTGTGGCCACATTCGATCTGGATTGTCCAAAGTATTTCGACTTTGTTTCTTCAGCACCAGCTTGTCTATCATGGTGGTCTGTGTGTATCACAAACATAGGTTTTCCGTGGGCAAAATCGACTAACACGGGCATTACATCTCCGTTAGCATCAGGTTTTTTTATTGAAAATTCTTTGTCTCCGTACTGAATTATTTCACAATCTACTACCTTGATACCATTGTCATCAAGGTATTTTTTCATTCCTAAAGCAGTAGTAACTCCGTCTAAATCTTGGTGATAATAAATTTTTGCCTTTTTATATCGTCTAGCAAGTTGTTTAATATCCCGAAGACCACTTTCTAATATAATTTTTTTCATTAGCTTAAAGTAAGCAAATATTTGAGTTTGTTGAATTCTGCGAGCATTTCATCTCTTATATTTAATAGATCACTATCGGAACTTGGATCGTATACATTTGTCAATGAAATCAAGAATTCCACTACTGACTCAATATATTCCATAACATCCACACTCATCAAATCCAACAAAGGTAAATTCAATCCTTGTTCAAATTGAGGTCTACCGTGTTTTCCCATACAGACTTCAACAAATGAATCAATTAAGTCACTCAACTGGTCATATATTGAACCAAACGCTTGATGTTGTGCATAAGAATCTGTTTGCCAATGAAATATTTTCATTTGGTTTTGTGCCATTAATAAATTTTGTATAACTTCGTTTTTCATAATTTTTTTTAAATAAAGGGAACTCCTGGTTTTATTCCTGGAATCCCACCGAAGAGTAAATCACTCAACAAATCTCTAGAACTCTGTGGTTGAGTTTGTGTTTTTTGTGTTTGCTCTGGTGTAGATTTAGAACCAGTTTGCGCAAAATCTTCATTCCAATGTTTTTCAGATTCAGGTGTCTGAGAATAGTCATTAATTTCAGATGTATAATCACCAATTTGTTTTTCCAACTCATCTGGTCCCACAAAATTTGGCCCACCAATATAATCCAAAAAACCCAACCACCACTTTGTATTTCTCATCAGACCCCTAACTTGTCTATTTCCCCACACTCGGCCAACGCCTCCAGAAAACGGATATTTTTTAAAAGATTCCATAGACCATTTTGCATATCCTTTTGGATCAGAAAACATACCCCCTGTAGGTTTACCACCTAAACCCGAAAATAATCTTTGGTCACTTTGTGCTAACTGGTTCATTTTTTTAAGAATGTTTTCAGCCTCAGATGGTTTCAAACGTGCTCCTGGTGGTAATTTTGATACTCTACGTGCCATTCTAATGGCGGATCTAGAACCTTGATTAGCATTTGTAAATAATCTAATCCAATCAATGATTGTTGTTCTTAGTCCCTGAAATAAATAACCTTTAGGTAAATTATCGATTCCCTCAATTAATTTAGGACCCCAAGTTCTTACAGTATTTTTCAATTTTGACAAATGTTTGTTTGTTTTGGATAAGTCTTGTATTATTTTGGTCGCCTTACCCATTTCACCAGCTTTAACCATTTTCATAGCTAATTCAGTTTTTCTGATTACTGCACCAGATTTACCTAAAAGTAAAAGAGGTTTTGCCGCTAAATCACCAATAAACGGTAAAACAGAAATCATAGAAAGTAGACCAAAAACTGTATCACCTTGTTTCAAATATGAAACACCGTTTAGAAAATCAACGATCCCCGAAGGATCAAATATTCCGACAACATCAAAAAAGGTATTCCACCCAGTAGCTTCGGAGATGACACCATCCTCATTCAACAAATTTTTTTTGAGTAGTTCGTATTGAGTTTCATTGAGTACTAAATTCATAAAAATTTTTAATATAAATATTTTGTTATTGAGAAATATTTTGTTTGTATGATAATTATGTTAGGATAAAAATCAATTCCCAATAATGAGTAATTGTATACTAGGAACATGTAGGTGTTGTCAAATGACAATACAAAATATAAGTAATATTACTATTGTAATAACATATAATAGATGTGACAATGAGACTGTTACAAATAGAAACCTTGCACCAAATGAAATATTTCAATTTAGTTATTTATCAGGTACATTTCAAACCGCGTTCAATGTAACAAATTACCAAATCATTTCAGATCTATGTTTACCAATTCTACTCACACCCACCCCAACTATAAGTTTAACACCATCACCATCAATAACACCTTCAAACCCGCCAACACTTCCAGTTTCTGAAACTCCAACCTTAACACCTACCAATACTCCAACAATCACGTCAACACCAACAAACACGTCAACACCACCCACAACACCAGATATTACACCAAGTATTACACCAACAAAAACTTCTTGTTCTTGTAACACATATGTAATTACAATTAGATCAAACAACAAAGTAAGTTTAATTAGTTATACGAATTGTAGTGGTCAGTTTAGTTTCATATCATCACCTTCGTACTTTCCACAAGGAAGAATTGAATGTTTCTGTTCTTGTTCACAACCAATAATAGGTGGAACACAAAATCTTTTACCGAGCGATTATTCTATTTTACAATATAGTTCATGTGATCTGAGTTTATGTCCACCTATTCCACCAACACCAACATTAACACCATCACCATCAATAACACCTTCAAACACAGCAACACCTCCAATAACTCCGAGCCAAACACCCACTAATATTACTTGTGATTGTAGAACCTATAATTTTAGAATTTTTGCAAATAACAGAATTACACTTATAACATATCAAAATTGTCAAGGTCAATTATCGTTTATATCGCCTAGTCCAGCACAATTTTTTCCAGTAAATTACTCAAATTGTATTTGTTCATGTTCACAATTAAGTTTCCTTGGTACTTTAGTTACACCATCAGACTATACGGTATCTCAAGTTTCTCCAATATGTAATACCTCAGTTTGTCCTACTCTTACACCATCACCAACTAGAACAACAACACCAACAGTTACTAGAACGAGTACACAAACAATCACACCAACACCAACTTCCACACCTCTGGCAACTTGTATTGGTGGTTCTCAATCTTGTACTGAGTTTTTAATTAGTCAATCTGGTTTAGGTTCAGGTCAGTGGAGTTTAATAGATTGTTCGTCTGGTCTTGAAGTTTCTATAAATGTCCCGAGTAATGAGATTGCTTATGTTTGTTCGAGAATTATACCGACATTTTTAGGAACTGGTAGTTTTACCCCAGCAACTCCTATCAGAACTTGTGGTTTATTTTGTATCCCACCGACTCAAACTCCAACTAAAACCCCAACACCCACTCAAACAAGTACTCCCGCCATAACCGCTAGCCAAACACCAACACGTACAAACACAAGAACCCCAACACAAACAAGAACATTTAGTCCAACACCTACACAGTCACGGAGTTCAGGTGTCACACCTTTACCCACAAATAGTCCAACGGCAACCCCCCCTTTGACACCGACAAATACATCAACACCTCCATTAACACCTTTTCAAACACCAATACCGACAGAAACTCCAAGGTCAACACCAACATCTTCAACAACACCAACTATCAGTTTATCATTAAGTCAGACACCTAGTTTCACACCGACAAATACAAATTCACAAACACCTCCACCAACACCAAATGCAACTCAACCAATATGTGATGGTGGTACTTCAATCCCTTGTTACTTATGGCAAATAAGTTTGGTTGGTTTTGGTGCACAGTCAGTTTACGTATACACAAATTGTGATGGAATTTTGACGACACTCTCGATGTCGTCATCAGTTAATCCAGTAGAATTGATATGTAGTCCTCAACAACCACAAAATGTCGGAGGAAATCAAGGAATAATACAAAGATTTAATATTTGTGGTTATTTCTGTTTGAATCCAACTCCTTCAGTAACTCCTACATCAACTCTAACACCATCACCATCATCAACGGAATTTAAAACTCCTACACCAACTAACACAGTTACACCGACTATAACAGCAACACCAAACAGTACACCACCGAACACACCAACCTCAACAACAACTTTTATAAATTATATTGCTGAAAATTGTTGTGAAGATGTTGTTCAATCAATTGTAATTAGTCTTCCAAGCGGTATTATCATCAATTTTAATGTTGATGGTGTTGTTTTTGAAGGTTTCAGGTATTACATAATTGAACCCACAGATTTCACGACTTACAACATACGATACACCTCAATAATACCGAACATTTGTAGTCAAAGTATTGGTTCACCATGTCCACAACCTACGCCGACTACAACAATAACACCTACCACAACGCCTACATTGTCTTTATCACCAACAAGAACAAATCCTGAAACAAATACTCCAACACCTACCAATACACCAACAAATTCAGAAACACCAACACCACCACCAACAGGTACAGATTTACCAACACCACCACCAACTGAAACACCAACAAACACACCATCCGATACTGGTGCCCCACAGAATACTCCGACCCCAACCCCAACAAAAACATCTTGTAGTTGTAAAACTTATTACATAGAAGTTACCAAAATAAATTGTGTGACAAGAATTCGTTATACCGATTGTTCTGGAACTTTAATAGTACTTGAAGCACAATCTTTATTAAACTTAACATTTTTTCCATTAAACTGGAGTTATTACATATGTTCGTGTTCTGTGCCAGCTTTCCAAGGGACTTGTGAAACTCCCAGAGGTTATTTTTCTGAAATTGGTCCTGGATGTCTAACATTTCCAACATCTACACCAACAATAACTACAACTCCATCTAATACGACAACTCCAACCGTAAGTCCAACAGAAACATTAGTTTTTTCAAATTACATTGCACAAAACTGTTGTGTAATTTTTGGAACAACGATTGTTGTGTCAATACCAACTGGTTTGAACATTACAACGTCTACAGGTGTTGTGTACAATGGACAATGTTGGTTGATAGGTGATCTTATAAATTTACCTTATGACTTTAGAACGACAGATATTTTCGATAATATATGTGATAGATGTGTACCATGTCCAACATTGACACCGACAAGAACAAGTTCACCAACTCCGACACCAACTAACACACTAACTCTTTCGCCATCAATATCTTTATCACCAAGTCAATCTCCGACATTTACACCTACACAAACAAGATGTTCTTGTAAAACTTATTCTGTAACAGTAAATGCAGATGCTATAAACAACAATATTACAATAATAGAATATACAGATTGTAATAATCTACCTCAACAAATATATGGTTATCAGTACACGGTAAGTGGAGTTTTTCCTAGAAATTTTCAGATTTGTTTCTGTTCATGTTCAGTACCCGTTGGTTACGGAGATGGGATCTCACCCTATCCAATCACAATTATACTTACTAACGAAGAATGTGTTCCAGCATCTTGCCCAACAAATACTCCGACTTTAACAACTAGTCCGACTCAAACCCCAACAAATACATTCACACCAACTACTACTGAAACGCTTACAGCAACACCTACTCAAACAGAAACCGCTGAACCAACTGGATCACCTAGAAGTACAACCACACCAACATCCACACCATCAGAAACTCCAACAAATACACCTACGAATACTTCAACGCCTCCAACTACAGAAACTCCAACAAGTACTACAACACCATCAGTAACACCAACAAATACTACAACACCATCAGTTTCTCCAACACAAACTGTAAGTAATACTGGTACTCCACCACAGACAGCGGATGTTACACAGACACCAACAGTTACACAGACACCAACAGTTACGTGTCCACCTTGTTTTGAATATACAATTACCGCAAGAGGTACTATTACCATTGGTTATACTGATTGTTCAAATATTCCGAGAATCAATAATTTAAGTAATGGACAAACTATCAGTATTTGTTCGAAGAACTATCCAGATCTGGCGGGAATTGCCCCAACTATTACCACAGGTTCACAATGTGGAAATTACTGTCAACCTACACCAACACCAACAAATACAACAACACCAACAAATACAACAACAAAAACTTCTACAAATACTCCAACGAATACAATAAGTTCTACTGTAACATCAACATTAACTCCAACAGAAACTCCAACAAATACGCCATCAAATACGTTTACACCAACAGAAACACCAACAAATACACCAACACAAACGAATACAGAAACCGCTGAACCAACTGGATCACCTAGAAATACAACCACACCAACATCCACACCATCAGAAACTCCAACAAATACACCTACGAATACTTCAACACCTCCAACTACAGAAACTCCAACAAATACCCCAACACCAACAAATACTTCAACAAACACACAAACACCGACAAATACACAAACACCGACAAATACTATCACTAATTCACAAACACCGACAAATACTATCACTAATTCACAAACACAAAGTCCAACAAGTACAACAACATTAAGCGCCACACCAACTAATACATTTACACCAACAAATAGTCCAACACCAACGACAAGTCCAACTTTCACCCCAACACCATCAACTACTAGGTGTGCTTGTAAAACTTATTTTATTGAACTAGTTTCTGATTGTAATATTTCTTCCATCCGATACACAAATTGTGATAATAATTTAGTAAACTTGACCCCAACACAACCTAATCCATATTTTCCAATTGGATACTCCATAAGTATTTGTGCTTGTTCTGCAACTTTCACACCTATCGGTGGTCCACAAAATTGTATTTCAATCAGAGAAGATTATCCAACCTGTGTAACAGATCCAACACCCTCGGCAACAAAAACTCAAAGTGTCACACCAACAAATACAATATCACAAACGAACTCACCTACTCAATCTCCATCTTCAAGTGTTTCACCAACTCAAACATCAACACCAACACCAACAAACACAATTAGTCCTTCACAAACAAACACGCCTACAAGTTCTGTAAGTCCTTCAGTAACAAATACTCAAACACCTACCGAAACTCCACCAACTACTCCATCACCTACACCTACAACAACAACAACACCTACACCTACAACAACAACGACACTTACCGCAACACCAACTCAAACAGGAACTGCTGAACCAACTGGATCACCTAGAAATACAACCACACCAACATCCACACCATCAGAAACTCCAACAAATACACCTACGAATACTTCAACACCTACAACTACAGAAACTCCAACAAATACAATATCACCAACAAATACAATATCACCAACAAATACAATATCACCAACAAATACAAATACACAAACACCTACCAATACCATAACCAATACACAAACACCTACCAATACCATAACCAATACTCAAACGACAACACAAACACCAACATATACTACCACACCAACAGTCACACCATCAAGATGTGCTTGTTCAACCTACGTAATTGATATTTTAGTAGCTGATAGAGTTCGTTTCTTGCAAATAAGAGACTGTGATAGTGGAAATATTGTTTCTTATTGGTTACCAACAAATTCACCAGCTACAAGATATTGTATATGTTCATGTTCACAACCACAAGGTCAAGGTCAAGGATCACTTTGGACAATAGACTCCGTAAATCCTGGGTGTAATGAAATATATTGTTTAACACCAACACCAACTTTAACACCAACAAGTACGAATACACAAACACCGACATCAACACCCCCATCAACTCCAACAACCACTTTGACCGCAAGTCCTACAACTACTTTGACCGCAAGTCCTACAACTACTTTGACCGCAAGTCCTAGTACAACATCTACATTGACCCCGACACCTACAACTTCAAACACACCAACAAACACAACGACATCCACATCTACAAATACACCAACACCTTCAAGTACGGTTACACAAACACCGAGTATGACGGTTACACAGACACCATCATCAACTGGTAATAGAGAATGTAGAGAATACATAATTACAATTGTGTCTCCTGATATATGGGGTATAAAATATATTGATTGTGATAATAATACTCAAATAATAAATTACCTTAATCCGGGACAACTTCCAGGTTTTAATCAAGTAGCACAATTTACTCTTGGGAATACACTTGTAAGTCCCCAAGAATTAGTCATTTGTGCATTAGAGACACCTATTCTTTGTTGTGATTTACAGTGTACAATTATATGTCCATCGAATTACGCTACTATAAATCAAGGTGGGAGGTGTCTTTTATGTTTTCCATGTTCCCAATTTTTGGTAACAGTTCAACAAGGAAGTCCAGGTATTCCATTTCAAGGTTGTGTACAAGAAATTGTATTTCGTAATTGTTTTGATCAAACTGTATATCTTACTGGATCTGATCTTGGGTATACAACATCTTACATTCCTGAAACTAGATTCACTATTTGTGCTTGTGAGAAACCCACATTTACATTAGCTCCAAATTGTGAAGATGCCGCTTGTGTTGTAAAACTTTCAGAGGATTGTACAAACCGAGTTTGTTTTACTTGGGAAGTTTTTGTTCCACAAAATGGGTCTATTACAAATTTAACTATTGTAAAATGTGATGAAATAAGTCGAAGTCAGTATTCAACTACGTTATTCCAAGGTACATATTTTATCTGTAGTTTAGAAGTTCCAACAATAATTACTGGAACTGCTGGTGCTTTTGTTAAAACGCAACCAACTTTAACTCAAATTTGTTCGAATCCAATCCCTAACTTACCAGAACCAGTTGGTAGTTGTTTAGAGTGGCAATTTACAAACTTATTGGACCCTGGAGAGACAGTAACTTTTATTTATACAAATTGTGATAGAGGAAATTTTGTAATGACCGTTGATGATCAATTTGATGCTGACAATTTTACAATTTGTGCTTATTACACCCCAATCTTTATATCTGGTTCACCAACAAACGATGTTTTCTCAAGACTATTAGTTTTCCAATCTACAATAAATCAGTGCGGGTGTTATTATGGATGTAGTTCTGGGGTAGAATGTCTACCTTTAGTAAGGTATCTATCCGAAATGTCTGGACAAGAAAGTTGGATTATTCCTTATTGTGGTGGTCCCAGTGTACCTCAAGTAGGTGCTACGGTCATTGGTTCACCTATACCACCAAATTATGCTGGTGTTGCTTACTCGGCTTGCACTGTAAATCCATTTCAGTGGTGGGCTTGGTACAGTGTTGTAGTAAATGCTCCTTGCACAAATCTAGATTATCCGTTAATAGTTCCAAATTTACAAAATCCAATCAGTGTGTATGGTGGATGGAAAGGTATGTCTCAAGACGATATACCGGGTGACACGGTATTTAATTTAACAACCTTAGGAAATAATGTACCAAGACTAATTGCTAATTCTTGTGGTTGTAATGATGTTGGTTTTTCTGAAGAAGTGTGTGTTGTACTAAGAGATTGTTGTACAGATAATATTATTTATACTGGGACTATTTTGAATACAAATTATATTTGGGTATCTTTGAATTACACTGTAGACAATTTAGGTTTAACATATTGTTGTTTGTATTTTGATGAATTTGTTCAGCCTGTTGTTAGTCCTTCAGAATATGGTCTTTATAATCATGATTACACATATCCAAACAATAGAAACGGTTACATTGGCTTCTATCAATATACAGGTTGTACTGTTTGTAACCCACCATTACCTAGTTTAACTCCAACCACAACAACCACACCGACACCAACACCGCTACCTATCTATCGTTGGTATTTTACTAATACTTCAACATTACAACAAAATTATTTTAGTTGTGCCCAAAATTCTTGTTTTATACAAAATATATCCGTCAGTAGGTATTCAACAAATGGTGGTGATTTGTTCAATTTTTTAAACAATTTAGGTAATAATGTGATTATTGAAATATTTGATTCATTTAGTTCAAGATCTAGATCTTTTACTATTACTAATACTTCAATACTTTCAAATCAAACCGTTTTTAATTTCACAGTTACACCTATTACTAATTGTCCCGGTACAAGAAATTGGAATTTTAGTTTCAATCAATCTTATGGTATAAAATTTAATAAACGTTAAAAACATGGCTTGTAATACCTATCAATGTAGTCTTGAACTTTGTTGTCAACCCGAAATTAAAATTGAAAATGTTTTACTTAATTTTGGATGTAATATAGATCCAACTACTCAAGCTTTTAATAATATCACCTTTCTATGGACTGGTAATACTAGTGTACCCTCATTATACCGAGGTATATTACAATGTTATAATTTGAACGGAGCGGCCCCAGCACTTAATTATGATCCAAATGCATTCGAACCTGATAGTCAATATATTTTTACAGCTGTACCAAGTTGTAATTTATGTATACAACGTTTTCCTTGTGCTATAGATAGAACTTGTTTTCCATGTAATGGAATTACTTCTGACGGAGAGGAAGCTACTTTGTATGACAGATGTCAACCAACAAATTGTTTGACTTGGGATAATCCAATAGTTTTTCATTATTATCAAAGTCAAGAAATCCAAAGAATAAAAGTACATGTAGGTACTAGTGTTGGTGATATAGATTTTACATTTAGTGCGTTTTGGCGTCCAAATAGATTTCAAATTTGGTGGGATTATAACGGTGCTTCTGGTGGTCAAGCTGGTATGACTAAAGTTTGTGATTCACTATTTGTTGGTGAGGGTTTGAGGCATTTCCGTAATGATGTAAAAGATTACTGGAGAGGTCGTCAAGCCATCGTATGGGAAAATTGTAGTAAAGCTTGTGGATCATCACAATCGTGGAGAGCCCCAGCACGAGGACGTTACACAGATTATTGTTTAACGAGTGGTTTTACTGATGTAGAAAATAGTTTTTTAGCCATGACTAGAGTTGACCGAGATAACAATTGGGGCGCACAATATAATCCAGGTAATTTTCCTTGGGGTACACCTGTACCAGCTTTTGGTGCTCCGGGTCAAATAGGTGTTGTAACAAACTATCCCAGATCAAGTGGGAATAGTAGATCATCAGATGGTGATATAAAATTAAGATTTTACAAACCATCAGCCTACCCTGACTGGGTTTACATCTACTCATATCAAGGATTTGTACCAACTAGTACTGTATCAAGTATACTTGGTTTGGAAAACCAAGCATATTTACGTCAAATAGATGGTGCTTGTAACTAAAAAAAACCAAATAATCATTTAGATTTTTTTAGATTTTCAATCTTCCTGTCTAAGTACCATTTTGCTTTTAGAAGATCTTCTAATTCTTTTTCTTGATTCTTTTTACCTGCTCTTGAAATATACTTGACAGTGTTTCCAAGATGGAAATCTAATTCCCACGCTTCAATTACTTTGATTGCTTCGTAGACATTTTCAGCTCCACCATAATGAGATGGGTGATTTACCATTTCCTTGTTTTCCATAATCAAATCATTTGAATGTACCACAGGATCCATCACAACCTTGCCCACCACCTTCGATATATCCTACACGAGTATCAATATGAGCTGACTTAGGTTGTCTTGTTTTAATACCACAAATTACACAAGTGTCGTATTCGTTTGTATCTTCATTTCTATAATCAGACAAAAGTTCTTCATTCGATAGTGTTGAAAATTTGGTATCAACATGTTCATACTTTCCTTCGTAATACATGTGTTTATGGACAACATTTAATTGTTCAGCGATTTTGAGTGTATCTAGAATAACCTTTGTAATTTTATAAGGATCAGCATTTGAAGCGGGTCTTCTATCTTCAAGATATCCCTTCCATTCTTTTGCAGTTTGTATTGGGACTCTTATGGATGCTCCTCGGTCTGAAATACCCCAACTGAACTTATCAATTGATTGGGTTTCGTGTTTACCTGTGAGTCTCAATTCATTTGATGAACCGTAATTTTCAATATGAATGTCATGTCTGTTTTCGAATGCTGAAAAAATTGATTTAAAGTATTTTTCTCCACCTTCTTCTCTCATTTTTTTGGTTGAAAAATTACAATGTAACCCACTTCCATTCCAATCGCCCACTACTGGTTTTGGGTGAAACTCGATAGTATATCCCCAATTTTCAGATAGTCTCTGTAGAATATATCTAGCTATCCACAGATCATCCGCAGCTCTTTTGGAACTATCACCAAAGATTTGAAATTCCCATTGTCCCAATAATACTTCCGCATTGATGCCTGTTATATCCAATCCTGCCCATAAACATAATTTCATATGTTCTTCAACAAATCTCCTACCATGGACTTGATTACTACCAACACCACAATAGTATTTTCCTTGCGGTTGTGGATACCCATTCATTGGAAATCCAAGTGGTCGACCATCTTTGATGATGGTATACTCTTGTTCAAAACCATACCATGTTTGATCAACATCGGGTAACAAATTTCTTAAATTACTTTCATGCGGTGTTCCATCAGGATTCATTACCTCACATAGAACTAAATAACTTTTATCATACAAAGTTTTATCGAATGGATTGGGTATTACTCGAACAGGTTTTAAAATTCTATCTGAAAAGTGACCATCCGCTTGTTGAGTTGATGAACCGTCAAAAGACCACTCAGGAAAAAAATTAACATCTCCCGGATTTCCTTTCCATTCACGAATTATTTTAACCTTACTTCTGAGATTCGGTTCTGGACTGTAACCATCCAACCAAATATATTCTGCTGTTATACTCATTTTTTATAATTTTTTACAGTAGAATAATAACCAGGATATGAGGGACTTTCAACAATTAAATCATTTTCAACCAAATAATTAATTACCATTAAAGTTTGAGCATTATCGACTTTGAGGAGTGAAGAAATAAAATCAACATGACATGGTTGTCTAAGTTTACCAAGAACTTTATCAAGGTTTTTTTTCTCCAAAAGTTTTGAATTAATTTGTTCCATATTTGTTTTTTTATCAAAATATTTTTTTCGAATGTACCCACCCAAATCAGAATCATTTGGATTTTTTAGAATTTCTTCCTCTGTTAGATTTATCTGTATCATTTTTTTCGTTTTTAGGTTCATTTTTTTTAACATCACGTACCTTTTCTTTCCATTCTTTTTTTGGTACGTATTGCCAAGGAGAACTTGTGCCTTTTACCAAAGTTTCCGCCTTGCGGTCATCCAACCTTTTGATCTCTTGAGTTGAGGTATTTAAAACAGTCTTCATAGTTTTTTTCTTCAAATATAATCAAAGATAATTCAAATGTCAAAAAACTTTTTGATTATTTGATTTTCTGTTGATCCACTTTCAAACTCTTTGAATATTTGTAAAGACTCCATGTCATCAAACTGTAGACATAAATTATTAAATATGCTTTTGAGTGAGTACCCAGCAGACAAATAATTTTTGATTTTTTCTTTATCTAAAACTTTTTTTGGACTACCCATTGTTTTGTGCTAAACTCTTTTGAAAAATTATCTGTATTTTTCTTTTGAACAAAGGTAATAAAGTATTTTCTATTGGTAGATTTTGTGTGGAAAACCCTTCAACAATCGATAGAGTTTTATATTGATCACTTTCAGATAAATTGTCCATTACATCGAAGTGATTTAATTTTTCAGTAACTATTTTGTTGATGATCAGTTTTCTGTGATTTTTTACTTTTCTGTATTGAAACTCCCAGAGTGTGAATTCTTTATTGTATATGTCTTTGTATAAGAATAAAAATTTGTCTTGTACATCAGATCCAACTTTTCTTAATTTGACTGATGTCGCTTCGAATGTGAATTGCCAGATCGTTTTACATACCGTAAAATATTGTGTCAGTTTTTCTTGCCCATACTTAACTATCTTTTTTATTTCCTCAATATCACGATCACTCATTTTTACTCTTGGTTTATATTCTTTGAGATCCTCTATGGAAATTTCCGTGTCAAAATCTATAATTTTCTTTTTGAGTTTTAAAATTTTACCTGTTTTAGCATAATGTCCCAAAGAACATAAATGCAGAGAAACTAACGAAAAAAAAGGATATATTTCACCCCCAGATAAACTCTCCTCAACCCGTTTCAAAAAATAATTCAAAACATATTCTTTATGTTCTAAATCTATAGGTTTTTTTAAAAACCAGTCGGTTTCTAGATCTTTATAATCATCTATTTCTAGATTTTTGTATTCATTCATACAATAAAAATATTATTTTTTCTCATTAAATAAATATCAAATACAGTTGTACAAAACTCAACTAATTGATATTTATATGAAAAAAAAACTATGTGTGGTTGTAAAAAAAATACGAACTTATCTCAAAGTCCAGTTAATCAAGGACAATCTAAACCTGTACAAGAATCAATCAAAAAAACAATTCAGAAATATTACAACAAAAAGTAATCAATTCTGAATTAAATTTTTTGACTTTTGAAATGCTTCTTCAATAGTGAAGAAATCTTGTTCTGCGGCATAACATTCCAATGTCCTAGTGTCTTCATCAACAACCATAAAACCCGGTAGATAATCTGATTTTGTAATTCTTTTGAACATATCGTATTCTGTGGTGAAATTTTCGATATCTATTTCAGTGAATGGAACTTTACCTTCAGATAATAAGTTTTTTAACTGATCACAATACGGACAACCTTTCATTGATAATACAATTAAATTTTTCATGAGTTAGAAAATTTGTTAAACTCGGATTCGGAAAGAATTCCAAGATGAGTTTTTATGGAATTACCTTCATTGAATAATTTAAGGGTTGGTACGCTTCTGATATTATATTTGACACTCATATCTCTATCAGTCTCGATATCAAATTTGTATACAGGCACCCCAAACTTGTCACTATGTTCTTCTAAAATTTTAGAAAAATATTTACATGGCCCACACCAAGTGGCATAAAAGTCCACAACGAACTTTTCACCAGAATTTATTTTATTTTTAAGTTGTTCAGCATTTAATTCTATCATAATTTATTTTTTTTCGGCTAAATTTAGGAATAATATTAATTCTTGTTTTTTTATTTCTTCGAAATAAATAGTTGATTTATAAATATCATTTCCATTTTTTCTGATATAAAAGTAGAATGGATGTTTTGTTCTTAAAAGAGCTTCGCTCACATAATCACCAACATAATCACAATAAACAACTATTGAATTATTTAATAATTTATTTACGAATTCAAAATTGAACATTTTATCACGAAAAGTGGAAAAGAAAAACCGTTCTTTGGATTCAATCTTTTCCATAACTTTATCTACTCTAGAAACTTCTATCATCCTTGTCCTCTTGATACTTTTACGTAATGTTTAGATGTTTTGTGAGTTGAGTGCTTTGTCTTAGCATGTACACCTTTTCTTCTTTTTTTTGTTGAAGTATGATGAGTTCCACTGGATGTCTGTTTCATTTTTTTTAGTTAAATTATAATCACAACTTTAAAAAAGTCAATTCAAAGAAAAATATCCAAAATTAGTTTCCACAAATTTTCCATCCATTACAATTTTATTTTTTGTTTTTTGGTTTGTCTCTTGGAATAATTCAAATATAATGTCAGCTAACTCTTTTCTGTTTAACTCAAAGTCGGATCCATCAGTACAATTCTGTTCCACTTTATTTTTGATTTTAGAATAAAAGTTTTTTTTATCCATATTACCAATCAAAGTATGAAGTTGTGTTGGATTGTTTTCGAAAAAATCTACTATTTTTTTATAATAGATTTGAGCGTCAATATTTTTCATTTGAAGAAATTATACCAACTGAAAAATCTCCTTCTGCTTTTTTTGTGAGACGTTCTATAATTTTTGGATCTAAATATGTTTCTTTAGATAAGTTCAAAAAGAAAAGATTTAAATCACCGACCCAATTTGGAACTTTTTCAATTCTTTTGTCACTTATTGTCAGTACATCTAGATTCAATTTTTTTATGACAATTGGAAATTCATTTACACAATTAGTTAATTCAAGTTGTTCTAAGTTTTGTAATCTGCTCAGGTCGTCACCAAATTTTAATGTTACACTAGCGTCATCATCTGCTACAATAGATAAACTTTTTATATTTAATGGTAATTTTGAAATAAGAAAATCCAAACCATACAATTTTATAAATTTATCAACAGGTGATGAAATATTCCGTGACCTTAAATCGACATTTATAAATTCATTATTGGTTCCTGACGGATCACTTAGTTGAGTTATAAATCTATCTTTAAGATAAGTTTTGTGTTTTTTAAAACTCTGGTTATTAAGTAAAGCGATGTCTTCATCTGATAAGTCTTTCAATGATTTTTTAAGAATACTTTCTAATTTTTTATTAGCATAATATGTCAGTACACTACTCTCAGAATTGTTTATCATATCACTACTAAGATCATGTCCTAGTCCAATATATTTTTTCTTAAGTTCAGGATCTAACGATGCATATTGCATATCCGAAAGTCTTTGACTGTTGACTTCCATCCAAAGTTCAATGATATCGTAAGGTGAATATTCTTCAGAAAATGTCGGATTGGATTCCAAAAAGTTCTTAGCCCATGAATTTAGATCGGATTCACCTCTTGCTCGTCTCAAAGCCTGAATTACACTTTTCTCGTTTTCAGTAAGTGGTTTGGGTACAAATAGTTCTTTCAAACCATCTAACTTTGGTAGTTTCTTTACAATTTGTTCCCAAGGTAGTACAACATGTCCTCCATAATCACCGTGATTGGATGCATCAGCCAATCTCATACCACCATCAGGATCAACCAAAATAACTGTGGCAAAGTTTAAATTATCAAATGGTAAATCTTCATCTATTACATAATACAATGTCAAATTTTTATCAAATCTATAGTTGTAATACAAATTATTTGATCCTTCTCTAGAAGTACACCAGGGTCTACCATTTTTTAATTTAATACAATCAGGTTTACCAGTAGGTGCATAGATTAACAAATTTTTTCTCGGATTTAATACTTGGGGAATATCTGTAATATCCGATTTTATGTTTTCTACTTTTTTTGACGTTGGTAATCCATCAATAATATGTTCTATTTCCGAAATTGATAATAAATAGAACGGTGGTGTGTTTTCAGGAATTTCGTTATAATTTTGTACAATTGATAACAAATAGTACATAATTTGATCTTCAGTCCAATTCGGTTCTTCTTTCTTTATTTTTTTTAATAATTCACTAGCAAATTTTGTTTCAAAAAATTGATTAGTTTTAGATAAAAATTGTAACCAAGTGGTATTTTCAAGACTCTTTCTTTCTCTATCAGTCAAGAAGGGATAAATCTCATTATATTTACGGATTGTTGATTTTAATTCGGTATTTGACGGTTTTGGTTGACCTTCAGGATACTCCATAGTTTTGAATTTCGTAGTGAGTGTCTTAACTCTGGTTTTTGCTCTACGAGCATCAACTATTTTTTTTACGGAAGGAAAATCTAAACGAGTAATATCACGAAACTGAACAGGTAATGAAGATGAAATACCTGAAAATTCATCAATATATTCTTTTACTACACTCGGATCCAAGTTTGTATCCTTTGTCCATTGTTGAACTAATTTGTCTACAATTTTAGAAGATATCTCATTGATAAGAATTTTCTTAACCGTATCTTTTAAATTCATACTTTAATTTTAATATAAATACTAATTAGTTGATAATAATTCGATCAACAAAATGTATTAGTGAAGTATTTTTTTTGTAATTGAAATAATTATATTTTACAAAAAAAACAATATGAGTTGTAATCAATGTAAAGAACGAGCTGAAATTAAATTTACTTGGATGATGATTTTATCTACCGAAATTTTTATAACTTCGATTATTGGTCACATTTATTTATTTGACAAACTTATTCCTCTTTTAAAAAGTTTCTTTTGAATCTAACTACACTCCTTACGTATAGGTCACCAATAGGAGCTTCTTTGTGAAACCCTTTGCCTCTGACTCGTAAAGGTGTTGACGTATCAAAAATTTCTGGAAACTTTAATTTCATTTCACCATTTGGGTGTGGTACATTAAAGTCGTCTTTTTTAAGATCATCGTAATCTAAAACATTGATATAAACTAAATCATTACCCATTTTTTCCCACTGTTCGTCAGAGGTCATATTTATTTTGATGAGTAGATTACCAAACCCCCTTTCTTGATAGTAATCCCCTAGACCTTCTAACCTGAAAAAATCTCCAGAATCACTCCCATGTGGAATCTTGAATTTTAAGGATTTCATCTCTGGTTTAACCCCTGAACCACCACATCCATAACAAGCTTTGATAATTTTTTGTCCAGTTCCTTGACAATTAGGACACACTGATGTTTGTACTTGTCTGAAAAATGCGTTTCCGAATACTTGTTGAATTTGTCCAGAACCTTTGCAAGTTGTACAAATTTGTTTTTCTCCACCAGAACCTTTACACCCATCACATGAAATGTTTCTACGATAATCCACGGTCTTTTCTACAGATTTATACGATTCCATTGGTGTAATATCGATCTGAATAACTTTATCTGGTGCTTGGGCTGGTCTCCTATTTCCAAAGTGAGAACTAAAAGGATTGTTACCACCCATGTTTCTGAAGAACTCTTCAAAAGCTGACGAACCAAATCCTGACATTCCCCCCATATCATAGTTATTTTTTTTTGTTTCGTCACCAAGAATATCATAGGCTTCGGCAATTTCTTTGAATTTTTCCTCTCCTTGAGGATTTACATCTGGGTGATATTGCTTACTTAATTTACGATAAGCTTTCTTAATTTCATCTTGGGATGCTTTTTTGTCAACACCTAATATTTGATAATAATCTTTCATATATGATAAATTTTCAGATTGTTTTATTTAAAAATAAGAAAAAAAGACGAATAATCAAGAAATACGCGAGTAAAGAGCGTGCTGAGGAGTTTTATCAAAAAATGCTCGACAAAAGTGATAAGGTTTTGTTTGAAAAAAGAGTGGTTGAGGGTAAACCAATTAATTTAGAATTATGTCTGTTACAAAAAAAATCAACTAAAACTACACCCTTTTTTATTCGAGATGAATTTGGTAGAAATCAAAAAGTTGATTTAGATGATGCTAACTATCAGATTGTAAAGATACAAAACTTTAGGGAACCTGAACTCATTTTTGATCATCAAACGAAAAAAAAAATACCAGTGGAAAAATTCATCAAACAATATCTTTCCAAAGATGGTTTGAAAATGATTTCAAAACTTAACAATAAAATGATTGTTCAAAATGAGGAACAATTAAGTCTATTTGTTTTGAAAAATGATGAGGAGGTTCATAGGTTATTTGATGAACTGTTTGATCACTTCAAGAATATAAAAAAATACGATTGTATGTTTGTCAGAGATCTTGATGTTGCCCAAAGAAAGTATCTTTACGATTACCTTACACAAAAAGGAATGAACATTGATTACCTTTATCGTAAAGAAACTACTTACCCGGTCACTTGAGACTTTAGTAGATATATGAATTCAACGTTGGATATTTGAAGTCTAAACTTATCTTGTGCTGATTCAACTTGAGGTAAATTTTTTTTGGTAAATTCAAAATCTTCATTATCCATTTCTAAAATAATGGTTGTTTTTGCAAATGGATGTGTGGTTTCAATACTATCCGCTAATTTTGCTAACTCGGTTAGAAACCCAGCATCTTTTTCAGTTTTTGCCATAATGATAATTTTTTAATAACTATGATATCTTCTTTTTTGGTTTTTTTTATTTGAGCTATAAGTTCCTGTTTGTATTTGTAAAGTTCGATCGCATCTTTTAATCGCTCATTTTCATACCACTCTTTTTCTTCTTTTGTAAAATTATTGTTCTGGCTCATTCTTTCTTGATTTCTTAGGTATTACAGGTACCAGTTTATCCTCAATGTTAATCACCAAGTTTTGAAGATCATCCAAAGAGTTACTTTCAAAAATTTGTTTTAGATGTTCTGTTTTTTCTCTAAATAGTCGAGTTTTTTCTTCCAACTCCAAATTGAACGTAATGAGTTCAAATATTTTTTCCATCTGGGGTTCTTCTTGTTCTGTAGATAAATCGATTAAAAAAGACATCGCTATTCCTGGGGGGCCTTTGTAATTTTCATCTTGTACTGCTTTTACCTTTTCTAAAATTTCATTTGGGAATTTCCAAGTTGGTGGAAATAATAAATCGATTGAGAAAAAACTTTTAATTTTTCTAATTGATCTGAAATAGGGTTGTAAGTAATTTAATAATTCTATGAAATTCATTTGACTAAGTAAGTTATAATGTAAGATAACGCCAAACCGTAGAAAATCAATTCATTTCGCTTGAGAATAATTTTACTAGGGTTAGGATCATTGACCAATGTAAAGTATGAAAGAAGTATTATTCTCAATATAGCAATACAACAAAATGTGAAAATAAAGAGTTCCATATCAATTTTCTGAAATATTTTCTTTTCTTTGTGTATTGATTTCTATTCTCAAAGATTGTAGTAAAGACTTCATTTCCTGTGCCGTCTTTCTGGCTCTTCTTCCAGCACTTGCATTTCCCTTGAAGAACTTGTTCGTGTCAATAGAAAGTTTTTCCATCAAACTTTTTATATTTTCGAGTGTTTCCATAATTTTTTTTGTTTGAAAACATAGTGTAAATTCGAAATAAGTCAATTCACACGAATTATATTTTTGTTTAATAATTTGTATATCTCTGTAATCATTTCTAAATCAGATTGTGAATACCCGACCTTGTCGTCGAATAAATTCACAAAAAAAGGTTCAATATTATCTGATATTATCCTGTTTTCAGTATTGTAAAACAAGTCCATTAAAAGATTGGAAAAATAATCTTTATGATCGCCATTGAGTTCAAAATTAATATTTTCTTTGGAGAACGCGTCTATTGTTTTTGACCAACACCAATCAAAATGTTTTTGTTTATCTTCTTGCTGAAGTTGAATTGTTGTTTCCGTTTTTTGAGTATCTACTTGATCTCCCAAATACGTTGATTTAATTAGATCAATTAAACTATGTACAAAATCTGAAAATAATTCTTTCTTCTCTAGTATAATGTTGTTTACATTAAACCAAGTTTCAACATCGTCTTTAGGGATTGGTTTCATTACCCACGAAAAAAAATTGTCCATAAATTTACATTCATGGACAATTATAATAAATTATTATGTTTTTTTGTATATTACTGGGTTTTTTTGTTGTAAGACATCATATGAAATATTTTGTCCATATCTTCTTTGATGAGTTTTGATTTTTTTTCTTCACTCTCACCCAATTTAGCAAACATATCATCTAAATTATCAGCACCCTTTGTTTCACCAGCATTATCAACTGGTTGTGTAACTCTATTATAAGATCTTTGTTTTTCTGCACCAAACAAATTTGCTATCCTTTTAGCATTAATTTTTTTACCCAAACCAGTGTCTATAGCATTTGCTCCAGGACCGTTGCCAGTCTTTGATGAACCTTCAATATTCATCTCCATCCAATCATCGTTGGGTTTAATCTCATCATAGGATAAGTTTTCCATTCCTGGTGAATACGCAAAGTTTTCAATGTATTCTTCAACAGCTTTGGATGGTGTGTAAGCTTTCTTATCCATTTTGGCTAATTCACCATTACCCTTAGGAAAAAACGTTGGGTTTGTCTCAAAATTACCCTTGGATCCTTTTTTCACATAATCGGCCATCTTTTTCTTTACGACTTTATAGTAGTCAGTATTTTCAGTTTTATCGGCTTTCAGTGCTTTATTAGTATCTCCGACTTGAGTTTGTTCTTCCACAACTTTTTCGATTAAATCGATTAATTCATTTTCAGTAAGTGTCAAACTTTTTTTCAAACTTTCGTTTTTTAGTTTTGGAGAAACCGTACTTTTCATATCTCGATATGGTTTAACATCCTCAATGTCATCACCATCTGTAGACTCATCCACATCCTCACAGGCAAATTTTGTTCCTCTGTATAATGGTTCTTCTTCTTTAACCTCTTCGATGTCTGAGGTGTCAGTATATGTCTTATTTCCGAGTTTAAATTTTTCACCTTTTTTGGTTTGAGCTAATTTTGCCGTGAAAGCATTACCCTCACCCATTTCATCTTCCTTTGTCTCTTTCTTCTTTTTTCTCAACTCAGCAAAATCCGCACCAGTGATTTTATTCTTTGGTTCAGCTTGTTTTGCAATAAAATGTTGACCACCACTCAATTTTTTTGCTTCATTCAAAATATTTTCGGAGTGTTGTGTTGCAATCTCTTGGATTACTCTGTCCACCATATTGTTTAAATCTTTCATATTTTTTTTATTATAAATATCTTAAATTACAAATTGTTGTAATTGTTTATGACTAGTTTCCTAACAATTGCTTCACTGATACCAAACTCTTTGGATAATTTTCTAGATAACTCTATAACCTCGTTTTCAGTTATTTTTAGAGCTTTAATATCACCTTGGTTACAATATGGAAATTTTTGACACTTACCCTTGACAGTAACAAATTTACCACCGGGTATTTGAGGTTTGGACCGACCTCTCCATTGTTTAGAATTGGGCGCCACCCAAGCGGGGGTGGAATATTGTCCAGATGAAAAGGTCGTTGTTGCTTCTTTAGCTTCAACTTTACCACCGAATAAGGGTGCTGAATATCCATTAGCCGCAGCTGCACCTGTAGCTTCTTTTGGTTCTTTTTTCTTTGGTTTTACTGCAAATTTCATAATATCTTTTTTTGGGACTAAATAAACAGGAAGATGATCCCTCTTTTCAATTTTTATTGCTTTGTATAATCTGTTAAGACCATCAGCCACTGATAAATTATTCATTTCTTTGATAACCAAAAGTGGAAATGATGTGTTTGCGTTCATCATCCTTTTTTTATCCGAGTTATTTTTGATACTATAGTTTTTATCCCACCATTCCAAATTATGTTTCAATTTGTCTAATGGATATTTTTTATGATAATATTTGTTTGAATTATTGTGAACAAAATCATATATTTCTTCAACGTAAAAAATATTCCCATCTTCATCACCAAACTTTGAATTGGTAAAATAATCAGTCGTATCTTCTTTCATATTTTGTTGAAAAGTATCACCTAGTTTGTTGAGATCAACAAGACTCTGAGTATCTTTTGCATATGTTTTTGCAGTGGACACAATATTCTGAAACCCTTTCTTCAAATTTTCCATCAGGCGTTCTTTAGTCTACCTTGCCACATACTTCTTTGTTGATACATCATTGCGTAGAATTCTGTGAACATTTTTATTATAAGTTCCTTCAATTCTTTTTCAGATTTTCCTCTCTGAATGTCTTTAACAACCAAATCCAAGACTTTGTCTTCGAACTGTTTTGCAGTCGAGGCATCAATGATAGACTTGATTTGTTTTTTTACAATTGATTCTATCTCGTTTTTATCTGAAGCTGTAAGCATACAGATAAATATCTAAACTATAACAAAATTAACAATGTAATTATAATTCCACCAACTCCAGAAATAAAAATAAATTTTCTTTTGGTTCCAGTAAATTTATTTTTATAAAGTTCAATTTGTACGTCTTTGATTGTGAGTTGTTTTTTAAATAAATCTTCTTTGTCTTTATACAAAACAATTTGTTTTTCTTTCAAATCGATAATCGTGTCTTTATTTGAAATAATATCCAATAAAATTGAATTCGAATCTCTTACTATTGTAATTTCTTCTAATAGTTTTTTATAGTTTGTTTTCATCACTAAAGCTTTTCTTAATGATGAGGTTGGGACGCAGCTTATTGAATCATTCGAACTCTTCTGTGAATAACTTTGAAACGTCAGAATTGTTAAGATTGTTAAGAGAATTAATTTTAGCTTCATGCTCTTTTTGTATTTTTTTGGATTTATTATTCAAATTTTTGAGTTCGTTTTGCGAATTAGAAATTTGTTCTTGATAGTAAGTTTCCATCGTATGTAAATTACAAATTTCTGTATCCTTTTCGTGAATAATACTCGAAAGTGAATCAATTTCAACCTGTAAAATTTGAAATTTATTTTGAGTTTTTTTCAAATCTAATTGGTTGTAATAAATAAAACCAACCAAGATTGTGTTTATTATTACTGAAATTATTAAACTATTCTTCATCTGTACCTATTTGTGTTTTCTTTCTTGATGCTAATACTTTAGCCCATTTTGTTTTAAATTTTTGAAAATATGCTCTTAGTTTCGATACAAAATCTAAAAACTCATCATCAACTCTGGATAGTGTTCCATTAATATAAACTCCATTGTTTTCACCTATTGAGTATAAAAATTCTAAATCTTGATCGATCACCTTCCCACTCCATTCAACACTTGTAGTGTAGACATTAAGTGGGTAAAAATCAACCATTTCAGACACTTCATCTACGAATTCATCCATAGTTTCTTGAAAAGATCTTTTATCCTCAGTTGTAATTTCCAAATCTGTTTTAGATTTTCCATGCATCACTAATATTCCACCCGAAATCCTATATGCTTGTTGTTTATCGTCTTTTGGTTTTGTTTCTTGGTTAATTTCTTTTTCCATATCAGCGGCCACGTTGGGTCTTGGTTGTCCCAAATTGGTAGTCGAACTTACATTAGTGTCTTGTTCAAGCATCAAACCTTTTTTTGTATAGGTTTCTCGTATATTTGATAAACTATTGTTTTTTTCGAGAAGACTTCTCGAGGATTTCAACAGTTTCTTTATTTCGTCATAGTTGTTCATTTTTCAACATATTTGTAAATTTATCAAAGTCAAACGCTGGACTTACATCTGTAAATACTTGGTCAAAGTTACTTCTTGATACGATCCCATTTAATTTTTCAATATTTGTTATTTTTGTATTATGACCAATACATTCGGTTGGTATTTTATGTTTTTTACATAATTGTAAACATAAAGTTACTAATGATTGTATTTGTTCAGATGTGTATGGATCCCAAAGAAAATAATCTCTCCATTTTCTTTCGTAAGGCACACCTTTATAAATATCTCCAATCCAGTTATTGTAATTAGATGACAACTGAACTTTTTCAAGCCACCCTAAATTCTCTAACGAAATGATTATAGAATTTTTATTAACATCTTGGTTATCAAAAAAATTACAATATGTTTCAGATGGAATTAAATCAACGACTTTACCATCTTTGGTAATCAAAAAATTTGGAACTTTATCATACTTCCCGTTTTTACGATATTTCAAAGAAATTAAATATTCGTTTGCACTACGAGACGTGTGACATAAAATTATTTGAGTTTTTGTATTTGTTTTACCGACAACTCTTTTAGTCAAACTTTCAACCAAACTAAACATTTTTAGTGTATACTAACCTATTTTTGGGAGGCTCAGATGAAGTTTCCTCTTCAGTTGTAATTAATTCAGGAACTTCTGCGGTAACTTGGTCGGTAACTTGATCGGTGACTTGGTCGGTGACTTGATTAGCTAACAGATTCTTTTCGAATTCTTCCAATTCAGACTGTGTTGGAACCCAAGGAGTTTCAATATTTTTAGCTTCAACCATACCAGCATTTTTAGATAGTTGGTCAATTATTTTACCATCAAAATCTAGTGTTTTGCTTTCAACTTTTTCATCTTGTATTTTGGATGAATATACAATTAACATATGCGCGAATGTGAGCGAAATGAAAGGGATCATTCCACCTGTCAAAAACGCAAGTATTCTTCTGTGTGCAACAAAATTTGTAGGTTCTACTCCAAAAACCTCGAATATACCAGAAATCATATCAACCCAATTTTTGAATGATTCACTGTCCATATTGACAAACGAATATGAATAGAAAAAATTTCCTACGAATTGTATCAAAGTAACTATTCCAAAAGGAATATAAATAAATCTACCAAACTTTGCGGATATTCCAGCAAGCGATGCTAGTGCTGCTATTTCGACAGCTACAGACAGATAAATAGCCCAACTGAATGGATTGGATAATCCATAGAAAGTCGTTACGTGAGATATTGAAACGAAAGCAACAAGTAATATAGGGATCAAAAATGATCCTATAATAATGTTATTAATATTATTCTTGATCCACTCTTTCATCTTTTAATTTTTTTTCCAATAAATTTATTTCTTTGTCGATCTCAGATTGTCTTTGAACGTCAAGAATTTTTCTATCTGTTGATTGTATCATTCTCTTTTCGGTTTTAAGACCTTCAATTTGTATAATCAAATTGAGTTCTCCTGGTGTGTACATTTCAGTCTCAATTTTTTTTATATCATTCTTGAGTTTGATTGTGTTATTGTGAGTTCCACACGTTCTAGCCGTCATAGTTAGAAGTAGTAAAAAAGAAATTAACGTATGATTTTTAATTATAAAGTCTTTCATAATTTTTTTTATAATAAATATAGGGATAAATGATTACATGTATTCGAATAACTCCATACTATCGTTTCTTAGTTTACGGAGTGCTTTTTCTTTGATTTGTCTTACTCTTTCCTTGGTTAAGTTAAGTCCTGAACCAATTTCCTCTAGTGTTTTTGGTTTCCCAGACAATCCAAAATATTCTGAAATAATTCCTTTTTCTCTTGAATCCAAAATATCCAACATAGTCATCAATTTAACAACAAGTTGTGTTTTGGTGTCAAAAGGATCGTCTGGCATTTCACCGTTCATATCAGCAATTGAATTGATATGTTCATCCCCCTCATCATTAATCCTGTTGTAGGACTGTGTGGTTGGTAAGTTAGCAAATTTGTCATAAGATCCAAACTCATCGATAGGTTTGAATAATTTTTTTTCTCTTTGCATTTCTTGAACAATATTTACTGGTAGTCGAATTGTTCTAGAATTTTCATTCAAAGACTGAAATATGGATTGACGGATCCACCAAACAGCGTAGGAAATAAATCTGAGTTTTTTTGTCCAATCGAAATTTTGAATCGCTTTGAGTAGTCCAACGTTACCTTCAGCAATAAGATCGTCAAGATCTAAACCTTGATTTTGATATTGTTTGGCAACAGTAATTACAAAACGTAAATTACCATCAATCAATTCTTGATAGATTAATTTTTTTTGTTCCTCGGTTACGGTTCCACTACACATGATTTCAGAGAGTTCTCTCTCCCTTTCAGGTGTCATAACTTTAAGTTTTTTTACGTCTTTGAGGTAATGTACGATCTGTTTTTGATCTATACCTGTTGAAATTTGTTTGTCTTTCATAGTCTATTTGAATTTTTTAAGAATTTCTTTATCTTGATCTGTTAATGAACCAACTCCATGTTCAATTATTTTATCCAAAACATCATCAACGGATGGACATTGACGTAAAACATTGAAATCGTCATCATCATCGTCGTCATCGTCAATATAGTCTTCAATATTATCATTGTTCTTTTTGATAATATCATTGACCCAAGGAAGTTGAGTGATATCATAACCTAGTTGAACCCTAAACGGAAATTGAGATAAAAATGTGCTCGACGGGGTAATTTTAATTATTGGTGAATTGATTTCTGGAGTATCTGTTTGTGACATAAAGTGAGTAAATACTTCTCTATCAATATTCGCACCAACATCTCCTTTAATTTCGGTAATGAAATAAATTTCATCAGTGAGAATTTGAGATATTGCGAATTGATGTAAAACATCGATACCAAAATCTCCAGTGATATTGTAAAATGTATGATCTTTAACTTGTAAAAAATTTACATCGATACACAATAATGATAATTCAGCCATCAATGCCATTTTCCTTTCAGGTGACATTTTTTCATTAGGTATAATCTGGAGTAGGAATTTGTTTGGGTTCATATGTTTTTTTTACAAAGATAAGGTATTTATTGACAAAATCCAAATTTATGAAGAAGGTTGTTTATTTAAATGAGAGTCAGTTAAGAGACATCATCGAGAAGGTTGTTCAAGAGTCAAAGAAAGAAAATAAATTTATTCAAAAAGCTGTTGAAAAACAAGAAAAAAAAGGTACAACTGGTAAATTTGGTGATTGGTGTAAAAGAAATAATTTAGCAAGTGAAGAGGGTAAAGTTACTATGAAATGTATCAACAAAGCAATGAAATCTGAGGATCCTAAAGTTGTTAAAATGGCAAATTTTGCTAAAAATATTGGAGGTTTCAAAGGGTCACAAAAAGAGATACAAGAAGATATCGATCCTAGTGAATTAGAAATTGGGAAATCTTATGAATATCCACATCCAGACCCTGAACAAAGAGGGCCAATGGAATATGAAGGTTCCTTTGACGATTTTGAATCGATTCGTCCAAATTCAAAAATTTACAAATTTAAAAAAGGAAAAGGAGGCGCAATCTTTACAGACGTAACTCCAATCCAAAAATACGAAGCTTAGTCGACTACTCTTGATATATTCCCTTGTTTTTCAATTCTAAGAATATTGTCAGCCCAGTTTGTAACTAAAGGATTATGAGTGATCACAAGTATTTTTTCAAAGTATTCTTTAATTTTCGTGAAAAATTCACCCACCATTTCTAAGTTCTCATTTGAGATTTTACCAAAAACTTCATCAAACACTATTATATTTGGTTTTGGTAAAGAACAAACCTTAGACAAAACAGCTCTGAGTGCTAATGATGCTATAGATTTTTCATAACCAGATCCAGAAATCATTAGTTTTTCAACACCTGTCGAATTGTCAATCATAACAAATTCTACCTCATTTTTGTCACTAATTCTAATTTCAAGTTTGAAATAAGCGCTATCTTGCAGAAGTCTTGTCAGTTCTGAATTTATAATGGGCATCATAGTTTTCATTATAATTTTTGATATCCCATTTTTACCAAAAATTTCCAAATACATTTTATAGATTTTTTCTCGTTCAAATTCCAATCCAATTTTAACAATAAGATCAATATTTTTCTTGATTTTACTTTCTAAATCGATAATTGATTGTTGATTTGAACCCAAGGTTCTTTCTGATTGAGATTTTTCACGACCAAGCTCATTCAAACGTACATCCGTTTTCATAAGTAACTCGTCTGTTTTCTTGTTCTCTTCTATTTTGGTTTGTTGTTCCAAGTATCTTCGATGAGTGTCCTGTTCGTTTGAAATCTTCATTTGAATGGATTCCATTTTAGCCTCGACTTTTTCTCGGATCAACTTGTTTCTCTCGTACTCATCAAATTCCTTTTTTAAGGTAGCAAAAGAATTATCTTTGAGTGATAATTCATTCATTAAGGTGGTTATTTCTTGTTTTTGAATGATAAGTCCGTCAAGTAAACCCAATTTACCTGCGGTTAATGAAGCCGTGAGTAAATCGATACCACAATGTTCACATTTTATACCACCACTTACGCTAGACTTTAATTTTTCAATCTCTCGAATTTGTGTTTCAACTTGAATTGACTTACCATATTCTAACTTGATTTGTTTTTTTACTTGATCATGGGTTTCCTCATCGTAAAATTCTGATGGTTCTTTAACAACAATTGAATCAAATTGTTTTTTTTGTTCTCCGTACTCGATTTCAAGGGTTCTGATTGTGTCTAAAATGGTCTTAGGATTCAATATTGAAAGTTTTTGATCAATATCTGTATGTTTACGGGTTAAAAGTGTGACTTTATATGCTTCACCTTTGGATATACTATCAGACAATGAATTAATATTCGATTGTATTTGTTCATTATCTGATTTTATAGTGGTAATCCGTGTTTCCATTTCCTCATTCTCTTTCGTTAGAGTTGTATTGGAATAGACATTAGAAACCATTTGTTTTGAAAATTCAGAGAATATTTCTTTTCCAGTCTCTTCTTTTCTTTTCAAAAAGTCAAGTCCTAAAAATTTACTTAAAACTTGTCCTCGAGCTGTTGGTTTAGCTTCAAGTAAATCCTCTAAATTCGATGCGGTTGTTAAGATCGTCATTAAGAAATCTTCTTGTTCACCAATAGAGGTTTTGATAAATTTTTCAGTCTCTCTCCGTTGCTCCCCGGTAAAATTTTGTAGTTCTCCATTCTCTAACTTTTTAAAAAAGTCGAGTTCTGTTTTTACATTCCAATCACCAGATTTTGATAATTTTCTTTCTAAATTTCTAACAATAAGATAATCTTCACCATCAATAGTAATTTCACCAGATACACTTACTTTGTTCTTGTCAGTAAATCTGTTGAAGATCTCTTCAGCTTTTGTTGTCTTAGTAGTTGTGTTAAAGAATAAAAATAATAGTAAGTCCACAGAAAGAACACTTTTACCCCCAAAATTGGGTGGATTGGACTCAATGGCAGTAATACCATCCAATCGAGTAAAGTCGACAACTTGATTTTCACCATACGATAAAAAGTTACTGAATTCGATTTTTTTGATATACCACTTCCTGAAAGCAAAATTGTCTTCAGAGTTCAGTAAAATCCTACTCTCAACATTTTTATCTATCTCTAAGATTTGATCCAAGTAGTTTTCTTGAGATTTACTTTCCAAATATGACCGAATCATATTTTTTTGTTGGTCTCTATCTAAAATATTCAAAGCAACCTCAGCAACTTGTTGATCTTCTTGGTTGGAAGTTTTCAACTTAGTAATGATGTTCACATTTTGTGATGAATACTTTTTTTGAAAATATTCTTTGATACTTTTGATTCGTTCTTGTGAGAAATTTGAAGAGTCATCTTCCCAAACTACTTGGATATATGGATTTTCCAACTCACCTAACTTGTGTGACATAGAGATTTCTTTTGTGATTATTGGATTGAATAGATCGTAATTATTAGGATTGAGTATTATCTTCACTTGAACCTTGTTCAGATTGTTCTTGTGCTTTCATTTCTTCAATTTTTTGTTCCATCATTCGTGTATACTCTTTACGGAACGCATTTTTTTCTGACAATATTCTTGCATTTCTTTTTTTAACTTTCGCTCGATGCTCCTTGGCACCTCCACGATTTCTTGATTTTGGCATAATTAATTTGATTTACGATATTCTAAAAATTCAACGATTGTGTTTATGAACCATACAAATCCAGCTGCGAACATACCGTCCACAAAAACATTGATCGCAGGTATAATTGAAACTCCGATTGGTGACATATCTTGTATTGGAACAATAAAAGATGAGACTGAAAACCAGAGTATTGATAGTATAAATCCTACCCAGGTTCCTGTACATAGCATACATCCAAGTAATTCTGAAAAAAAGTTGTATATGTCTTTAAAAGGGCTTGAACTTTTTGATCCTTCATATAACCAGTTTCTGAAACCAGCAAAAATAGATCCCCACACTAGAATGTTTGTCATCCCATATGCGGCAAATCCTAAAAATAATAGTTGTTGCATAAATTAATTTGTTTTGATTGTTTTATTGAGGTTTGACCCATCTAAATATATGCCTTTTACATCAGAAGTAAAATGACGATTGTTTAATTTTTGAGTTAAATCTGAAATTTCTTGAGTTTTGTTTTGTAATTCTTGTCTGAGTTTTTGAATGGTGTCTTGTAACATCTGTTGTTTTTTTTGACTGTCTTCATTATTGTTAACTTCAATAACTTTTTCAACTACAATTTCTACGGGAACTTCTACAATTTTTTCAACTGGTTGAATACTAGATAATTCGGTTATTTCATCTGAAAGTTCTTTAATTTTGTTTTCAGCAATTTCTAGTTTTAAAATGAGTTCATTAACTTTTTGATCGTCGGTTACAAAAATTTCTTTTTCTATAATTTTATCGATAACAACTTCTTTAACAATTTCTTTTACAACTTCTACCTCAACCACTCTATCAACGGGAACTTCAATTATTTTTTCAATTTCAACAATTTTTTCTCTAACATTGTCAGTAGGAACTAATAATCCATATTTTTCAATATCAAACCCTTGTTTCCAACATTTTTTGTTGAATTTAGTTTCATCCTCAATATTGTTGAGGGTAATAAAACTGTTTAAATCTATTCCTTCAGAATAAGATAAATTAATAATTAAGGATTTGTTCTTTTCCATTCAAGATATCTTCATAAGATGTTACTTTGAAAGAAATGAAAGGTTTTTTGTTTTTCAAATCAACAAACGTGTAATCATCATTTATAACATCATAGATTCCAAACCCATGATACCTTACACTTTCACCATAGTTTTGTTGTACTGTGGAGCCAATCATCCAAGCTTTTTTTCCATTTGGAATATCAAAGACTTGTCTTTTATGAATATCCCCACATAAAACCACATCACAACCATCAAATTTATCACTTGTAAAACCATCTTCAAACTTATAACCGACATTGGTAGTAAGTCCAACTACAGGGCCATGAAATAGTCCGATTTTTTTATTTTTGGATTTTGGGATCTCAGGTGGGACATTATGATCCATAAGAGAAAAAACAACCCAGTCAATATTTGAATCTGTGAAAACACCTTTATTTTTATAGTAAACAATGTTTTCGTTTGCAAGTGAGTCAATAATTGGTGTTAATGCATCCAACCTTTCCATATTGCTTTCCAAAAAATCGTGATTACCAATTATAAGAATTGTTTTTGCTATCTTGGAACATTCTGTTAATACCCAAGCAACCATATTGATAAGTTCTGGTGTCATTTGATTTTTGGAATGAACCAAATCACCTGTGAATACTATCCTGTCAGGATTTATTTCTCTGAATTGATTTAACATATCAGATATAATCTCACGATAAAGATTGTGATCTTTATAAAGTCGGATGTGAAGATCCGAAAAGTGTACTAGTTTGTTAATCATATTTTAGAAAAAAAAGTTATGAATTCTTCATTCACGTGATTACAGTTATTACAACAATAAGTTGGGAAAGGAACAAAAGTTTCTTCTAGATCTTTGGATTCCCATGATACTCTTTTGATCATATTGACCTCACGAAAAAATCTACTCCCACAGTTTTCACAAACAACGTCTGGTTGTTCACTTAAATTAATTTTTTTTTCCATTTTGATTTTTTTTAAACGTCGTCTGGGTAATCATCATCCAAACCATCCGATAATGTAACATCCCAATCTTTCATTTCATCCAAATAGTCATCATCATGTTTGAAATTATAAGATAAGTAAGTATTATTTTTTTTCCACTCTTCAAATGTGAGTGTATTATTAGGATTTTTTTTCCATTTGTTGTATGAAATCTGTAAATTATCCATAAACATCAAGAATTTTGTTCTGTTTGGGATGTGTAAGGTGATACTGTTATGGTAAACTTATCTCCCCCAAATAATACATGTATTTTATATTGATTTGTCTCTGGATTTTCCAGAAAAGGTGAAATAGAGATACCTAACGCAATATTCCCATCAATATCGTTCTGTAATTTTTCTTGAATTACTTTTGCCAAAAACTCTGAATTGTTCATACTTTTTTATTAAAAATAGTTAATTTTTTCATTTTGCCAAGTGGTCAATCATCAATTTAATTTCAGCTTCCATATCTTGACACTTGATAACTTTGTATTTGGAAATATTTTCATTTATCCAAACCAAATAGTTAGAACCTATTTTAAGGTTGGTATTTTTTTGGATAATGTGTTTGTACAGAGACAACTGTAGTGAGTACGTGTTGAATTCACAAACATCTAAGTGTGCAATTGGATCCTGGAATTTTTGTCCAAAATCATTTGAGTATTTGATTTCTTTATTGGTTTTATAATCCCAAATTTCAAGTTCGTTTGATTTTTTGTTGAAAAACAATCCGTCAATTTGACCAGCAATTTTATATTCTTCGTCTCCCACCACAAGTTCCATTTTTACTGGTACTAGATTTTGTTTCGCATCTTCATAAAACTTGAAAAACATATCCCTACATTTTTCATATTTTTCGGTGATAATATCGTAACCAAAAGCTTTAACGCTTTCGGATGGGTTGTAAGGAAAGAATTTATTGTTCCACCAATTTTCAGCCAGACTATGAACAAGAGTGCCTTTGAATGTCGAAACATCTCTCTTGAGATCCCACTCAGCTATTACTGAATTTACATCCAGACCTCGTTTGTTTGCATATTCTTCAGCAATCCTTTGAGTATCAAATTTTGGTTTGAACTTTCCAATAAAGGTGGTGGCTGAAGTGAATTCAGTATCCCCACTATAATACTTGTGTTCAGCATCATAATATTTGATGCTATTGAATTTTGCGAGTTCTAGAAAATCAAATGTCATTTTATTAATTTAAAGTAATATTCTGTGATGTTTCCACGTAAATCACAAACGTCTTTGTCTTTTGGTAGTTTTAATATCTTAATTTTACCGTATAATCGTCCACCATTCAAGTGGTGAAAAATTTCAACAGCATTGTCCCAGGCATCTCCATCCAAACAAATGTGAATGTCACCTTCGCATTCATTATACAATCTCTCAAATAATACATCAGATACAAATTTACCAAGTAGAGGTATTGAATTGTCCAAAAAAAACATATCAAATACACCTTCCGTCAAATATACGTCTTTTTTGAAGTCAATCCTATTTTCTCCAAAAATAATTTGATCTTTTGCCGCTGGTGGGTTTTTATATTTCACCCGACCTTTGACCCAAGATCTAGCAACGAAATAGTTCAATTGATTGTCTTTGTCATAAGAAGGTATAATGACACAAGTCGAATAATCGCCATCTGAAGCAAATCCTATTTGAAATTTTTCTATCATTTCATCCGTAATACCACGACCGTGTAAGTAATTCAGAGCTTCTCGATGAGGTATAAACCTAGGATTTGATTCCGAAAATTTTTTGTATTCTTTCGGAAGTTTAAGTATAATTTTGGTATCTTCAATTGACCGATTTTGTTCTTCTGGTTTTAATAGTAGATAGGCTCTCTTGATCTTCGGATTTCCGTAATTATCTATTAATTTACCTAGAGCTCCTGATATTCCGCAAGACCAGCAATGAAACAGACCTTTTTCAATATTGACCTCTAAATTCCCTTTGTGACCACCTTCGTCACACTCAACACAATCAAAACTGCATTGGCTTTTACTTTCGTAAGTCCTTTTTGGTCTTCCTAAAAACTCTGTAAGTAATTTTACAATTACCTTAAACTCTTCCATTCTTCAAATATACAACGGAAAAATCAAATTACCAAATTTTTTTTGATTTCATATAACCGAGTACACAAGTATATGAGTCCGTCATATCAAAATTTTCTTTCTTAAGTGTTTGTTTTTTGGTGTATTGCCAAGTAATTTGTGGTTCTAATTTTGCCACATTTTCCCAAATTATTTGTTTTTTATCCACATCTTTTGGAAGACCACCAAAAAGAACGAATTTACCTTTATCGTTTTCTTTTACCAAATTGGGAAAAGCAAATTTTCTTGAATCATACGTTGAAATGAATTCAGGAATAATATTTAAAGTATCATAAATTACTTTTGTGATAAATGAATTATATCGCATAAGTGTTTGTACTGTATAAATATTATTTGAATGCAGTAGTGGTTCTTCGATGACAACTTTAGTTATACCCATGTTTGTATACTCAAGTAACTTTGTTTTAAACACGTCTGACTTACGTATTAACTCCTCAACTTTATCATCTGTTTCCAGCTTAGGTCGGGGGGATATGTGTGTCAATTCTAGTAATTGTTTTGTCTGAATATCAAAAAGAGCCCAACCAATTGTGGCTGTAGATACATCAAGACCCAGAACTTTGGGAGAATTTTGTAATTTAGATTTTGCCATTATTAAAAGTCATATTTTACTAAGAATTGTTGTAGTGCACGTCTGGTTTGAGGTGCACTCAATTTTGATAAAATCATAAGTTCTTTTTTGGAATTATAAAGACCAATTTCTGTAATATAATTAGTTGAGGTTCCACTTGATGTTGGATTAGACGAATTTGTAAATTGTTGACTAGTCAAATTTATACCATATTTCATTTCATAAATTGTAGCTTCAATATCAGAAACAAAATTTCCATAGAAATAATATTCATCTCCAAAATTAAGTCCACCTACAGATCCCAAAGTTGGTAGATTAATAACGTTCGCTAAGTTATAAGGTGTTCCACCTGTAAAATCATTCAAACTTAATACAAAAGTTGTGTTTACTATGTTTGATTGAACAATATACCCATTTACTAATGACCCACTGAGATCCGAGGTTACATCAATTTCAGTCCAAAAATTTGGTAGTGGTTTTGTATTTGTTGGTACAATTTGAGCTAATATTTTCATTCCATTCGCATGAAATCCATAACAACCGTCAGATAAAAATGGAAATTCATTTCCAAACCTAAATGCAACATTCATAGGTTGAGACGTATCAGTTGGACCAACTATTTTGGAATAGTAATTACAATGAAGAGATTGTGTAAATGCTGTAGATGTAAATCTATATGTTAAATAAAGTGTTTGACCACTATTATTTAAAATACCAACAGAATCAATATCACCTGTACACAAATTAGGTGCCAATAAATTTAATTGTGGTGCTGGTAAAGTCCAATTTCTATTTGATTTATATGACATTGCTGCCACGATTTCTTCATCATCAAACACCACAATTTTTGAATCTGGGTAAACTTTTCCAACTCTGTTAGGTAATCCATTTGGATTTGAATTTGTATCCCATAAATGATAATACCTCATACCCGGTGTATTGAAATCTGAGTTCTTGGTACTTTTCATATATGATGGTGAAAGTAAATTAAATCCTGGAGGATCAATATAAAATGTTTCACCAATGGTATTTCCCGTAGATTTATGCCACATTAATGTTGGTAATATAACTTTAAGGTTTCTAGCCTGTCCCTCTTGTCCGGGATTTGATTGATCATACGGTTCTACAGCGAACTTTTCTCCATAGTAATTGTTAATACTTTGGTTTGTATAACTTACAATCGCAATAGTTTTTTGTTCTGAAGGTTTTACATCAACTTTTTCTCCGTAAGAATTAAAATAGAAAGAGTCTGTCGTTGCCGTAATTCCAGAACTATCTATAAAGTATTGACCACTATCCGTTTGATACCCTAGATATTCTTTACTACCAATATAATTTACAGATCCGAAATACGTATAACCTTTATAACTTGTTTCAAGCAAACCAGCTGGACTTTCACTCCACGGTATATTCATATTCCAAATATTGACTTGGGATGTGGTAGTACAAGGAAGTGCAAAATAATTTGAAGGTACCGTTACATCATAATATGTATCAAATTCTGATGGGTAAATATAAGCTCTAGCTTGACCCAAACAATCCGAAACACTAGCAAAATTCGGTAAACTTCTATCCAAACTCACTCGATATAACCCCTCACCCAAATCTTGAAAAGAAGTTATTTTATAGGTTAATATCATAAAATTATCTATGTTTCCACAATCAGGAGTGAAATCAAAATACATTGTAATAAAATCTCCTGTAGATGGGTTATTGACACTTGGCGTACAAATAAAATCTTGCAAAAGAATAATATTAGCACCGTTACATACATTCAAATCAAAAATATAATTGGCTGTTAATGTAAGACCTGTTGTTGTGTTTACGATATAGTTATTCGACGCTCCAGTCATAAAGAATCCAAGCATATCCGTATAATTGAAAATCAACGTTTCGGCTGATAAATCGGCTGGTATACCGTAAGTATTTCCAGAGGTTCCTTCTAAATAATATGGATATTTGATATATTCTCGATTTGATTGTGGATATGGTGTTGAATTCTGCGCATTATAATCAGCTTCAAAAATATACCCATTCGGTATCACTGAGCCTCCAGTATAACAAACTTCAGAATCGCCGACCTGAAAGTATGCTATGTTAAAATTTCCTTGCGATAGGTATTTTCTACCTGTATCTGTTATTTGGGTATTTATCAACCCAGATGTATTTTTTATGATATATCCCATTTTTTATTTATTTAAGGTGAAACGCAATCAATTATTATAGTCACATTACTATTGGGGTTAATTACAGGTCTTTGACCATTAAAAATAAGAGCTACTGTACTTGCTCCACCAATAGTGGGTAATAACATTGGTCCATATTGTTGTTGGTCAACATAAAGCATCAATTCATAATCTCCACTACACGGTGTAGAATTACCAGGAGATACACTATTGGTACAATTAGTAGATGTATACATAATGTACTGAATCTGAATATAATCTGAAGCCGCTACAGGTATTGGAACACAAGTACTATAAGCTGGAGGCATTACTCTCAAAGTTTGTCCTCTGAAAACATTAATTTGACCGCCAGGCCATGGATTTGGTATACTAGTTGACTGTCTATTACAATTAGCATTCAAAGTGCCTGATCCAATTATACCTTGCGTCTTTACACTAACAACCGCAAAACATGTTGCTGCGTTTGTGACTTGTATTCTCCATTCACCCGTGTAAGTGGTACTTACGGCTTGTGTTGCTGATTTAGAATCAGTTACAGTAATTGATGGATTACCTTGTACTGGAAAACAATTTTGATTTGGTCCAGTCACAACATAATTTGTATTGATCATTATTTTATTTGTTAACTCTGTTGGACAAGTTTGTATGGTTGATGGTGAAATAATTCTTGCTTTATTTGTGATATTGATGATCACAACATCAGTATTTTCAATAGCTCTACCAAAAAATGCGGCTACTCGAATACCAAGGGAACCGAGAGTTCTGTCTGGAACTAATATTTTTTGAGTTGTAATTGTTGCATTTTGATTACTACAACCTACACTAGTTCTTGGCGTTGTTGATGTTTCAGTCCATAGTGTAGATGATGTAACACCTGTTGTGAACACAGTTTGATTATTGACCAATACAGTAACTGCCGTACCAATAGCGTCTGTTGTACCAGGACTACTTGTAATATTTTGAATTTCTAAATCAAAATTTAATGTAGATAAACTCACTCCATTCGCTAGTTGATTTAAATTTAATTCATATTGTGAAAAATTATCAAAAATTGTTGGTTGACTATTATTGGGAATATATTGTGTTCGAGTAAAATTTAATGTTGTTGGTCGTGCTTGATTATAAGTTGTATTTATAGTAAATGATTGAGAAGACGTTTGTGGTGGTGTAGCACTATCTTTAATATATGCTGTATAAAATCCATTTGAAAGATTAATGAATGTATTACTTGTTTGAAAATTTGTATTATCTAAGGAATAAAAATATGGTGGCGTTCCACCAGCTGTTACAATACTGATACTACCGTCGAAGGATAATGGACAAGTAGCGTTCTGGGTGATTAATGTTATTGATAGTGGTGGTACGGTACATTGTCCGATTGTGACTTGCAAACTATTAACCGTATTACTTCTGCCGAAACTATCAGTATAGGTTGTAGGCCCAAGAAACCCCCATCCATTTGTAGGTAATGAATTTCTGTTTGCATTCCCAGTCAGTATAGTAAATGGCCAAACTATATTGTTTGATGCGGAAATTTGTGATATGTACCAATTTCCTAGATTAGAGACTGTTGGTTGAAATCTCAATAATAAAGATCCACTATTTGTTAAATAGTTTTGTGTAGTAGTGGCAGTCCATGAATTGGTGCCGTTAATTTGGTTTCCGTAAAAGAATTGGTATTGTTCAAATCTTTGAATACCATTACCATCTGTTATATTAAACGTAGCACACAATTGTGATACTGATGTTACTGTGGGTGATGGTGTGAAAGTTGGTGTACTTGTAACAGGTGGTGTTGGCCCAGCTGTTCCTGATGGTGGTGGTGTTCCAGTTTGAGTTGGTGTCACTGTTGGTGTAGATGTTACAGTTATTGAAGCTCCTGTAACAACACAAAAAACTTTAACTCTATAATCTTGGAAAAAATCTGTAACCGTTGCCGAATAAATACCATTTGTTAAGTTATTTAATATCTGATATTGTGGTGGATTTATTCCGTGATCCCACAAAATATTATATGGTGAAGTTCCACCTGTAATAATTAATGCGGCCGTACTCAATGCTCCTGGTGTTGTAGCATTGATGACATTACAAGTCACACCCATTGGTTCTACAGTTATTACGCGACACTCTTCTATACCTGATGGTCTTGTAGTAGTTGTTGTTGCTCTACGAGTGACACTAGGTGTATTAGTCGGTGTTAGTACTGGTGTTCCTGTTTGGCTTGATGTTTGTGTCAAAGTTGGTGTTTGTGTCGACATATTTGTCGGTGTGTTCGTAGGTGTTTGAGTGTTTGTCGGTGTGTTCGTAGGTGTTTGAGTGTTTGTGACTGACGGTGTTGGAGTTGGGAAGTTTGTTCCTGATGGTGGTGGTGTTCCAGTCTGGGAATTAGATGGTGTAATGGATGGTGATTGTGTGGGTGATACGGTATTTGTTGGTGTAGGTGTCTCTGTAGATGTTTTAGTTGGAGTTTGGGTATTTGTTGGTGTTAAAGTTGGTGTAGGTGTTGGGTCAATACATATTCTATTACATCCCAGTAGTGTTTGTATACCATATGGTCCTCCAGATACAAATGTTGGAAGACTAGAACTACAAACTATTGTATCACTAAAAGGTTGGACAGTAATTTGAAGTCCATAATCAATTCCATTGTTTGTGCACCGATCGTAATTGAAAACAACAGCTGTGTTTCCGTTCGCAAAAAGTTTATAAGAAACACAATCTACTACAGTTCCCGGTGCAACACATCCTGTGGATGTTATTGTTGGAGTTGGTGTAAATGGTGGTGCAACACTATCACATGTAGCTATAAAACTAATTGCCCCATTTCCACCTGCAGCACTCCTAACAACATATTTAGGCCCAACAATTGTGTTTGTTGTTGTACTCCACTCATACATAGGTCTATACGTATTACCTAACCAGTAAAAAGCTGTAAGTGGTGTACTAAAATCACTTGTGGCATACAGAACATCACCAGTCACAAGTAGATCAATTGGTTTCAATCCGTAAATAATACGCCAATAAACACTAAATGGGTAATTGCAAGCTTCTTGTGTATTTGTAAAATATCCAGAAAGTACTTGTATTTCTGAAATTTTATATGGATAAAAAGTTATAGGTGTGCAATTGACAATCGCGGCTATTCTTCCTGTCGAACTCACTTGAAAATATTTTTCGACATTTGTTGTATTACTTGATGCTAAAGGTAATACAGCATAATCACTACCTACAACTAAACTGGTAGAATTTCTTGAGGCTGCAGAGTATAAATAATCATTTACTTGAAGTAAATTAAATGGTTTAAATCCATAGTAATATTGACCGGGGGGAACCCAATTATTACAAGTATCTTGAAAAGTAGGTGGAGTACCATTAAGTACCGAAGATGCGCCCCAATACGAATATTGTTGTGATGTTGCTGTTGGTGTTTGTGTTACAGTAGGTGTCGGACATTGTGCCACATCACCACAACTATTACTTAGAAATCCTGGTAATTGACCAAAAGAAATACAATTTTGGTATGGAGGATTGCAAATAACATTTGTACGTACCCAAGCAATTTGATTTGTAAAATCATAATATACTTGTGTACCTGTAGGTCCCCAACCCTGAGAATTAATATCAATTTCATACCACCTTGATACTGAACTATCACAACACTGAACAAATTTTGTTACCTCATAATTAGGTTGGTAACCACCTCCACCGCCTCCTCCACCTGGATCTCCGGGATCTCCCGGTCCTGTAGTTGAACCACCACCTGTCCTTTCAACTGTGGTACCAAAAAGATTACATGTTTCACAATCCTCAAAAGAAGGAATGTTTGATTGAACGTTATAAAATTCTGTAGTTGCTGAAACTACAGTCCAACAAAAAGAGTTATAAAGGACTGTATATCCGATCGGTGGAACTTCATCATTTGGTAATGTCAGATACATAAATGTACCACCTGAACATCCAGAAACAACTAATCCAGTCATTGTTGTTGTTAAACATTCTTGACAATTGGTAAAACCAGTAGACTTAATGCTCAATGTTGCGACCAAATCAGATGTAATTTGTGTGTCACGATAGCAATTACCATTTTGAGAAATCACACTACCCGGTACAAACAATAAATCGTTATACTGAAATATTTGTGTATCGGATGAATTAAGACAGTTGGTAAATACTTTATTTAAAATTGCCATTTGTTAAAAATTTTGACAGGTATATGTTACACAATTTAGATTATCAACTATTTTAACACAAGCTGATGATTGATTATTCATAGGAGGTGGAATATCAAAAACATATGGTAGATTTGTTATTGTTTCGATATAAAAACAGTTAACTAATTGAATATCACATAAGTAAACATCATACGGACTTGATCCAGTCATTGCATTTATTGATATTTGAATTGGCATAATAGGATTATAAATTACTTATACAAGTTGCACAATTAATATAATTGTTGTTTATTTCTATAACATAGCTATTTGGTGATGCTGTGGTTGCACCAAAGAAAATAAAACAGTACCTAGAGTTGTTTATATTCATATCATATATTCTACCAATAATTAAATCGACATCATTGAATAAATCAGATGGTTCTATAAAGTAATCTACTAAACTATCACATAATCTAAACCAAAAACATTGTCCTGGACTTATAAATATTGTATTTACTAAACTAAAGTTTTCTTCACCAGTGATTAGTAAATTTCTATTAATTGTTGTGGTAGTTGTTGTAGTTGTTGTAGTAGTGGATGTATAGGAACTAAAACTTACGTCACCAGTATATGAAAAACAATAGTTAGTAGAACTTGGTGTTATAGTCACAGTCGGTGTTGGTGTCATCGTTGTTGATAATGTTGGAGTGATCGCACTTGGTGCACAATCGAAATATCCTTCAAAATTGAACACACCGCAAGGTGATGTTGTTGTTGTGGTTGTGAGACAAACTCCATTTGAAAAATATGTTGGGTTGAAATCTGGGCAGGATCCATTGCAAGGCACTGTCCCTCGTAAAATACAATTACCCCCCATAACTGTTGATAAACACCAAGTAGTGGTTCCTGAATTGAAAAAAATGTATGTACCTGTAGAACCTGTATAATAACTTCTTGAATTGTAAGTTCCGGGTCCAACCGTATAATTTCCATCATAAATTTCTAGTGGTGTAAAGTATGTATTTAAACAAAAACCTGTAATCGGACATGTTGTTGGTTGTGACGAATTAGAAGGTGTTTGTGTTGGTGTTGGTTGTGGTGTTGGACTTGGTACGTCACACGGACCTACCAACACATAAGAATAAAATTGTGGTAATATAAAACTTTTTTCTGAACAAGAACACAATGCTACCGTCGCTCCTTTTTCTAAAAATACGGTTCTAAAATTATTATCACAATCAGTATATGAAAAATATCCTGTTGTACCACCATTAAAAATATTATAATTATTACATTTACAACTTATTGTTGGTGTAGGTGTTGGTGTGAGACACTCACAAAACTCCATATTTTCACACGATCCAATACCATAAGTAATATCAATACCTTTAGCACTATAAATTGTTCCAGTGGCTTTATACGGTATTATTTCAGCACAACCAATAAAAAATGGTGCGTTGATATAGAAAATTTCACCAACTGATGCTGAACCTGGAATATAGCTTAATCTGAAATCAGGTTGTCCACAACAAGGTTGAAATAGATAGATGTCAAAAGTTGGGTCAGTAGTCGGTGTTGGTGTTGGTGTTGTTGATGATCGTGTAACAGTCCGTGTAACAGTATTTGTCGGTGTAATTGATGGTGATACTGTATTAGTTGGTGTGTTCGTCGGTGTTGGTGTTAACGTGGGTGTATTACTTGGTGTGTTAGTCGGTGTTGGTGTAAAAGTTGGTGTGACACTGGGTGTTGGTGTTGGTGTTGTTGGTACACCTTCACAATCACAATTGGCTATTCGACCACCACCTGAAACCAAACTACCCTCAATAATATCTCCTTGGACACAAGCACAATAAGCTATTTCGGTTGAAGATCCGTATTGAACTGTTAATACTTTATTACTAACATTAGACCCTACAAAACAATCTTTGTATTGAATGGTAACACCTTCAGGTGCTGACGTTCCACTGAATTTACCACAAATAGTTGAGAATGGTGCTAAAGTACATGCACCACCAGCTGTAATGGTTACACCATCTATTGATGTTACACTTCCTTGTTTGGCACAAACATAATCTGTGGCCGTATCTCCCAAAACAAGTTGTCTTGGATATCCATTACAATCTGTAAAATTTACAGTTACTTCACTACCACTATTAACTAATTGGTATTCAACACAAGTATTACACGATGGTGAACAATTACAAAATGAATAACAATCATCACAAGATTCAAACACGTAAGGTGATACCGATTGGTAGCCATACTCTTCATATGTGGCATTATACTTAATGACTTGAACACACCCAGAGTATTGTAGGGTTTGAATACAAGCAAACCTATTCAATGATGGTAAAACATCACTTGTGGTAACATTAAATGTTAAACCATTTTGACAACACGCACTTAAGGAATATGAAAAAGCCATTGACTATAAATAACTCAAATTAGTTTTTTTGAAACTAATTTCATCAACTCAACGTATAAATTAGTTGCGGATGTTTTATCGATAAAATTGAAAAAATTTGGATTGTTTTTCAATACATTCAATGGGTTTACATTGATGAAATCTCCTTTGTAAAAAGTATTTAACCTAATTTCTTCTGTTACACCAGCTAGATGAAATATTTTTTTATCATCACAATCTGTGATCTTGTCACTTGCCCAACAGAAACTTAATTCATCAGTTATTCTAACTTGTTTATCCATAAACCATTGATTCCAAAGTATTGACCACATTTCAGCTGTCCAAACTTGTAATTGTCCGTTTTCAATCGGATACTCATTATCAAATCTTTTTATTCTATCAAACAATAAATTTGAATTTTTGTATATCTTAAACCAAAGTTGCCAATCTTGATCTTTCAATAAATATTGTGCACCACCCGTGTTGTCGTTTTGGTCTCTGATGGTTCTTGGTTCAACACCAATTATATCACACATTTCACGAATTAATTGACCACTGTAAATTTTATCTGAATGTTTTTCATAATATCTATTATCACAAGATCTTAAATAGTTGTGATTTAAATAACCTCGACAATCTGAGACATAGTTAATATCATCCTGAATAAGTTTATCAAAGTTAGGTAGTGAGTTAAATATGATATCAGAATCATGAACAAAAAGTAATTTACCTCTCTGTTTTTTTTGTTTCAACCACTTGTAAATTAAAAATGGTTTAATACTTGGGATATAATGTTTTTTATCTCTCTCATCTTTGAAACTAAAAATATTTTTTGTGTATTGTTTTAGTTTTTTTGCATCAGGAGATAACTTTTCATTATCTTGAGTTCCAAATAATATGTGAATATTATCTTTTGGAATTCCTAGATCTAAGAAATTATTAAGATACACCTCACATTGCCAATGAAAATATGGGATATCTGGTTGTGCAGAAACAAATATTAAATTGTTTTTCCAATTGTTCACAACATAATATTAGTTATTTGTTTTTGATTGCAAACTAAAAACCAAATCTTCTTTTTTGTGCGTTAAAGTTTTGCACAACCTCAACATCTGTTAACGATTTATTGTAAAATTGAACTAATCCTATTCTACCATTAAAGTAATCAAACCAATTTCTACCGATAGCGTCACATGGCCCACCATTAGTTGTATATGAATTAAACACTCCAGAATCTACATTACCATTAACAAACATCTTCATAGTACCTTGTTGAGCTGTAGCGCCTGAATAATTAACCCAAGTAAGCATATACCATTGTCCAGCTGTTAATGTTGTGTTACCTGAGTTAGATTTCCAAGCACCATCATAATTTCGGTAATGTATTTTACTTGAGAGAAATCCCATAGCATTAGTGACAGGCCCTCCACTACTATTTGAAATTAGATTTCCAGTAGTACTATAAGTAATACTATCGCCTTGTGTCCAAATATTACAAGTCCAACCACCATTACCAAAAGTATAAGTGGGAATTGATATCCAATCGTCAGATCCATCAAAATCCCAACTACCACCACCTCCAGTGGTGTAAGATACTCCATTTTGTAATGTACCTGTATATGATCCAACTAATGAAAAAGTAGATCCAGACCCATTTTGAAATGATACCAAATTACCAGCATCAACAGCAAATGTTAACCCACTTGTAACTATTGGGCCACCATAATAGTTTTGTGAAATCTCTGTAGCCGATAGTGCTCTATTGTAAATTCTCAAACTATTTACAAAATAACTTTTACCAACATTACTAGAAAATATACTTAGGAAATTAGCACTTGATGAATCAATCAAATAATTGCTAAGACCAGTGACTTGTGTTGATGAGGCCGCAGTCCCATTTCTATACATAATAGCCCAACCTGTAGAACTATCATAAGTATAGACAAACTCATACCATCTACCATCATTCGGCATAGCTACACTTCTATTACCTCGTCTTGTACCATCTATAAAAACATCACCACGGATAGTACCCGCATTGTATTCATCATAAAAATACCACGCGGGTGGTCTTGATAATATAAAACAATCAGATAATTGTGTAAATATTGAATTTCTACGAAATAATACATAAAGTGTTATACCAGAACGAATATTAAATGTAGAATTATATGACCTAGTGATAGAATCATCTGTACCATCAAATACGAAATAACCTGAAGAGTTAAAAGTTGGCCCGTTATTTAACGTCCCAGTATTTCCACTACCACTGATATCATACCAACTTGTACCACTCACAGGATAAGACGCAACAAATGATGCGTCCCAATTCATAACCAATCCACTTGTAACAATATCATTGTAATTCTTATTAACAACCATCATATCCGATTGTGATGCAAAATAATTCAAAGCACCAGCCGCGGTTGTAACAGATGCTGAGGCACCTTGTGATCTTGCGACACTCACTAAATCAGTATCATTACTCGCGACTAGTATTGATGGCCCTTGAGTGGCTTTATTGACATATACTGTATACCCACTTACTGGTGGACTAATACCAGCATACCATCCAGTTGTAGATGTTGGTGAATATTCAACCTGATTTACACCAATTGCCATATTCCCTTTTTTTATTGCATTGGGAACTGATGATGTGGAATATTTTACAGGTTGTGGCATACAAAATATTAATGTTCTATCGGATTTGGATCCGTCCACTCTGGTGTGGATAATATTTGTAAAATCTCATCATAGGTATATTCTTGAGATTTTGTTGTAAGTGCCGCAACTGATGATGGTTGTGGTATATCATACTTTACAAATGTTTTTGTTTGATCAACCGATTTTCTAACGGTTTCTTCTGAGGTCTCATAAACTTGATTGAAATCTATGAGATTGAGTTCTGTTACATTAAAAATAACAAACCTTCTGTTTTCGTATTCTTCTGTCATAACTTTAAATATTTCAAAGACCAAATCTGTTTCTATGTGCATTAAAATTTTGAATAATTTCATTTTGAGTTAAAGCAGCCCTATGAATCATAATTAACGCAATATCACCTGCAAATGTACTAGTCCAAGATCGACCAATTGAGTCTAAAGGATTGGTGGTTGGACCACCTATAGACGAATCACTAACAGTACCATCTAAATTTCCGTTAACAAAAAAGTTCATAGTGTTTGAAGCATTATTTCTCCAAACTAAGTTTACCCAATTTCCTGTATTGACATTTGTATTGCCTGTATACTGAACCCAACTAGTCTTATAAACCCAATAACAAATTTTACCAGAATTTATACATAATTGTGAGTATACAGGACCTCCAGATTGATTACTTATAATCGTTCCCTGTCCAAGTCCATTTACATTTGTTGTTGTTTTGACCCAGGCTGAAATAGTCCAACCAGTACTTCCATTACCCATAGTGATACTTGAACCTAAAATTATCCTATCATCCGTACCATCGAAATTCCAAAAACCCCCGTATCCATTAGAGAAACCAACACCATTTTGGGTGGTACCTGTTACAGAATCACTAACTAAATCGTAAGTACTAGTTGTTCCACTCAAAAATGAAATAATGTTCCCAGCATCCCACATTTGTCTCAAATTTGTTGTCAAAATCGCACCACCATAATAATTTTGTAGTATTTCACTGTTACTTAAAGCACGATTATATTGATACAAATACTGAATATTTCCTTTCGCACCTGACCCTATTTGGTTTATGTTTACTCCAACATCTACAGGATTTGTATAAGTTGTTTGTTGTCTATAAACTCCGTTCCAATATTGCAAATAAGTATTTCCACTTTTTACTATTGTAAAACTATTGAATTTTTGTGTACCAACAAATGCTGAAATAGCGGTCTCATAATTTCTCCAATCATATCTCAAGGGATCTGTTATTGCATAAAAAAAGTTTGTAGTGGCCACGTTTGCCGAATCTCTATAACTAGTTTGACAATTCAATCTATACCCTCCCAATATTCCTGTACCTGAATTAAAAGTGTTATCTAATGTTCCATCGGCGTTCAAACGACAAATTTGATTTACCGTTATCCCACTATAAGTGGTAAATGTTCCACCTACCATTATTTTTCCATCATTCAATATATGAATACTTTGTACCTCATTGTTAAACCCAGTTCCAATTGTAAAAGTATTATCAATACTTCCATCTGAATTTAACCTGATAATTCTATTTCTAGTAACTCCACTATATGCAGTGTAAGAACCACCAACTATTATTTTACTAGATGATAATATATGTAATGATAATACTGAACTATTAAAACCAGTTCCTATTGTGAAAGTATCATCTATGGTTCCACCAGAATTCAACCTGATAATTCTATTTCTAGTGACACCACTGTACGCGGTGAAATCACCGCCTACAAGTATTTTACCATCTGATTGCACCTGAATACACCTTCTTCTAATAGTATTATTGAACCCTGTACCAATAATGAAACTTGTATCTATTGAAGCATCTGAGTTCAATCTAATAATTCGATTGTAACTATTACTTTTATACGTGGTAAATTGTCCACCAACTAAAATTTTTCCATCTGTTTGTAAACATATAGCTTGAACTGAGTCGTCAGTTGGAAAACCTGTTGTAGTATTAAATGTCGTGTCAATTGTCATTGCACTCAAATTAAGTCTAGCGAATTTTTGTGCTGTAGTACCTTGGATCGACGTGAACCAACCGCCTATGTATACTTTGTCATTCATTAAATCTAAAACCATATTAGACTGTGTGATTGAAGCATTCACTGTCGCTACTTGTTGAAGTTGTGACCCAGTCGTTGTACTTATTCTTGTGAAGTTCCCAAGATTGTATCCCACATAGTACAAATTACCTAATGAATCAAGTCCCAAATCAGTGACCTCTTGTGTTGATATTAAAGTTAAACTAGGATTAAATGTTGTATCTATATTTCCAGACCCGTCGGTTTTAACTATAAAAACTCTAACGGTACCATTGTATTCAGTTATACGTCCACCAATGTAGATATTTCCTGAAGAATCAGAAACGATAGTATAAATGGTTACACTATATGAAAATTGTAGTAATGTTGAACCAGGTGAAAAACCTACACTAGACGATGTCAATACTAAATTTTGTGTAGATTTGATTTTTTGAAAATTCATGGAAAAAACACTAGTAACACTCCAACTAGATGCCGTAACTGATTGTGACATTTGTACTCTGTCATCAACACCATCAAACAATATAGATCCATTTGTGTTGTATACTGGACCATTTTGTAAAATCCCTGTATTACCACTACCACTTACATCATACCAACTTGTTCCACTAACAGGATATGAAGCGACAAATGAGGCATCCAAATTTAAAACTAAACCACTTGTTACAATATTATTGTAGTTTTTGTTGACAACAATCATGTCTGATTGTGAAGCAAAATAATTCAAAGCTCCTGCCGCTGTGGTGACTGACGAAGACGCACCAAAAGACCTTGCGGCACCTACAAGATTAATGTCGTTTTGCGGAACCATAATAGATGGACCGTTTGATGCTTTGTTTGCATACGCAACGTACCCACCTGAAGGAACATCGATTGTATTCCACCATGTGCCATCACCATAGTCAACCGAATTAACTCCGATTGCCATGTTTCCTTTTTTTATAGCATAGTCAACGGGATTTGTTGAATATTTAACAACTTGTGGCATTATACATATTGACTAGAAACTGCATTATAATTTTGAGTTAATGCACCACTTATTAAAGACAAATCTTTATAATAAACTTTTAAGGTACTGATAGCTCCTAATACTGCACCTGAAACTCCGTCTCCAGCATAACGAAAACTAGTAGCACTATAATCACCAGCTATATCATCAAACACGTCAACATAAACATTATTTTTGTACAACTTAATAGCAAAACCATCATAAGATAATACTATATTACACCATATTCCTGTAGGAGCTATCACAAATAGACCTGAATATTCTACACCATTATTTTTAATAAAAACCTCTATTTTACTATTATCTTGATCAAACAAGGTAGTTGTGATTTTTATCCCGAAAGAAGCCGATCCATAATTATGTGTAATAAATAATACGTCATTCAAATCTAGATTGTCAGGTATGTACCAAAAATCAATAGTAAACTCAGAAGAACCATAGAAACTAGTACCCGCACTAAAATATAAATTGTTTGTTCCAGGGTTACCCCAAGACCCTCCTCCAATTGAGGAGTTCCAATTAAATGTTCCGTTTACCATTACAGCGGTTGTACTAGTTCCACTCCAATTTGGATATGACGCAATTGAATATGCTGTAGTACCACTTTTAGGGTACGAAGCACTGAAACTAGGATCTATACAAAAATATAAATAATCAGTATAGATGTTTCCATAATCTTTATTTACAACTGAAATCCATTTTTGGTTTATTGCCCAGTTCAATGCATCATAAATAGTTGTAGCTCCAGCTCCATAAGAATTTACAATTCCTATTAAAGTTGTATCATTATTTGCTGTTCGAACATCATAATTACTACATCCTGTTCTAACGGAATAAATAGTATACCCTCCTGCTGGAGGTGTAAGTCCAGCATAATACCCCGTTACATTTGTTGGTCCATATCCCCTACTATTAATTGCGAAGACAATCAGGTTATCTTTTATGGTGTTATTATCCATACCTACATCTGGGCCATCTATACCATATGGTGATGCTTGATTTATTAATACTGGTGAATCCAAAATTTGTACGTTACTACCTGTAGAATTAGTGATTTCTATAGCATAGAAAGAAAAACTACGATTAGGACTTACAGGACAGGTTATCGTAGAGGTTAATCCACATTGATTTATGTATGTTAGTGTTGTTGGACTACCTCCATTTGACTGACAATCACATTCGTTAACCACACTTAAATATTTAAATCCGTTTGGCATAATTTTTATTTGATAAATATATTTAATGATATATTTATTAAACAATGAAACTAATTAAATCAATTGAAAAATTGGTCGAGGACGCTGAACGAGAATATAACTCTATAATGGAGTCTACATCCGATATTAAAGAGATTGACAGGGCTGAAAAAAATTATTTAGATACATTAAAAATTTTAAAAAAATTTAATGACCTAAATAACTATCAGAGAAAATAATTATTTAATTGCGGAACAAGACACTGATTCACAAAAAATTTGATATCCTTTATTTTTCAGGAAAGTTTCCAATTCATTCTTTTCATTTTCAAGTAAATTATTGTGTTCATAGATAATGAAATTTGGAAGAGTATCCATATTCATAATAATTTGAGCGTCAAGTCCCTCTAAATCTAAATGAATCCAATCCAAAGAGTGTAAATGTTTTATCAATTCATTTATTGACGTAGAATTTCTTTTATCTGAATATATCTGTTCTGTTTCCCAAGATTGAATGACTCTTTCAACTACGGAATTGGTATAACCAAGACCACCTTCAAAAAAAACAACTTCACCTCCATGTGGTGTAATTATATCGTGTATTAGTGTAATATTTTTGTTATTTTCGAAGTTTTTTTTCAGTTTCTCGAAATGGGATTTGGTTCCTTCGACCAAACAAATATTACTCAGATGTTCATCAGCAACTGGAACCCACTCACCAAATTCACCATCGTGTGTTCCAATCGCAAGTCCGTTTGGTGTTCGACCTGAACTGAGAATGTTTTTACAATAAAAATACAACTGTCTATAAATGTAACTTCCTTGTTCAACTACATTCCATTTTTTGAACAATATTTGATTTCCGTTTGAATCTAGTATTTCGACATTAATCATTTCTTTTTGTGGAAATGTCGAGTATGTATAATCGTTGTTGAGTGAATGCCAGATGATTTCATTTGAAATAAACTTGTTGAAACAAACTTTGAGTGGTAAATTGAATATTCCGTAAGTTTTTTCAACATTTACGTTTATTCCTTGTTCTGTGTAATTGACTGATATCATATTTGGAAGTGATTGTGATATATTACTTTTCTTGAATTGGTTTCAACTATCTCAAGTAAATAAGTTGATGGTGGTAAATAAAATTGGGATATAAAAAACAGATTATTATTGAATATATCTTGACAACAAAAATTAAAGATTTCGGTGTAATTTTCTTTGTAGATGATTAGATCGACTTTTTGTTCAAATTTTTTATCGATCATATAATTGTTTCTTTCAATAAATAAAGTTTCATCTCTATAGTAAATGTCAATATCATCGTGTGATAGTGTTTTTTTACCATAGTGTTGATTTATGTTTTCAAAATCTTCTTCACTTTTAAATCCGTGAAAGAACAAAATTTCATTCAGATTTTTTGGTAAACTTACATGTTCGGAAATTGGTGTAAGACTATAACTGTATTTGTATAATACGTCCATAGATAAATCAAAAGTTTCCTCAATGTCTATAAGTGGTAAACATTTATACAGTTGATACTTGGTTAGAACCGCATTAGCCGTGTCTTCATCGTGAAGTGTTAAAACTGCTGGGTCATCTGAATTTTTGAATCTATGATACAATTCCATTTGTTCGGAAAAAAACCATCTTGAGTTTTCATCAAAAACTATAATATTACATTTTCTTCTTGGAAGTGGTACGTTGGTGTCAACACCTATCGCTTCTAATAATATGTGTAACGAACTTGTTAGTCCCCCATCTTCAGCAAATCCATAAAAATAAATTACATCGTGAATGTGTGAATTAATTAAAGGATAATCCTCCAATTGATCAAAATATTGACATATTTTATCTGAATTAGTTGTCAAAGAAATATCTGTATCAATATGAACAAACTTTTTATTTGGAAATCGATCAAGAGCATTTGATAATACAAGAGGTTTGGAGTTCATAATTGCAGAATCTCGTCCTTTGGTATCTGGTTTACCGGGTTCTATATCCAATCGAATGAAAATAAATTGATCTGAAATATACTGATACTCATATTTTAATTCACTGTCATAATTAATTGTATAAACGATACATTTTCTGTTAGAATAATTGTGGATGCTCTTTAGTAGTTGTGGTACATATTTTTCATAACTTTTCGAAAAATGGACAACCCACATGAAATCATCTAACAATACTTTTTTAAATTTAGAAAAAACGGTATTTCCGATTTTTCCCAGAATTGTGTTATTTTTTCTGTAGAAATGGTGAATAAAAATTTCTCTATTACCACAATAAAGTTGTCCACCATTCCAATTGGTTTCGTAAATTAACTTACCATTAGAAGGGTTAACATTTATATCACTGATAATGTATTTTGTATATTTTGTATTAACTATTTTATTAAGTTCTATTTCTTCAAAGAACGTAACATCAGGTTCATTCATACAACGAATGAATTCATTTGTTTTGTACAAAGTTCTTAGTTCTTCTGAATTTTTATAAATTAAAAATGGCCCAGATAATCTATTATAAAATGTTTTTTCACCAATACTGATAAAATCATAAAGACCCAAATGTGGTTTCAAAAATTTATTTACATCACCAAACAAAGTATCAATATCATAACACCCAACGTAGTCGTAATCTTTAATGTACAAATAAAATATATCACTCAGTGCCGCTTTAACATCACAGAATTTTTTATCTGAGTTTATTTCAATTTCACAATTTAACTTTTTTGACAGAAGTTGTGTAACATACTCTCTGTCTATTTTATAATAATGAAAATTAGATTGTTCTATATCCAATTCTTGATCCGTAAAAAAATGGAAATCAATAAAATCTATATTTTTTATTGTTTCAAGATGATACTTAAAATAATCAGGTATTGGGCCAAACCAAAGTTGTATAAGGCCTATTTTCAAATCAAAAACTTGGATAATTTCCATATTATTCAATCATCAGTTTTTTTTTCCAAAAATCAACAAAACTATCTACAGTCTTATCATCAATTTTTTCAAGTTCTTTCAGGTAATCAGGAACAAAGTCTATTGTCTTATTCGCCCATGAAATATCATCCCATCCATACGCAACACCAAACGCTTGAATTGGGTTTCTTAATCTATATTCTGTCGGTGTCATATTTGTTTTATAATCTTCAGACTCTGTATAAGCATTTGGTGTAAAAACATATGGAGAACCAGCATTTAGTATTATAGTTTTAGTTCCACATAATCCAGCCGCTAATGAATAAAATGTTTTTTGATCATACGTGAGCATATATTCATACTCATTTAAACGATCTCTCAGATATTCATGTCCGCCACTTGTTTTCCAATTTGTTAAATCGAAGGATCCCAATTTTTTGAAAATGTCTACACCATTCGGTGGTGTGTTTTTATGTATAATATGACAAAAAGATTTACGTTTACCGTTATTAAATTTGTATAATCTATCAAAAAAATAATTGAAAACGGTTAAAGGTTTATAATCAACCTTTCTGAATGTTTTGAAATCACCATAAAAGAAATAGTCATCTTCAATTCCATAGTCTGATTCAATATCCAATTGGGTATCATATAAAATCCATCTAGTTACATATTTTGTATTAAAAGGATTTCCTCTTGTTATTTGTGGGTAAATTGAAATTGTTTTATGTAAAGGATAACTAAAAGGCTCCCACGTGTGTCCCTGTACAAACTCGACATCATATGTTTTGGTTGACGAAATTATATGAATATTTGGATGTGGGAATTCTGGTTCACAAAATATAAATACATCATTACCTCTTTCAGCTAATTTGTATGCTAATTTATGTAGGGCCACCAACCCCCCAGTCATTGCTTCAGCAAACGGAGTGAAAAGATAAATAATAAAATTCAATCTATTCTCATCAGGTATTACCATTCAATTATAAGTCAAAATTGTTTTGAATATGTTTTCAAATTCGTTTATATTTTCAACCCAATTTGAAGGTATATGACAGTCAATATATGTTTTATCATATAATAAATCGTATTGAAAATTGTAAAAATCTTCTCTATTAATACGTCCTGGAATATTGTTTATGTTATCTATGTTTCTTTTTAACTTAATAATATTGACCTTTCCGAAATTTCTTGAAATACATTTACCCAAAAAAATTTCATCTCTATGGAATATTGGAAATTCATAACCAAAATTTAAATCAAGAACTTTTTCAACATATTCGTTAAAATCACATTCATTCTTTATTAGTTTGGTAAATGTAGACCCCAAACCCAAAACATAACACATAGGTACCCTATTTAACGCCCACATTTGTTGAGTATCTGGTCTTGACAAATCGTAAGCATCAGAGAGATAAACAATAAAATCTTGTGGTTCGTAAAGTTCAACTTGTTCAATAAAGTATTTGTAATTAAACGTGAACATATCAATATCCGATATCAAACAACTCTCATTTGGGAAAAATTTGGTACCATATAATCTATAAAGTTGCGCTTGAAAGCTCGTTGGAATTTCAGGATGTTTTTTTATTTTTTTGACTACACCAAATTCATCTTGTTTGAAATCTGAATATTCATCAGTGATATGAAACAAAACTGGAGTGACCCCCAAAGTCAGTTTACACACTTTTGACACATATTTCCAAAGATCTAAATAATTTGGGTTATCGTCCGATGCAAAAATTATTTTATCAACCACCATAAATTATTTTTTTTGTTGGTACTCCTACGTATGTTCCATTTTCAGTAATATCTTCAACAACAACACCACCCATACCGATAACGACATTATCACAAATGTTTATTTGTTCCTTTATAGATGAATTTGTTCCTAAAAAAACTTGATCTCCAACTTTAACATTGCCAGAAATAATGGATCCTGGCATCATACTCAAATAATCGCCAACTACACTATCATGTCCAATATGACAAGATCTATTCATTAAAGAATGTTTTCCAATTTGTATGTTTGTAGTAAGAACTGAATAAGCACCAATAAAACTTCCATCACCAATTTTGATATCATCACTCATAATTAAAGCTGTGGGATGTATAAAAGAAAAAAAACGAATATTGATCGGTAGTTTATCAACAATTCTTTTTCTCAACTCAGAATTACCAACACATACCATTACTTCATACTTATCAGTATCTAATTCAGATAGTCTATAATAACCTTCTTTTTGAACGTAATATTCATCATCAACAAAAATTGGTAAATTAATATTCATTTGTACTATGACTTCTCTTGTATGACCGCCGCCACCAATAAGTGCGCGTTTATATTTTTTTCTTGACTTAAGATTACTTTCATAGAAAGTCTTCATAACTTCCAGTTTATCAATTCCCCAGTAAGTTGAAATTAGAAAATGAAATATTTTTTGATTAAAATCGATCAGATTGTTTACATTAGCGTCTACAACGTAGACTAAATCAATTTCTTTTCGATATCCAGAATAATCAATCGCATTTAAAGTATTGAAATAATAATTTACAAATGACTGATCTGTAAAATGTGTCCAATAATTCTCAAGTCCATTCTGAATTAATTCTCTTAAATTAATGAAATGTTGTCTGATAATTTGATTATTTGTGAATAAAAAACTTCCAGCATTAAAAGTAAAAATTTGGTTATTTGAAAATGATTGAATTTGGTTTTCACTATAATCTGAAAATCCAAATTGAATTCTTTTATGATTTTCAATACTATAATCTTCGACCACAACATAAAGTTTTTCTGAAGATTTACATTTTTCAAATAACTTAGTCAGGTCATAACTAATCAAAATGTCAGTATCAAAATACAAAACTTTCGAATATTCATCTATTTTTTCCCAATCAAAAATGATATATTTGTTAAAACAAATTTCATCATTATTTTTTGGTTCTTCAATGAAATAAAAAAATAGATTTGGTCTTTTTAAATCTAATAGATTTTTTTCATAAAATTTAGTATCAGTTATAATTAGAATATCAATAAAATCATCATTACTTTCATCAATAGTTTGAATAGATAATTTTAACATTTCAGCATAAGAGCTGTGATTACCCACTGAATAATATACTAAATTTTTCATTATTTTCGATATATTTCAAACTCTGAAAGATCTGGATATGGTAATTCTAAATCTTCCATTTGTTTTTTAGTACCATCTAAATTATAAAATTGTGACATAAGTAGAAGTCCTCTTGTGGCTAATTCTGGCATCATATAAAAATTCCAACCAAGCATATCAAAATAATCATCATGATATGAACACTCTCTTCTTCCACTAAATCTTGCTCTTTTAAACCAATGATATGCCTCTAAACTATCTGTCAGGATTGCTCCTCCCTTAGATAACTTGAAATGTTTATAAGGTCCTGTGAAAGATACACATTGATGAGTTCCTTTACGATACATATCTCCCGTGAACCTAAGAGCACAGTCCCATACATTTGAACCTTTCAATTGATATTCACCTTTGATAGTTTGTCCACTTACTGGATAAAATTTTACTTTTAGTCCAGCGTGAATAATTTCACAAGGTACGGAAGGGTAAGTTCTATTAGGTATTTCTATGGTGTCACTAATAATCGAACCTGTTATATTTTTTTCATAATACAGAGATAAAAACAGAGCGTTACTCATATTATCCAAACAAACAACATAAGGAGCCCCTGTATAATCAGAAAGAGCTTTTTCAAATTCTTCAGTTATTTTATGAACCCCGTTAGCCATTTTTTTTACAATAAATCATGCCGATCCAAGTATCTATTGAAGAATTATTCCCAAATGTAATTTCAAATCCAACTCGATTTAACTTATCTAAAATATTTTGTAATCTTCTTTCAGTATTAATGTGATATTCCATATGAATTTTCCTTATGTTAGAAAAATATTCATCAGGAATACTTTCAATAATTTCATATTCGGTGCCTTCACAATCAATTTTCAATAGATCTATGTGATGAATATTATGATAAATCAAAAAATCATATAAATTTATTATTCGTACATCATAATAATCTAAAACACTATTATCATCTTGTGTATCACAAATACCAGCCCCCAATGTCCCTGAAATTTCTTTAAACCTTGCAAACCCATTTTTATCTGATACTGCAAAATTATACAAATGAACTCTATCTTGATCAGGATAATGATCTTTTAACTTTTGATAAATCCTTCGATTAGGTTCAAATCCCCATATTTCTTTAGCACCTCTTCGCAATGCTCTGAGTGAATATAATCCAAAATTAAATCCAACATCCACAACGATGTCACCTTTTTCGATATCTATAAAATTTTCATATTCAGGGTGTAGGTGATGTTCAGAAAAACAAAATAAAATTCCACCTTGATCCGCCGAATCACTTACAGATAATATATCGTGAATATAATTTTTATATTCATAATCCATCAATGAATTTGGTCCATCTAAAACAAACGGAGCTAATAATTCATTTGTGTTACGATCATAAATTAAAACTTTTCTACCCTGTAAATTTGTATGACCCATGTGTGTAAAATATTCAACATGCGGCTCACATATTAAATTATTTTCAAAATGCGGATTTTTTTGATAAGGTTCAAATCCTAAAATTTTTATCTCTATTGGTTTGTCAGAAACATTTTTATAATAAATGGTATAATAATCCTCTGAATATCTTGTAAAAACAATCATTTTTTTTTCTTAAAATAATACTATTTTTTTAAATATTTTCAACATTATATGGCTGACACAAAAATATTTGCCCATTGTTCCTACATAGGAAATACGGGTTATAATCAACATTCACGAGATTTTTTTCGCGAATTATCAAATTATTATTCATTAAAAGTAAGAAATTTTACCATAGGTTCAAGTTGGAACGGTTTCAATGAAACCCCTCATGACGGAGAGCCATATCTAAATGACACCGACAGAAAACTATTATTTTCACAAATTCTTTGGAATAACGATGGGTCTAGATCAGACTATCCAATTTATCCAAATGAAAACAAAAACTTTTTTCACAATTTAAATATTGTATTGTGTGAGACGGATCATCATATTTTTTACGATCATTACATAGGGCCAAAAATCGCATATAATGTTTGGGAATCGACTCTCCAACCACAACATTTTTTTGATAGGTTAAAAGAATTTGATCAACTTTGGGTACCGTCTGAATGGCAAAGACAATGTTCAATCAATCAAGGATATGACCCTGACAAAGTTAAAGTAGTTCCTGAAGGTATTGATCCGTTGGTTTTCTTTCCCGAAATTGTAAATTGTGATTTAACTCAAGATGGTCGTTTTAAGTTTTTCTTAGCTGGTCGATGGGATTATAGAAAATTCACAAAAGAAATTATCGAGACATTTTTAACAACATTTTCCGAAAATGATAAGGTTGATTTGATAGTTTCTATTGACAATCCTTTTAGTAATGATGGAATGTCAACCACAGAAGAGAGATTAGAACATTTTGGAATAAATGATGATAGAATAAAAATTTTACATTTCCCTTCTCGAGAGGATTACATTAAAATACTCAAATCTTGTGATGTCTTCCTATCCTGTGCTCGAAGTGAAGGATGGAATTTACCACTAATCGAGGCAATGGCTTGTGGTATTCCATCCATATATTCTGAATGTTCAGGTCAGATGGAATTTGCATCAGGTAAAGGTATTCCCGTAAAAATATTAGGTGAAAGCCCCGTATCCGCTAACACGTATAATCACTTCAATAGTTCGGTTGGTAATTATTATGAACCCGACAAATCAGATTTGAGTTTGAAAATGTTGAATGTATACAATAATTGGGAATTTTATAAAAATAAAGCTCTACAAGAATCCGAAATTATAAGAAATGAATTCAGTTGGTCAAATATTAGTCGAAAAGCAAAGAATATTATAGATAAATTTATGAAAGATTTCAAACAAAACCCAATTAAAAATGACATATTAGTTACATATTTGGATGGGCCAAGAGTTGAGATTGTCGGACAAAGTCCTGAGGAATATTTTGTTGAGTTTATAGATTTGAAAACAAATGAAATTAAATATTCAACAACCATTTCGAACGGTATGTGGTGCGCTTGTTCCATCAAATATTATGTAGAGTGGGGAATAAGAGTAAATGGAGAAATTGTTGATAGATTTGATCCCGTGGGAAAAACAATTTTAATTTCGTTAGAATCAAGTTCTCTAGGTGATACCATAGGTTGGGTTCCTTATGCTGTAGAGTTTCAGAAAAAAAATAATTGTAAGGTTTTGTTATCTACCTTTCAAAACTTTTTATTCGAAGGATTGAACTATTATAATAATATTCAATTTATAAAACCAGGTGAAACTCATAATTGTTATGCGGCTTATAGAATTGGTTGGTTTAAAAAGAATGGATTATGGGAGGATAAAGATAGAAACCCAAATCAAGTTAATTTAATTCCTCTTCAACAAACAGCTACGGATATACTTGGGTTAAACTTTTTTGAGCTAAACTATGGTCTCAATATAAAAAACTATGAGAAATATCACAAAAAAAAATATGTAGTTTTTGGTCCACAAGCGACCGCAGGATGTAAAGAATGGTCCTTTGAGAATTGGTGTGAGTTAGCACAAATGATTAAATCAAAAGGTTACGATATTTTTGTTGTTTCACAAAAGGAATACAAAATACCTGAAACATTCAATTTTAATAATAAATCACTTCAAGAAGTAATGACACTTCTGCTTCATGCCGACAAATTTATAGGTCTCGGATCAGGATTGTCTTGGATCAATTGGGCTTTAGGTAAACACACCTATATGATAAATGGGTTTGCTAGACCAGGTCACGAATTCACATCAAACACAACTAGGATATACAACGATAATACTTGTGTGTTTTGTTGGAATGATGAAGTTTTTACATTTGATCCCTCAGATTGGGATTGGTGCCCTGTATACAAAGGAACTAAGAAACAACACGTGTGTCAAAGATCTATTACCCCAAAACAAGTTTTTCAAAAATTAGGATTGAACTAAGTATTCAGTAATTTCACCTGTTTCGATATCAATATTCACTTTACCATATTTGTAAGCAAGTAAATCGAAGAACTTTTTTTCTTCTTCAGAAAATATATCATATTTTTTTATGAGATCTTCGGATCTTTTCTTAATTATTAATTCGTCCATTTTCAATTTACCGAATTCATTAATGAAATTAACCCCTTGTTGACGTATTTCTTTTATTTTTTCAAACTCTTCTTGTGTAACTTTCATAAATTTAATAATACTTTTTTTTAACCTTTTGTAAAGGTTGACGTTGTATTTCTTGTTTTTAAGTTATCAATTACATAATTCTCTAAAGCCGAAATTAATCTATCATACGGATCCATTATATTATTATCGTATTGTAACAAAGTTCTATCAATATTTTTGTAAACAATAGTGTCTATCCCAAAATTATTAATGTGAACATCTAAATCCAATTGACCTTTAAAAGATAGTATTGGTATTAGTTTCAAAGAAGGTGATTCATGAATCAAATTTGATGTTGGGTTTCTAAATAAACCTGTTACTTGTATTGCCATATTATTTTCAAATTACTTTTATGTTTTGTCTCGAATTCCAATATAATTCTCCTCCATAGTATGTACATATTTCTTCATTTATTTCTATGTCCTTGATTGCAATAAAATTAAAAGCTTTATATTCTGGATGATTTACCCAAGTCGCGTTTGGTTTATCTGAATGATTATAAATACATCCATAACCAAGTGGTATTACAAATTCGTTCATAGTATTTTTTGGATAAAGAAAACGATAATCAGTGAGGACATCTCCATCTTTCGGAAGGGTAATGAGTGAACAAGTTTCTATTATTTCTCCTGACAATATCTTTTCTACCGCAAAAACTCCCATACCCTTACCATGAGATAATTTGACTTCTATTTTTTTAGGAACCTCTATAAAAGGTGGTGGTTCTATTTTGTATTGGTTATTGTAACTTTCACTTGTAATATTCATATCAATGTCATTCATACCCGAAATTGTATGTACCTTATGAATCATTTTCTGAAAATCCTCTACCTTTACACTTATAATTCGTGCATTACTATTTTTAATTTTTTCAATTATTTTTGGGTCTGTTATCATATCTATCCGGGTAAATAACAAGGGATTAGGACTACCGCTCCTCCTTTTCCTGCGGAATCTAAAATTACTTCCATCCAGACATCAGGTTCCTGTAAGTATTTATTAATAGCACCAAGAGTGCCTATACCCGTATCAGGAGCACCTGCATTATTTTCTGGTGGTACATTTGCATTTCTAGCTGCATCGAATCTTATCCAATTTGAAAGTATAGGTGAGGAGCTGAGATGAATCCAAGCGGATGGTGTTGTTTGGATACCAAAACCTGTATTGTTAATTATAGATCTAGAAGTACCACTTGTTACAAATCCTATCGTATCACTAGATGGGAAGTAAATTCCAGTATTCGTATCGTTAGAGTTCAAACCAGCATTGATTGAAGGTAACGATACTGTTCCACCTGAAAATGAAGTGGTGTTACCACTTAATCTGATAATTTCAATACCACCTGTTACAAAACCTAATGAGTTTGCGGCAGGAAAATAAAGACCTGTGTCTGTATCAGTTGAGTTTAACCCTGCGTTCAATATTGGATTTGCGATTGTTCCTGCTAAGAGGTTGATTCTACCATTAGAATCAATTCGCATAGCTTCAGCCCCACCTTCAACAAATCCAATCGTGTCTGCTAATGGAAAATAAATTCCAGTGTTAGTATCTGACGAATTCAATCCTGCCGAAATAGCAGGATTTGCTAAAGTACCTGCAGTTAAATCCAATCTTCTTGTTCCCGCCGCTAAATTGACCAAAGCCATAATTTGAGTCGTACCTGCATACCAATAAAAAGCACCATTTGAAGTTGGACTTAGTATTGAATACCACATACTAGGTGCTCCTCCATCGGCCATATAACCTAAACCGATATCAACAGTACTTGCGCTAATATTTGGATACAAAGCTATTTTTGTTCCCGCACTTCTTGTTGTAAATGCGGGGGCTCCAGCTCCATTCTGATTGAAATCAATCCTATTAGAGGTTCCACCATTAAGATAAATTTGGGAAGCACCTAACGTAGGTGAACCTGTTCCTGTGAAAGATAGTGTTGGACTTGAGAATTGTAAAGCTGGTTCTCCTTGTATTGTTCCAGCAGTACCTGTTGCTGTAAGTACAAAATTGTCCACATTATTGTTAATAATTGCTGAACCTGATGTTCCTGAAGAACCACTTGTTCCACTTGAACCTGAAGTTCCTGAAGAACCTGAAGTTCCTGAAGAACCACTTGTTCCACTAGAACCTGACTTACCAGAACTTCCTGAAGAACCACTTGTTCCACTTGAACCTGAGGTACCTGATGATCCTGATGTTCCTGAACTTCCTGATGTACCTGATGAACCACTTGTTCCACTTGAGCCTGATGACCCTGATGTCCCACTACTACCACTTGAGCCTGATGTTCCTGAACTTCCTGATGAACCACTTGTTCCACTTGAACCTGAAGTTCCTGAAGAACCTGAAGTACCTGATGAACCACTTGTTCCACTTGAACCTGAAGTACCTGATGAACCTGAAGTACCTGATGAGCCTGATGTTCCTGAACTTCCTGAAGAACCACTTGTTCCACTTGAACCTGAAGTACCTGATGAACCTGAAGTACCTGATGAACCACTTGTTCCACTTGAACCTGAAGTACCTGATGAACCTGAAGTACCTGATGAGCCTGATGTTCCTGAACTTCCTGAAGAACCACTCGTTCCACTAGAACCTGAGGTTCCTGAAGAGCCACTTGTTCCACTTGAACCTGACGACCCTGATGTTCCTGAACTTCCCGATGAACCGCTTGTTCCACTTGAACCTGAGGTTCCTGATGAGCCACTTGTTCCACTAGAACCTGATGACCCTGATGTTCCTGAACTTCCTGAAGAACCACTTGTTCCACTTGAACCTGAAGTACCTGATGAGCCACTTGTTCCACTTGAACCTGAACTTCCTGAAGAACCACTTGTTCCACTTGAACCTGAAGTACCTGATGACCCACTTGTTCCACTAGAACCTGAAGTACCTGATGAACCTGAAGTACCTGATGAGCCACTTGTTCCACTTGAACCTGAACTTCCTGAAGAACCACTTGTTCCACTTGAACCTGAAGTACCTGATGACCCACTTGTTCCACTAGAACCCGAAGTACCTGATGAACCACTTGTTCCACTAGAACCTGAAGACCCTGATGTTCCTGAACTTCCCGAAGAACCTGATGTACCAGATGCCCCTGCAACTCCTGAAGTTCCACTTGAGCCTGAAGAACCTGATGAACCTGATGTTCCTGAACTTCCTGATGAACCACTTGTACCACTTGAGCCTGATGAACCTGATGTTCCTGAACTTCCCGATGAACCACTTGTACCACTAGATCCTGATGAACCTGATGTACCACTACTACCACTTGAACCTGATGTTCCTGAACTTCCTGAAGAACCACTTGTTCCACTTGAGCCTGATGACCCTGATGTTCCTGAACTTCCCGATGAACCACTTGTTCCACTTGAGCCTGATGACCCTGATGTTCCTGAACTTCCCGATGAACCACTTGTTCCACTACTACCACTTGAACCTGATGTTCCTGAACTTCCTGAAGAACCACTTGTTCCACTTGAGCCTGATGACCCTGATGTTCCTGAACTTCCCGATGAACCACTTGTTCCACTACTACCACTTGAACCTGATGTTCCTGAACTTCCTGAAGAACCACTTGTTCCACTTGAGCCTGATGACCCTGATGTTCCTGAACTTCCCGATGAACCACTTGTTCCACTACTACCACTTGAGCCTGATGTTCCTGAACTTCCTGATGAACCACTTATACCACTACTACCACTTGAACCTGATGTTCCTGAACTTCCCGATGAACCACTTGTTCCACTTGAGCCTGATGACCCTGATGTCCCACTACTACCACTTGAGCCTGATGTTCCTGAACTTCCCGATGAACCACTTGTTCCACTAGAACCTGAAGTACCTGATGAACCTGATGTTCCTGAACTTCCTGAAGAACCACTCGTTCCACTAGAACCTGAGGTACCTGATGATCCTGATGTTCCTGAACTTCCTGATGTACCTGATGAACCACTTGTTCCACTTGAGCCTGATGACCCTGATGTCCCACTACTACCACT
>Ga0214917_10000187_pt1 | contig 77926 bp, 62 predicted proteins | sample LL_1208_BB_MetaG_FD_177983 | JGI IMG/M metagenome (GOLD analysis project Ga0214917, IMG submission 177983) | Freshwater microbial communities from Lake Lanier, Atlanta, Georgia, United States - LL_1208_BB | ecosystem: Environmental > Aquatic > Freshwater > Lake | place: USA: Georgia | collected... | reverse complement strand
GAGCGATTAAAACAAAAGACGAGCCTTGCGATGTAACCAATCAGTCTGAGATCTACAAACTGGTCGGGGCGGCGGGAATTGAACCCACGACCTCTTGCACCCCAAGCAAGCGCGCTAAACCCCTGCGCCACGCCCCGATACCAAGGTGGATCCGTATGCTTTCCTGAGGGGCTGTACTTTGTCAATGTTTTCAGGTGGTTTGGCGGGCAAAAGTGGGCACTTTTCAAAGTTCATAAGACCCATTAGGCTGCCTCCCAGTTTGTTGTGGGGGTACCGAACCGTATGAAATTTTTAGTTAAATGCACTTTCTTAGGAATGTTGGGGTTGGGGTTCTTCGCCGAGGCCTTAAGCTTTCCTAAAGACTGTCCCTTCAATCAAGAATGCATTCAGGAATTAAAAGGTCTCACCTGCGCTGATGGCACTTCCTCCTATTTCACCATTATTCCACGGAGAAATACCGAGAATGTTCTGATTTTCTTTTTCGGCGGCGGTGCTTGCTGGGATTGGACTACTTGCTCGAGCGGCATGGCTTTGAATTTGACGAGAAAGCCGCCTTCGCAAGATTGGGAAAACGGCCAAGGGATTTTTAATCGCCAGGATCCGAAAAATCCTTTTCGGGATTACACCATCGTCACCGTTCCCTATTGCACAGGTGATGTGTACGTGGGGGATGCTGAAATCAATCATGGGGATGCCGATTACCCCTACGTCTTGAAACACAAAGGCTACGACAATGCCTTCTCAACGCTGAAAGTGGCTTCTGAGTTATTTCATGATGCCAAGAAAGTTGTCCTCATGGGAACCAGTGCTGGGGGCATCGGGGCATTTACTCATATGCGCAATTTGAACCGGTTTTTTCCGCGCGCTCAAAAGTACGTCATCAGTGATGCCGGCACTCCTTTCCAGCCGCCTTACGTTTCAGACAAAACTTATGAAAAAGTGTTGGTCAATTGGAATGCTTATAAAGGGTTTCCAGTAGATGATCTCAACCGACCCGCTTCCGACTTTGGTAAAGTGTTGGAATTCAACCGCAAGCGATTTCCTCACATCAAATTTGGGCTCATCCACTCTTATGCGGATTACGTCATGTCAGGATTTTCTTATGCGCTTGGAGCTGCCGATGCCACTACTGCAGTTCGCGACACCCTCATTGCAGCTGCAAACCAACAAATTGGGACGAACAATTCCAACCAAAAAGTGTTTTATACGGAAAGCTGGGGCCATACATTTACGAATTTCAACTTAGGTGAAACCCAAAGTTTAGGGGTGACTCTTGCGGATTGGCTCAACGGCATGCTGAATGAAGGCCCTTGGGAAAATATTCGCCCTGATTTAGGAAAAGACATCTATCCCTGGATGCCTTTCACTCCGGGCCCTGGACAGTTGCAAGAAATTCCCGTCTTTTACAACGATTGATTTTGTCGTAAGAAGTTCACCAGCTCTTTCAGCTCGGAATGAATTTCTTTGAGTGTTTTGTTGGAAGGGATACTCACCGCTTTCACTTCTTTTTTCTTTTCAGTGAGTTTCTTTTTTGCGCCTTTAATGCTGAATTTTTCGTTGTACAGTAAGTGTTTGATCAGCTGAAGTGTTTCCACATCCTTACGCGTATACACTCGATGTCCGCTGCCTGCTTTTACTGGTTTAATTGTTTTGAATTCACTTTCCCAGTACCGGAGCACATAGGCTTCTACTTTGAGAAGAGAAGCCACTTCTCCGATTCGAAAATATTTTTTACCCTCTGGTAATGCATCTAATGCAATCGTCTCGTTTGCTTCAAGGGTATCTTCGTCAAGAACGACGGTGTTGAGTTCCAATTGCGTTTTTTGCTCGGGTGCGGAGGTGCCACACAATTCTTGAACTGGTGCGGGTTTTGTTTCCATTTCTGTGGGGGCTTCTTCAGGAGTCCGCTTATACACATGTTCTTTAACCGTATCTAAAATGAATCGATAGGAGAGCTTTTCAGATGCTTGCGGGAGAATAAAATCGCGTTTTTCTTCCATGGTGCCTCCTCAAGGTGATGCGGTTAAATCAATTATAGTTAAGTCCAGAGAAAACAACAAGTTAGCACTTGCAAGGAATGCTACGCGTTGCGGTGAGGATTTAGCTGCGCAATTGGGCTTGAAACTTCTCAGCGGCTGTTTTGATGATCGTGTCTTTCGCCGCGTTCACTTCATTTTCTTTCAGCGTTCTTTCTGCAGACATAAAGTTCAAGCGAAGTCCCAGTGATTTCTTAGCAGCAGGGATATGTTCGCCTTCGTAAACGTCAAAGACTGAAATTTCATAAAGCAAAGTGCCGCCAGCATGTTTCACTGTTTCAATGAAGCTTTGTGCGGATACAGTTCGATCCAGAACAAAAGCTAAATCTAACTCAATGCCAGGAAATTTAGAGGGGACTTTGTATTTCACTCCGGATCGTTCATATTTTCTTAAGACTTCCAGATTCAATTCAAATACAACGACGGGTTCTTTCGTTTCTAAAACACTTTCGGCCGTGTCTGGATGCAGTTCTCCGACAAACCCCACATCTTTTAATCCTAGTTTGATCCAAGCACTTCGCTTGGGATGTAAAAAGGGCAGGTTCGTGGGCTCAAAACTTAAAAATACAGTCGTGAGCTGCTTCACTAAAACTTCCACGAGGCCCTTCGCAAAATAGAAATTGACCGGTTGAGAAGTGCCGCTCCAATGAGGAGTTTGTTGATGTCCGGAAAGAATGCCCGCAACTGTAGGGCTTTCTTTCACTCGAGTCTCTTCTTGAGCATTTCCAAAGAAAGTGCGTCCTACTTCAAACAGTTTCAGGTTACTGGAGTTGCGATTGATATTGTAAATGTAATTCTGTAAAAGACCTGGCACTAAGCTGGGTCGTAACACTTTCATTTCTTCGCTGATAGGATTTTTCAGCTTCACGAGCGTATCTTGAGTAAATCCGTAAGTCCGACACAGTTCCTCTGAAATAAAGGAATAATTGATCGCTTCTTTAAGCCCTAAATTGAAGAGCACGTGGCGTGCTTTGTTTTCAAACTCAAAGCTGCTTTCATCCAGTCGGTCGTAAGTCGCTACAGAAAGTGGCAGGTTTTGGGGGATGTGCTCATAGCCATTCAAACGAGCAACTTCTTCCACCAAATCAATAGTTGATTTCAAATCTTGTCGAAAACTGGGCAATCGGACGCTCAACACATTGGGAGATTTCTTATGAGATGAAATGCCAATCGAGTCGAGTAAGTCAGCGGCGTGCTCCGTGCTCAATTGGGGCAATCCGGTAATTTTTCGCACTTCTCGCATGTCGACCGCTAAAACATGCTCCTTCACTCCATACTCATTGGTATCAATGGGCGGGTGATATACATTGGCGTTCATGCTATCGCGTAAAATCATGGCGGCTCGCTCACTCGCGTTAGCCACTGCAGCGAGATCGGAAGCTTTCTCAAAACGTTTAGAAGATTCTGTGCTCAATCCGAGGCGTTTTGCTGTTCTGCGGATTTGAATCGGGTCAAACGCCGCACTTTCTAAAACAATCGAAGTGGTGTCTGATTCAATTTGTGAATTGAGTCCGCCCATAATACCTGCAAGAGCAATGGGTCGGTCTCCATCCCAAATAATGATATCTCCTGGTTCAATTTGAACCGTATCACCCGTCAAAAGGGTAAAATCTCTGGGCTCTTTAGCAGCCCCTACGCGAATAGATCCCGATTCAATTCTCCTCAAGTCAAAGGCATGGAGCGGTTGCCCATACTCCAACATGACGTAGTTTGTAACATCCACAATATTATTGATGGGTTTTAAGCCCACAGCTTCTAAACGTTCTCGGATCCAATCTGGGCTTTCCTGAACTTTTAAGCTGTCCATCACTCGAGCAATGTAGCGAGGGCAGAGATTGTTATCGTCTACTTCTACTTTAATGATCGATGAAGTTCGGTGAGCTCCCGCTTTAAATTTGGCAGCTTTAGGTTCTTTGAGCGTTGTTTTCAAAAGCGGAGCTGCCTCTCGAGCAATTCCAATCACGCTCATGCAATCGTGACGATTCGGGGTCAGTTCAAATTCAAAAACCGTGTCCTCAGATGCTTTTGCTCCACCCAGCAACCGAGACAGCGGTTCACCTAAGACGGCATGTTTCGGCAATTGGAGAATACCCTCACCATCTTCTGAAACTCCCAACTCTTTTCCCGAGCAGATCATCCCATGGGACTCTACGCCCCGGATTGTGGAAGATTTAATTGCGAAATCTCCGGGCAGCACACAGCCAGGCAACGCGACAGGGACAATATCGCCTTCGGCGATATTAGAAGCCCCGCACACAATTTGATGTTTTTCGGCTGATTCAGCTTCTGAAAAAACGACTTGGGTAACTCTCAATCGGTCTGCATTGGGATGTTTTTCAATGTGAACGATTTTACCTACACGAACATTGCTCAAAGCCTGAGAAGATTGTTTAATTCCTGCGACATGAACCCCACGCATCGTGAGTTTTTCGGCAAGCTCTCGAGGATCCAGCTTAGAATCCGTTTTAGTTAAATGTTCTTTGAGCCAATTAAAAGAAACTAACATGAAAACTGCTCCAACATGCGTAAGTCGTTCTCAAAGAATGAGCGGATATCATCAATCCCATATTTCAACATTGCAATTCGTTCCATGCCCATACCAAATGCAAATCCGCTGACTTTATCCGGATCATAATTCACTGAGCGAAACACGTTCGGATGTACCATTCCGCAGCCACCAATTTCTAACCAGCCCGTTGATTTACAAACGCGGCATTCTTTTCCAGAACCGCGGCAAGAAATACACTGCATATCAACTTCAGCACTTGGCTCTGTGAATGGAAAATAACTCGGGCGGAATCTCAGCGGGCGAGCCCCAAAGAGGTCTTTGACCAAATAGTGCAAAACACCTTTGAGATCTGCAAAGGAAATGTGTTCATCCACCATGAGGCCCTCAATTTGGTGGAACATCGGTACGTGAGTCATGTCGTAATCAGAACGATAGACTTTTCCCGGAGCAATGATTTGCAACGGTGGCTTTTTATTTTTCATCGCCCGAATTTGTACTGGCGAAGTGTGTGAGCGCAGTAGAATGGGCGGTTCAATATAAAAAGTATCTTGCATGTCCCTGGCGGGATGGTGCTCAGGAGTATTCAGTGCTTCGAAATTATAATAATCCAGTTCCACTTCAGGCCCAGTGGCCACGGAAAAACCAATCCGCTTCATGATTTGAATAAACTCTTCCATCACTCGTGTGACCGGATGCAGAGCTCCAGCAGAGGTCGCATATTGTCCAGGCAAGGAAAGATCGAGCGCAGGTGCGGAATTGAGTTGGTCTTCCAAAGCTTTTCGGTTGAGTTCCGACTGGCGGGCTTTCAGAACCTTTTCAACATCGGTTTTGACGTCGTTTAAACGAGCGCCCATTTCCTTGCGTTTTTCAGCAGGCAAATCTTTGAGTTGGTGGAGCAAGCTCGTGATCACGCCTTTTTTTCCGACGTAATGAACCCGTAAACGCTCCAACTCTTCACGAGTGGGTGCAGAAGAAACGTGGTTTCTAACTTCCGATAGAATGTGATCTAAGTTTTCGTTCATGCAGCTTGCGGCCGCACAAGCGCCACAAGCTGAGAGAAATCTTCAGGGTGCCGGACAGCTAAGTCAGCTAGGACTTTTCTATCGAGTTCCACATTGGATTTCTTAAGAGCAGAAATAAACTTTGAATAGCTCAGATTGTGTAGCCTGCAAGCGGCGTTTAATCGAATCTGCCAAAGGTAACGCATTTCTCGCTTCAGAGTCTTACGATCTCGGTATGCATACCGATCCGCTCGGTTAGCGTATTCGCGCGCTACTTTGACGGTTTTACGAGCACTACCATAAAAACCTTCGGTTCTCTGCCGTAACTTTTTTCTTTTATTACGTCCGGCAGGACCGCGCTTAACTCGTGGCATATCTTCCTACTTCCTACTTCAACTAAAGGTTAAGCCAACAACATCCTTTTGATCTGATGGAGATCGCTTGGATGGACCATTCCCATTTGGCGCAAACGTCGGCCGCATTTTGCAGATTTATGCTCTAGAATGTGATTACCAAAAGCTCTTGCTCTTTTCACTCGACCTGAACCGGTCAGCTTGAATCGCTTTTTAGCTCCCGATACTGTTTTCAATTTCGGCATAAATCCTACATCCTTCTCGCGTTACGACTTTCCAGCACTTTCCGAATCTTCACCGGAACCGGCGGGTTTCGCGCCTTTTTTCGCTCCTGGTTTTCCAGCAGGTGCGAAGATCAAAGATAAAGCTTTGCCTTCAATCTTTGAATTTTGCTCCACAATACCCAAGGAACCCACCATGTCAACGATTTGCTTCATGAGAGCGAAACCTAAATCCGTATGAGCCATTTCTCGGCCCCGAAACCGGATGGTTACCTTTACTTTATTGCCATCTTCCAGGAACTCTTTCACGTGTTTGACTTTGTAATCCACGTCATGGGTTCCCGTTTGAGGCCTGAACTGAACTTCTTTAAGCACCGTAACTACTTGATTTTTCTTGCTTTGCTGTGCTTTTTTCTTTTGCTGGTACTTGTACTTCCCATAATCCAGAATTTTACAAACAGGGGGATTAGACGTTGGGGAGATTTCAGCTAAGTCGAGTCCCGCACCGATTGCTAGCTCTAAAGCTTTCCGGGTATCCATGACCCCCAACTGGGTGCCATCGGCCCCAATCAAACGCACTTGAGGCGCGCGAATCCTATGATTGATACGAATATTGTCACCACCGGAACGGTTATCTCTTGGATTAATGGGTTTCTCCTCCTGGTTTTAGAAGCGGTTCGATGTGTTGCTTGAACGCTTCCAAGGTTAAGTCATTCAGGGTTTCCCCTGTGTGTTTTCGTACAGATAAAGTGTTTGCGTCTTTTTCTTTGTTGCCTAGAACCAACATGAAAGGGACCCGTTGCAGTTGAGCTTCTCGGATTTTGTAGCCTAACTTTTCATTGCGTAAGTCAGTCTCAACTCTCAAACCCCAGGCCTTTAACTGCTGAGCCACCTGTTCGGCATAGGCTTCTTGATCGCTCGTTACATTCAAGACTAATGCTTGGATGGGACTGATCCAAAAAGGAAAATGTCCATTGTGATGCTCAACTAAAATTCCAAAAAATCTCTCAATGCTGCCTAAAACGGCTCGATGGATCATGACGGGACGATGGGCTTTGCCATCGGAATCGGTATATTCCAATTGAAACCGCTCAGGGAGACCAAAGTCCAACTGAATAGTTCCGCATTGCCACGTACGCTTCAGACTGTCTTTGATGTGAAACTCAATTTTAGGTCCATAGAAAGCGCCTTCACCTTTTGCAATGGTGAAGGGCCGTCCAAAAGATTCCAAACTTTCTTGAAGTGCTTTTTCAGCTTTGTCCCAAGTTTCTGGAGTCCCAAGGAATTTTTCAGGTCGAGTCGCTAGCTTCAACTCTACTTCATTGAAGCCAAACAGATCATAAATTCGGAATGTGAATGCGATTCCTTTTTTCGCTTCCTCTCCGATTTGAGATTCTGCGCAGAAAATATGGCCATCATCCTGGCTGAACGTGCGGGTTCGAAGAATGCCATGAGTGACTCCTGCTCGTTCGTCTCGATGGAGTTTCGAATATTCCGAAAAGCGTAAAGGCAATTCTCGATAACTTCTTTTAGTTGTGCCAAAAAGCGCTGCATGTCCGGGGCAATTCATGGGTTTCAAACACAAGGTATCGCGCTCTTTGTGTTCCATTACAAACATGTTGTCTCTGTAATGTTCCCAATGCCCACTGGTTTTCCATAAATCAGCAGTCATCAATTGCGGACAAATCACTTCTTCAAAACCCAAAGTTTGGGTTTCTTTTCTCATGAAATCTGCCAGCGCATTGAAGAGCCAAGCACCTTTAGGCAGATAAAAAGGCATGGCAGGTGCAATTGGTAAAAATGTGAAGAGACCCAATTCGGGTCCCAGCTTTCGGTGGTCTCGTTTTCTAGCTTCTTCTAAGCGATGTAAATGCTCTTCAAGTTCTTTTTGAGAGGGGAAAGCCGTACCGTAAATACGAGTGAGCATTTTGTTGTTTTCATTGCCCCGCCAATAAGCTCCAGCGAGTGAAAGCAATTTAAATTTGCCCAGTTTTTTTGTGTTGGGGACGTGGGGGCCACGGCACAAGTCTACAAACTCACCTTGGCTGTAAGCCGAGATCACTTCTTCTGGAGGAAAACTGGCAATCAGTTCTGCTTTGTAGTCTTCGCCCATGGATTTAAAAAGCTGAACTGCTTTTTCTCGAGGAAGTTCTTGCCGAGAAACTTCTAGTCCACGACTCACAATTTCTGCCATTTTCTTTTCAATTTTCGGCAAGTCTTCCGGGGTGATCGCCTCAGGAAAATCAATGTCATAATAGAAACCATCTTCAATCACCGGACCAATTGTGATTTGTGATTTCGGATAAAGCTCTTTCACAGCATGGGCGAGTAAATGAGCGGTTGAGTGCCGTAAGACTTCTAAGCCTTCTGCGGAATCCTTCGTGATAATGGCCATTTCACAATTGTGATCAATGGGCCGGTTCAAATCCCAGTGTTGGCCATTCACTTTGGCAGCAATAGCGGCTTCTTCAAGACGTTTTCCAATGCTCGCTGCCACTTTGAGGGGCGTAGTGGTGCCTTCAAAAGAGCGCTGCGATCCATCTGGAAGAGTGACCACGACTGGATTCATGAAAACAAGCTATTCAAGGGTTGCAAGTACATCACAAAGAAATGGCGACCAAGGACTTAAAATTGAAATGAGAGATTGAAAATCGAATCATCTGGAATCCATCTAACCCCAAAGGGAGCGGAAAATCAAGCTGGTTGCAAGCGAACTCGATCGGTACGCCTTTTGCTTCTGAAAAAGGCTATGAAATTAATTCTTCTCGCATTCTTAATCTGTTTTAGCCCCAAAACCCTCCTTTCGTCGGTGATTCCCCCCCTGTTCCAGCCCACTCAAACATTTCAACTCTTGGGTGAGGAGAGCCCTCAGTTGCATGAAACAGCTGTAGAGCATTTGACCTTTGGGGAAAATCTACCAGCGCTCTTTGTTTTGGCCGGTGAAAATAGAGTTTTCCTGATGGGCCCACCTGAAGTGGATCGGTGTGGATTAATTCATTTCAAAGGCCAAGCAGTCGAGTTGAAACTCACGCAAGGTCATCGAGATCAAGAAGTCCGGTTCTATGAGCTTTCAGATTCTATTGATGTCACTTGCCATCCCATTCCCTTTCCTCGTTGCGGTACGTTCCGAAGCACAGAGTTTACGACAGTGGGGAACTTCTTGTGGGACCAGCTGGCGCTCTTGCATTCCGAATGTAGGGCCTTCGTTTCAGACGGAAAAGAACTCGCAAAAAGCTATCAAATCCGCTTGCCCAGTCCCTCTTCAAGGTGACTCGCCGCATAAGCTTGCGCAATGCGCAGTGAACAACAGTCCTAAGTGATGGAAATCCTGAATCTTCAGGGCTATACTGAGAAGATATCGATCCTTTAATAAAGCCCTTCATGAAAAAGTCACTTCTCAGTCTTGGGTTCGTTTTCCTAACTCTTTTGGCCCCCTTTTCTTTTGCTGAAGAAACTTCAGAAATTGAGAAGCAACTCGAAGAAGTAGGGTCTATTCCTGACGAAGAAGTGTTGGTGGTTCAGCGTAAATTCACGAGAAAAGAATGGCGCCACGAAATCAGTCCTCTCAATTTCGGAGGGATTCCATTTGGCACCGTCCGAAGGACCATGACGAGCGGAGGAAGCTATACGCTTCACTTGAAAGATTGGTTTGCATGGGAAGGTTTGAACTTTAATTTTTCTAAGAATTTTTTTACTAGTTTTACAGATGACATCAACAGTGCCTCTGGGACTAAGTTGCGACCGGATCCTCAAAGGATTCTGTATTTTTTAACCACGGGCGTTCAGCTCACCCCCATTTACGGCAAAATGTCGACGCTTTCGAAGTGGATTGCTTACGTGGAGCCCTACTTTGGAATTGGGGGCGGTATTGCTAAAACAGAAACTGATTCCTACTTCACTTTTTACCCGGCAATTGGGATGCGGGTATTTTTCCGAGAGTGGTTCTCGATGAAGTTTGAATTGCGGGATTATATGTATACTGAACAGACTATTGATCCCCAAACTCAGAACAGGACGCCCACTTTCAGAAATAACTACGCGGTCGGGTTATCGTTGAGTTTCTGGCTGCCAAAAATGCCACTGTAAGACGATTTCAAGAGTTTTAGATTTACCACAAAAAAATGAGGGCTAAGCCTATGAAGCGCCACCTATTCACTTATGGGTTCGTACTGGTTCTATTCAGTTCATTCTGTTCTTTCGGGGAAAATTCCAAGACATCTTCGCTGGAAATGGGGCGGAAGCAGTTTGAAGCAGGTAATTATGATCGCGCTCTCGATTTATTCTCTCAAACAATCAGCAGCACCACGGATGCAAACATCAGAAATCGAGCGTTTTATTACCAAGGGCTCACTTTCTTTGAACAAGGCCTCTTTTACTCCAGCTACCTTTCCTTTCGAAGTGTGCTCTTGAATCCCGATGAGAAGTATAGAGAAGTCTATGAGAAATCCATCAAAAACACAGTGATGATTGCTGATCGTTTGGACTTAGTAGATAAAATCGGCAGTGTCATTGCCAAAATGGATTCAAAGCTCATTCCGGGAACGGTATCAAGCGCTGCTCGCTATGCTATTGGAGTCTACCGATTCAATACAAATCAAGCAGCTCAGGCCGAGCAGGAACTCAAATCAGTTTCGCCGGAATCTCCTTATTACCCTAAAGCCCTTTATTACCTAGGCATTATTTCCACCAAAAAGAAAAACTACAAAGAAGCCGGCTTTTACTTTGAAAAAGTGGTCAACTTGACCAAGGGGAAGAAGGAGCTCTATTGGCTTGAGGAATTAGGAAGACTCAACTCCGCTCGAACCGCTTATTCGGCCGATGAGATTGAAAAATCCGTTGAGCTCTACTCAAAATTCTTAAGCTCCTCACCTTACTGGATTGATGTTTTACTTGAAGCTAGCTGGCCTCTGATGAAAATGAGTGACACCACTGTATCCTTGGGAAATCTGCACACGGTGATGTCTCCTTTCTATAAAGAGGACCTCGTGGGGGAAGCCTATCTCCTTCGAGCCACGCTTTTGCATAAACTCTGCAAGTACAACGAGATGAGAAGAGATCTTGCAGCATTTTTCAAGATCTATGATCCCATCATTCGCCAAATGGAAAAGGAAACAGCTTCTTTGGGTTCTAGTGACGCCTACTTTAGAGCTTATAAAGAAAACAAAGGGCTGAACCGCGCTTTCATGAGTGTGTTGAGTCGTGATCAGGGCATTCAAAAGAACATGAAAATTCTTGGGCTCCTGGAAGAAGAGCGCACGAATCTCGCACGAGCGCCCCGGAATGAGCAAGTCCAACGAATGGCTGCTCAAGTGGACTCACTTAAGGAAACACTCTCTCGCGAGACAGGACAAACCATAAAAAATATTCACAAAAGAAAATTGAGTGAACTGCTCAATCAGCGTGAACAGGCCAATTATTTAAAAGTAGAAGTGGTTACTGGGGAAAAAGAACTGATCGAAAGCCAAAAAGGACTTCCTGCTAAGCGAGTCGTCGATGTGGAAACCAGCGTAGCAGCCGGTTACCATTTCTGGCCGTTTAATGGGGAGTATTGGGAAGATGAATTGGGTGCATACATTTACACTACGGAGAGCTCCTGTGTTAACTAAACGAACATTACTTTTTGTTTGTTGTGCGGGACTGACTTTATCAGTCTCTGGATTTGCCGAAAACGATGACTACAAGAACTTTGAGTTGCCTGAGCAAGCTAAAGTGGCTTTGCCTGAAAAGACGTTTTCTTACAAGAGTCCTCGGGTTGAAATCAAAGGCGCTAAAGCTAAATTTAAGACCCCATCACTCTCGGCGCAGGAGTATCTTTTTGCTCGCGAGACTTTTTTAACTGAGAAAAGAGAAGAAGCTATCAAGTTGCTTCGTCAGGAATTAGATTCTGGCGCAAAAACCAACCGAGACAACGTCCTCCTCCAGTTAGGACAACTCTATGTAGAAAAGTACATGGAATTCAGTTACCGAGAAAGCCAAGTTTATAACCAGCGCTATTTGGATTACGAAAAACAAAAGGCAGAAGGTAAAAAAGTAGGCTCGGAACCCAAACTGGATAATAGCCGCTCTTCTTTTTATCTGAAAGAGGCTCTCGTTGTTTTTTATCGGCTCGAAAAGGAGTATCCCAAACATCCTAAAATCGATGAAGTGATTTACTTCATCGGCTTTGTGGAAATGGAATCCAAGAATACGACCAAAGGGGTGAAGTATTTAGAGCGATTGGCCAAGGAGTTCCCTAGAAGTAGCAAGTATGATGATGCCTCCCTGGTTTTAGCGGATTACTACTTCGATAAGAATCAGTTTAAAAAAGCGAGCGAATATTATTCCGCTCTAGTCAAAAGGGATTCTAGCTTAAAAGACTACGCCCGCTATAAATTGGCCTGGGTGGAGCTCAATACAGGGGGTGCCCAAAAAGCTGTGAAGGAAATGAAAGCCTTGATTGTAAGCTTGGGGTCCAGTCCGGAAAAAGCTAAATTCAGTTTGCGAGAACAGGCCTTGCGAGACCTCGTTGTCTTTTATGTGGATTCCGGGGAAGTGGATGATGCGGTAGAGTTTTTCACAAAAGCGCAAGGAAAGACGAAAGCTTTAGAAAACCTGAAAGTGCTTGCCGAAGCTTATCGATCAAAAGCTCTGGATGAAGCTGCTATCCAAGCCTACTCTCGCCTCATCAAAGAGTTTGGAGACGCTCCAGAGGCACCCAAGTGGTATTTGGGAATGTATGAATGTGAATCACGCCTAGGAAAATCAAAAGGTGGGGTCAATAAACTCCTCGAGCTCTTATCGAAGTTTAACGAGAACTCTGATTGGGCAAAGAGCTTCCCCGAAGACCAGACTTCAGAGCGAAAAGAGCTCTTGGATCTCATTTCAGGTGAAGCAGAGAAAGCCGCGTTCTTTCACCATCAAGCAGGCCAGCGGAGTTCGGATAAGGGCCACTATGATGCTGCCATCAAGTTGTACTCGAGTCTGTTAGAAAACTTTCCAAAAATGCCCACGCGGAAAAAAATTGCCTTTTTTCGAGGTGAGGCTCAGTTCAACCAAATGCGGTGGATGGAAGCAAGTGACTCCTACATGCTTGCCGCTAAAATGCCTCCAAAAGACAAGCTGAGTGAAGAAGCCGTTTATAATGCACTCCTTTCTTTGGATCACCTCACTCAAAAATCACCAAAAATTACCAAATATTCCAAGGAAGAGGCGAAGACCGCCGACACCACCAAAAAAGATCTCACTGAACCAGAAAAGAAATTCATCGAAATCGTACGATTTTACGTACAGGAATACCCTCAAGGCCCTCATGTGGCGGATGTAACATTCCGAGAAGGCGTGATTTACTACCAAAAAAATCACTTTGAAGATGCCGCAGAAGTATTTCAGCGGATCACTCAAAAATATCCTCAGCACAAGACAGCCTCCACAGCGGCCCATTTAGTATTGGATATGTACAATATCCGAAAAGATTACTCGGGGCTGACTGCGCAAGCTCAAAAATTCTATCAGCAAGCCAATCTTGGGGATGCCAAGTTCAAAGGCGAAATGAAGCAAATCATGGGTGAGGTAGATTTCAAACTCATCGAAGCTATAGAAAAAGAAAACAAATGGACCGAGGCGGGAGATGCCTACTTTAGGTTTTACCAAGCCAATCCCAAGGCTGATCTGGCAGAAAAGTCCTTGTTCAACGCTTTTGTCAGTTATGACAAAGCTGAAAACATGGAAAAGACTACTGAAATGGCTCGGGTCTTCGTGGCAAAATTTCCTAAAAGTGAATATACCGCCAAAGTGCTTTTAAATTTAGCCAAGTCCGCTGAAAAAAGTTTTGATTTTGAGCAAGCACAGCGGTTTTACGCCGACTACGCTGAAAAGTTCCCCAATGAGAAAGAAGCTAAGAAAGCGCTCTATAATGCTGCCGTCTTTGCAGAGCTCCTTGAGAAAAACAAAGAAGCTCATCGATTGTATGACCAATATGTCAAAGAAGTTCGAGTAAATTCAGATGAGCGAAGAGCTATTTTGATCAGTCAGGCAAAAATTTATCGAAAAGAAGGTAATTGGGAAAAAGTAAAGAGCTCTTATCGGCAGCTTGCAAATGAATCCAAAAATTCAGATGAAAAAATCCAAGTGTTGGCTGAGCTCGCTCGAATTTACGAGAAAGCCGGAAAAGCAGATGAGAAAAATGCATTAGTGAAAGAAATGCGTTCTCAAATGGATCCCAAGAAACGTTCGAATCTGGGCTTGGCAAGTTTTTTTGTTGCTGAGGTCGAATTCGGACTCGTGAAGCCAGAGCGAGAGAAGTATCAAAAAATCAGGTTGCGCTTTCCACCCGATCTCTTTGTGTCGCTACTCAAAAAGAAAGAAAAAGCACTGCTCAAGTTAGCTACTTCCTATGACAAAGTCGTTGAATTTGGAGTTCCTGATTGGGGCGTGGCCGCACTCTATGAAAAGGGCGAAGCTTACCAAGAGCTCGCCAGTGCATTTCGGCAAGTTAAAATCCCCAAGAGCTATAAGCCTGAGGAAAAAACAGAAATTGAAGCGGCATTAAAGGCCATTGAGGAAAAGAATATTGTTCCGATTGAAAAAGCTGGAAAGGAAATATGGGAGGCCTGTGCAAAAAGAGCCAGTGAATTCAAAGTAGTGAATAGTTATGCTGAAAAGTGCCGGGAGAAGGCAGGGCGTTCGGTTGCCACCTTTGGTATTTTTCCGCAGGCTCGGTATTGGGCGTATAGCCCATGGGGCACTTCAAAGACGGTTCCTGAGAGCGAAATTCAGTGGAATGACCCCGAAGCAGCACTGGAGCAGCTGGGTGCTCTGACCGCTCAGGAAAAATCTCCCAAAGCAGAGGGCCTGATAAAGAAATATCTCTTGCGCTATCCCAATGAAAAGCGCGCAGTTTTCCTTTTGGCTTCTGAAAATTTGAAAAATGGAAAACGTGAATTAGCTAGTTACTTCTTGAACCAGCTTAAGAAAGATTCCGATTTTCCATGGAAGGGACTTGTTGAAAATAACTTGGGGATGATCGCACTCCAAGACAAGAATCGTATCCAGGCCACTGGGTTTTTTGAAAAAGCGACACAAGAGAAGTCTCAGCATCCGGGACCTTGGATCAACTTAGGCAGTCTCTTTTTGGAAGGCTTTGGATTCAATGATGCTCAGCCGCTTTTTGAGCAAGCGACGGGCTTGGCACCGAACAATGAGGATGCCGTTTTAGGCTTAGGTCTCGCACTTGAAGGGTCTGGGAAGGCGGATGAAGCTGCTGAGCGCTACCAGGAGTTTATCTCAAATAATCCGAATGCCACCCGAGTTCTGTTCAACTATGCGATAGTGCTAGGAAATAACCTCAAGCGTCGAGAACAAGCGGCTCAAATCATGCTGCGTTATATTCAAAAGGGCGGCAAGGAAACGGGTCGCGCTCATGAAATCATGAAAAACTGGCGATAAGACTCCTGAGAATAAGGAGTTTTTATCTATGAGCCGCTTCTGGCTTCCCATCAGTCTTTTGATTCTTGTGATCTCAGTAGGCGTTTTTGCTGAGAAACCTTCACGCCCTGTTGGGAAGAGCGAAGAAGGAGACTTTATTATCGAAAAACGGTCTGACGGTTCAGTCGTTAAATATAAGAAGAAAACTTCTTACGATTTCGAGGGAACTGGTATTGAGGGGCTCTATAACAAACCCTCAGGCGCTTATATTTCGAACATCAAACAGGTAAAAGGAAAAAGTATTATTCGTATTCGAGAAAATTTCGATGCCGAAGTGGTCGACTCCTCTCGTTTACTGAAATAGAGAAGATCCATGGAATCCAACTCCAACATTTCCCAAAGTTCAAATATGAATCCTATCCGCTTGGACGTCGTTCAAGATGGAAAAGTGATTTCGAGTGCGGAATTTGTAAAAGATAAAATTGTTCTAGGTCGCGTGCTTTCAGCTGACTTTCGAATTGACGACCCTCGAGTATCAAGAATCCATGCCTTGATTGAATCCAAAGGGGATGGAATCGTTATTACAGACTTGGCGAGCAGTCATGGAACTTTTGTAAATGGTAAAAAAGTTTTGGAGTCGCGTCTTACTTTTGGTGATTCCGTTCGTTTAGGATTTGTCGAATTAAAAATTGAGAAGGGCTCGGGTAAAGCCACTGCTGCTCCCTCTATTGCTGCGGAAGATGGCATGGAAGGAGTTGCTACTCAGGTAGAGCTCGATCGAGCGCTGATTGATAAGATGAATCGTCGTGGAGAGGACCGTAGAAAATCAGATGCCTTTCCCGAGGAAAAAAGGTTAGAGGATCGTCGTCAAGGCGATCGCCGCATTGATCAGCGAAAAGGCGATCGTCGAGCAGATGAACCTAAAGACATTTCCGATAATCGACGCACAGGAGCCGACCGGAGACAGCCTCTGGAACAAGAACGACGTGTGGGTGAACGCCGTCGTGAGGATAGACGCACTTTTGATATCACAAGTTTAGAGCGTAGAATTCACGACCGTCGTGACAGAGGCAGTGATGACGATATTCTCCCAGAAGACCTGGAGAAAGCCTTTGAAGTTCCCGAACACGCTCGAGAGCTTGAGCTCACCGTTCTCTGGGGCGACCATATTCTTGATGTTTCGAATTATTACGATGAAGCTCTGATTACCGTTGGGGAAAGCCCGAGAAACGATTACATCATTCCCAGTGTTGGGATTAGCGATGAGTTTCCTCTTGTAAATCTCAATGAAGACGGCAGTGCAACGCTTGCTTTTACTGAAAAAATGAACGGCACTGTGCGGGCCCGAGACAAAATCTATACAGTAGGTGATCTCAAGAATGAAAAGTTTGTGAAACGGCAGGGTGATTATTATACCCTCAAATTACAACAGGATGATTTTGCAAAGTTAGCGATTGGTACCGTGAATTTCTTCATGTTGTATGTGAAGCCAGCGCCTCGAATTAAGCCACCTCCTTTTATGGAAAAGGACCCGTTGTTGATCCGAACAACAATTGGCTCAACACTGGTATTTTTCTTGTTGTTGCTGGGGCTAAGCTTTCTTCCGAAACCCATTCCGGTAACAATCGATGAGATTCCAGAGCGCTTCCAGAAAATTGTGATAAAAAAACGACCCAAAATTCCGTCTGCAAAAGATGGATTGATAGCTAAAGGGGAGAGTCCTAAAGAAGGCGGTTCAGTCTCTGGACAAGGGGGTCCCGCTGCGGGAAGTGAAGGAGAGGCCGGTAAAAAAGACGCTCCTAAAAAAGCAGAAAAGCCTCAAGCGACACAACCCAAATCCAAACCCAAGGAAGCAAAGAGCGAAGTGGCCACACCCACTCCGACTGTCACTAAGCCACAACCGACTCGTAAGGTAGTGGATGCTGACCGTGCCAAAAAAGTGGGATTACTCAAAGCTTTCAGTCAGGGATCAGCCTCTAAGGATGCTAAAAACCTCATTGGAGGTGCAGGCGCAGGACCTGAAGGTCCGGGTGGTTTTGACGATTTTGGTAAAGCGGTGTCCGGTGCAAAAGGACAAACTCTCGAAGAAACTGGGGGCGCTGGCGGAAAAGGTTTAAAAGGCGTCCAAGCGGGTGGTGGTGGAAAAACCGTGGGAATCGATGGACCTTCTACTGGAGGTTTGGGTCGCGGCCAATATGGAGAAGGCATGGGAGAGGGAATTTCGGGGCCCGGGCGTTTAGGACAAAAAGGGGAACATGCAATCAATATCGTTTCCGAGAACGTTCAGGTCCTTTCGGGTTTATCTAAAGATATTATCAATGCCGTGGTAGCTCGACACCGTTCGGAAATTCGATGGTGTTACGAAGCTGCTCTGCAAAGAAATCCGGGATTGCGTGGAAAAGTGACCATGGCCTTTAATATTCAACCCAATGGTGTGGTCTCTTATGCCGGCACGAAAGAAAGCACCGTGGGCGATGCTTCTCTGGAAAATTGCATTGCTTCGAAAATCAAAACTTGGATTTTCCCGAAACCAGAAGCTCCAGTCGTCACGGAAGTCAGTGCTTATCCGTTCTATTTAAACCCAGGCGGAAATTAAGCCTTCTTTCGACTGAGTCCGGTCATCAATAAGACCAGGCAGAGGCCTCCAAAAACTAAGATTGGGAGTAAATTACTTTCCTGTGAAACTGCGAAGTGCTGCCCCCAGTTCAGTTGCTTCATCGCGCTTTCTTTAAGATTCAAAAACGCGAGCAGAATTCCAGCGATGGATCCCCCTGCAATCAGGCCTGAGGAAAATAAAATTCCAGGTCCCGATTCTTTTTCTTCATCAGATAGCCGATTCTTTCTCCAAACTTGAATTTTCTCAGTCAGCCACCGCACCATACCGCCTGCAAAAATAGGCGTCGAAGCAGAAAGCGGTAAATAAACACCTACAGCGAAGGGCAATGAGGATATTCCGCAGAGTTCGAGCACCAAAGCAATAGAAACACCTAATAAAACTAAGCCCCAGGGCAGTTTTTGAGTCAGAATGCCATCGATGATGAGGGACATCAGCTGCGCTTTGGGCGCTTCATACTTGGGCACTGCTGTGCCATCATCGCGCTTGGAGAGGAGCCCGTTGATTCCAGGATCCACGAGATACTGAACGGTCCCCTCTTCACTCACTAGGTATTTCCCAGGATTGAGTTTAGACAGGGGTCCCGAAGCCGGTGTTTCCATCAGGCGCAACACTCGATAGGTTTTTGGATCCCCCGGAGCTTTGCCTTCCTCGGTGAGGGCATTTATATTCTCGACGACGGTCCCTACTGGTACAGCCGTTTTTGAATAAATGGTGGAAGCTTCATTTAGAACTTTCAAGGTGAGGCCAATCACAAGAGCGGATGTGACAGCGCCTACCAGAATGCCTATTTGCTGATACTTGGGAGTCCCGCCCAAAAGAAAGCCCGTTTTAAGATCTTGGGAAGTGGTGCCACCGTTAGAAGCCGCAACACAAACTATCGCAGCCACACTGAGAGCAGTGACTCGATATTCCGGTCCCACCCAACCAATTAAGACAAACACTAAGCAGGTCAGCAATAAAGTAGCGACTGTCATCCCAGAAATAGGGTTAGAAGAAGAACCGATTTCTCCAGTGAGGCGAGAGCTCACCGTTACAAAGAGAAAGCCAAACACCACAATGAGCAAAGCACCCAACAGATTCATATGGAGACTCGGGGCAATCCAAATCGCAAAGATGATGCCCAGAACTCCTAGAAGCACTAACCCAAACGGGAGATCCCGCTCCGTTCTCTCCGTGGTTTCAGATTTCGCCGTACTTCCCGAAATTCCTTTAAGTCCAGCAATCGCTCCGTGAATAATAGTGGGAATGTTTTCGATCAAACTGATGATGCCCCCAGCAGCAACTGCACCGGCTCCAATATAAAGCACATAGGATCGCCAAATTTCGTGGAGTGACATTTTGGAAATCAATTCAGTCGCTGGATACAAAGGTGCGGTGAGACCTTCGCCAAACAGCTTGATCATCGGAATGAGGACCCAGCTTGCTAATATACCCCCGCCCAACATGATGCACGCAATGCGAGGCCCGATGATATATCCCACCCCTAAAAGTTCGGGAGATACTTCAATCGCTGCCGAAGCGCCCTTAAAAAAACCAAATGCTTTTTCAGGGACTTCTTTAAATAGTTTGAGCCCTGCATTTGAGAATTTGTAGAACAATCCCAAGAAAAATCCGGTGAACACGGTTTTTGCTGAGGTGCCACCCTTTTCGCCGGCCATGAGGACTTCAGCACAAGCAGTGCCTTCAGGAAAAGCAAGTTCTCCGTGCGCTTTTACAATGAGTCCGTAGCGCAGGGGAATCATCATGAGCACTCCGAGTAAGCCTCCTAAAATAGCGACGAGCATGATGCGACTGAGTTCCATGTCATATCCCAAAATGAGCAGAGCTGGCATGGTGACGGCCACTCCAAAAGCAATGGATTCACCGGCGCTCCCAGTGGCTTGAGTGATGTTGTTTTCTAAAATGGTAGTGTTCCGAAGGCCCAGAACTTTGGAAAGGCCGCGGAAAAGCGTGATGGAGAGTACGGCTACAGGAATAGAAGCGCTGACCGTCATTCCCACTTTCAAAGCCAGATATAGGGAAGAGGCCCCAAAAACTATTCCCAGTACCGAACCTAAAAGAATCGGCAGGAATGAAAATTCAGGAATCACACGATCACTCGGAATAAAGCTTTGAAAGGGTTTTTTAGTCATGCTTTGGGAGTAACAAGGGGCCTGCTCTTTGGCAAGGAAGGGAAGTGGCCAAGCAATTATCGAGCGCCGAGGAGTCCACGGCGAAGTCTTTGGAATTCTCGGAACCCTTGCACGGCAAAACCAGTGGAAGCTTTGGGGGTAACTGCAGCAATGGATCGTTTAGGAGCTTGAACCCCAGTTTTCTTTGAGTTGGGTTGAGCTGCTAAAAGTCCTCGAGCGGTGGTGCCCTCGGTGCTGGAGTCGTCGGTGATGGAGGGCATTTTGATGCCCGTGGTATTCGCTGCAAATGAAGCAAGTCCGGTTGTGGGTTTCGTGCTTAGAGCAGAGGCCATTAAAGCCTTTTGCGCTGGCGCCTGGTCCTCCCCGCCGTACAAAGTGATCCCTTGTCCTGTGGGTGTGTTCCCCTTCTTTGAATCGTTTTTCCCTTCGATGGTCAAAGCCGCAGAAGGAGAGCCTGTGGTGTCTGTGGCAGCTAGGCTGATACTCCCGGTACCCAGTGAATTCACGCGGAGTTTTTCGATTGCGAGATCATTAGTTGCTAATAGCTCTCGTACTCTTCCGTTTTCACCAATGTTATAGCTTGGTTTTCCTTGCGGGTTAGCAGGAGTCACAGGAGTACCGGAGTTATAATCCGTGGATGCTGTATCTGCGTTATCTGCAATTTTTACAGAAGAGGTGGGTTGAATGGTGGTTTTTGTTAGGCCCTCACCGGTGGTTCCCGGTCTTAAAGCATCTCGACTACTGTAAACATTTGTTGGTCTAGTGGGATCCCCCTCACGATTTCCCGATTTTGGATTTTGCTGTCCGGCGATGGTTGATGGGTTTTCAGGGACTGGCGTTCTCGCCAAACTTTCCCGACGGTTGCGTGGATCAGTGCCCGCTGCAAGAATTCCGGTAATAGGCATAGTAGAAGAAGTTCCCGCTGTGTTTCTTTGGATTGGGCCCACATCTGAATCGGGGTTTGAACGCCCGGTTGCAGGTTTTTTGTTGTCCCCAGTTTCCATTGGGGGATTTTTTGAAATTCCAGTCCCGTGAGGTTGCGTCGTAGGTGTAGGAGCAGTGCCACGTCCGCTACCACTCACAGCATTGTTGGCCAGCGTGTCGGAGGGAGTTTGCCCACGCGTTGCTGGAGCTGGGGTCGGTGTTACAGGCGAAGGAGTAGCTGAAGGAGTTACTGCTGATGCCGCTCCACTACCCGAAGGCCCTGGTGAAGAAGTGCCTGGGGAAGCAGTTCCTGAAGGGGTCGAACTCGAAGTGCTAGCGCTAGAAGAACTAGATTCTGCTGAAGGGCTTGCGCTTCCACTTGGACCTGAATCTTGCGAGTGACTGGGTGTTGTTGAAGAAGAGGAGCTACTTCTAGGAGCAGCTGCCGATCCGCTACCAGATCCAGAACCGCCCGTTCCGCTTCCGCCAGAGCTTTTTCCTAAACTGGGAGTTGTGGGGATTTCGGGGAGAGCCGATTGTCCAGAGAAATAATGAGCTGTTGCATTTACTCCATCAGCTACAAAGGTTCCCCAACCACCGCCCAGTGTGTGTCCACTGAGAGCGCGGTCAAGTGTGAGATTTAATCCCGCTACAGCTTTTTGTTGGTCGGAAGAGAGAGGCATTTTTTCAGCTAACTTGAGACGCTCTTGAGCTTGCCGAAGAGCGGTTTGATCACCGTTGCGAGCGAGTTTAATGCTCTCTTCAACATCCTTGTGTCTATGTCTTAAAAAGGTTTGTCCGAGGTCGCTTTTAGTTAACTCGGTTTTCAATTCCTCAGTTTTTTGTGATCCCAGCAATTCCGCCCCTTTCAAAATTTCTTCCACACGCTTTGCAATTTCCTCAGGGGGTTCTTCTTTTAAAGCTTTATTAATCTCTTCTTGGATCTTTTTCTCAAGTTTCTGAGCGAGCTCCCTCATTTTTTCTTCAGCAGTTTTTTTGGCTTCTGCATCCAGAGACTCAAAGGATTCTAGAACGCTTTTATAAGTATCCGCGCTTGGATCTCCATCACAAGCGTTGAAGGCCTGGTCGAAATTGGCTTGGGCCGCCTTGGCAGCGGCATTGGCACCAGGCGATGAAGGACCGCCCCCTGTATCAAAACGTTCGTGCTGGGAAACCGCCGCTAGCTCAGTCCCCACGCACACCAATAAAATGAATACCCAAAACCGGATCATAAAATAATTCTCTAAAGCCAGAGGGTGCAATGGATGGGCCCGGGAATAAATCCTGCGTGGTGGGTGTATACTCCAACAGAATACAGGGTCCACACTCCCAGAGGGTCCCCATTTTTTCACTACGTTTCATTTTCACTGCTTAGAATTTAGACAGTTTTGGAGGCGGTTTTTAAGCCCTTGATATCAGCGCTCTTTTTTTGTCCTCTCTCAGAATGTACTCAAAAAGAGTTCAAATTTTATGCACTTTTCTTGGCGAGAGGGAATACAACTCAGTCTACAACTTGGAGACGAAATTGCATTTTTTTAAGAAACTATGGCGATAGACTCGAGAAAATACCGGGAATACCTGCATCAAACGCGCTCCCATCCCGAAGCGCTTCCCACTGAGGCCACCGCCAACTCCTGGAAGAGTTTGGGTTACAGCGTTCCGCTCTTCATTGGGCTTGAATGGTACTTTGAAAGTAGTTTTGACGGCATGCCTTCGGGCATTGCTTTTCCCTTTGGCTTCTTATTGTTTTGGGCACTCTTTTATACTCAGCTGAAACCCACCACTGCTGGGAATAAGTCTTGGGGACTTAAAATCAATTGGGATTGGTTGTACGCTTCTCCAAAACCAGAGCCCAAGCCACGAGCGAAATCACAACCCAAAAGAAATCCGGAGCCTTCGTTTCAGCAAGCAAGTCCTTCTGTGGAGAACGCACTTCCTCGCGAAATTGAAAATGCATTAGGTCTCTTAGGGCTCAAAGGGTGTCGTGATTGGAAAACTATTCACAAGCGTTACCGTGAGCTCGCCAAAAAATTCCATCCCGACTTGAATCCTGATCTGACGACAGCAGGGAACCGCTTCATGATTTATGACGGTGCCTACCGAAGATTGACTCAAGTAAAAGATAAGTATTTTTCCTCCTAAAAAAGCACTTCTGAAAAGCTGCGATCTTCTGCTTGCCAATTAGATGGGTCCCTAGCACGCTGTGGACTTCGATGACCACCGAGAAAAAAAAATTACGGCCCCTCCAAGCGTTGAGAAATGTGTCTGCGATTGTGATTGCGTCGGGTGGGCTCGCAGGTTATTTCCCTGTGGCTCCAGGAACGTTTGGTTCGGCCGTTGCTCTGGGTTTGGTGTGGTATTTAAGAAACCTTCCTGCAATTGCTTTGATATTCATAAGCTTGGCGCTTCTCGTTATTGGTGCCTGGGCATCTGGGCAGATGTGTCAAATTTTAAAGCGCAAAGATGCTTCTCAAGTAGTGATGGATGAAATTGTCGGGATGCTGATCACTATGATAGGTATTCCAGTAACCCCTTATTGGATGCTGATAGGGTTTATAGTTTTTCGGCTCTTAGACATTGTGAAACCTTCTCCTGCTAAATACTTCGATGAAAAAGTTGCAGGGGGTTGGGGAGTGATGATGGATGATGTTATTGCTGGAATTTACGGGAACATCATTCTGCACTTAATGTTGAGAGCGCAAATTTAAGATTTTAACAACCCGAGGAGAAAACATGGAGATCAACAAGATGGACAAGCTAGAAAGACCAGATAACAACGTGGACCGTCAAAAAGCGGTGAGCATGGCACTCATGTCGATTGAAAAACAATTCGGCAAGGGCTCCATCATGAAGTTGGGTGAAGGTCGAAAACTAGCGATGGATCACGGAGTAGTCTCCACGGGAATTTTGGGACTCGATTTAGCTTCTGGAATCGGCGGTATTCCCCGCGGTCGGATCACAGAAATTTACGGCCCTGAATCTTCTGGTAAAACAACCATCGCTCTTTATGCCATTGCCCAAGCGCAACGTGAAGGTGGTGTCTGTGCATTCATTGATGCCGAACACGCACTGGATGTGGTTTATGCCCGAAAATTGGGAGTGAACACAGACGACCTACTGATTTCTCAACCCGATACTGGCGAGCAAGCTTTAGAAATCGCGGAAATTCTCGTTCGAAGTGGTGGAGTTGATGTCATAGTGGTTGATTCCGTGGCTGCTTTAGTTCCTCGGGCTGAATTAGAAGGGGATATGGGCGATTCTCATATGGGCTTACAAGCTCGTTTGATGTCACAAGCCCTTCGAAAACTCACTGGGTGCATTAGCAAATCCAAAACGAGTGTGATTTTCATCAATCAGCTCCGTATGAAGATTGGCGTGATGTTTGGAAATCCTGAAACCACCACAGGTGGAAATGCTCTTAAGTTCTACGCTTCTTTACGTATGGATATCCGTCGTATTTCTGCCATTAAGAATGGGGACGATATCTTAGGAAGCCGAACACGCGTTAAAGTGGTGAAAAACAAAATGGCACCTCCATTCCGTGAAGTGGAGTTTGATATTTTGTTTGGGGAAGGGATTTCTCGCGAAGGCGATATTATTGACTTGGGGTGTCAATACGGAATCATCGAAAAAAGCGGTTCCTGGTTTGCCTATAACGGAGAGAAGTTAGGCCAGGGTCGCGATAATACAAGGCAATTCCTCAAGGAACACCCGGAATTTGTCGATAAGATCCGAAAGCAAGTGGAAGCGAAAGCTGTGAAAGATGGGGGACTTGTCCTGTCTTCTCAAGCAACTGCTGAAACTGCCCCAGGAGAAACAGTTGAAAAACTCGAACCAAAAACCAAACCGGCCGGAGGAGTTACAGCAGCTCCTGCAGGGGTTCGAGGAAATCCTAAAAAAGGCAACTGAGAAGAAAGCTTCTGACGTTCACCTGAAGGTGGGACTTCCTCCCATCGTTCGGGTGAACGGCAACCTTTACTACCTCAACACTTCAAGCAATGACCGCATTGATCGCTTAACCAGCGATACTATTCGCCAATGGGCTGTAGCGCTCATGAACCCCCGCCAGCTCGAGCGCTTTGAGAATGGTGAGGAAGTCGATTTAGGTTTCGAGTCTGGAGAAACAGGACGCTATCGGATCAATGTATGTTACCAACGTTCGAATACCCGGATGGTTTGCCGCCATATTCCTGCTGAAATAAAAAGTTTTACAGATTTATTCTTACCCCCCGTTATTGAAGAACTAGCTTCACTGCCAAGAGGGCTGCTTCTGGTCACTGGAACAACAGGAAGTGGAAAATCGACGACTCTGGCAGCAATCATTGATCACATTGCTAAAAGCCGCTCTTGCCATATCATCACCATTGAAGACCCCATTGAGTTCAGTTTTAAGGATCGTAAAAGTATCATCACTCAACGTGAAGTAGGCCTAGATACAGGAGGCTTCACTAGAGCTCTCAAGTACGCCCTTCGACAAGATCCAGATGTCATTCTCATTGGAGAAATGCGCGATGAGGAAACCATGCGTATGGCGCTCTCCGCAGCCGAAACGGGACACTTCGTACTTTCTACTTTACACACTATGGACGCAACTGAGGCGATCAACCGGATTTTAAGCACTGTCAGTGAAGGCTTCCAGGAGCAAATGAGACATCAGTTAGCAGCAACTCTCAATGGTGTGGTCTCTCAGCGTTTGGTTCGAAGAAAAGATGGAAAAGGACGGATTCCCGCTGTTGAGGTACTCATCAGTAATGTGCGAGTGAAAGAAATGATTCTCGATGCCTCTCAAAATAAGGATTTAGCTATGGCCATTGAAGAGGGAAAACACATCGGAATGCAGACTTTCGACCAGAGCCTGATGGACCTCTACCAAAAAGGTTTGATTTCGGAAGAGGATGCCCTTCTTCATTGTTCCAACATTCAAGACTTTCAATTACGCCTGGGCGGGGTGGTTCCCGGCCAGTGGAACGGTAATGAACCCAATACCAGCACTGATATCCGGACACGGCAGCAGCGGGTGGCCGATGCTCTCAAGAACAAAGAAGCTGAGAATGTGGCAGTGGAACTGGATGATGACGACCTCGAGCAGAAAAAAGCCTCTTAACTTGCCTCAGATTTGTAATATTTCCAATAAGCAGCTATCTTAGGCTCCTATGGCAGGTAAACTGGAATTTAAGAAAGAAGTGGCCAAATCTGGGAAAGTGCAACCTTATCCCTATCATTTCTCAACAGACTTTGCTGAACCCGATTGGAAACGGCTTCCTGGTTACAAAAATGTCACACGTGAAGAGTGGGAAAGTGCGCTCTGGCAAAAGCGGAACTTGGTAAAAAACGTCCAGCAGTTGAAAGAAGTATTCGGGGCCTTCATTTCTGACAGCCAGCTCTTAGATATTCAGCGCGACCAACAAGAGCGCGCCACGATGGCCTTATTGGTTCCTCCCCAAATGATCAACACGATGAATGAGAAAGATCTCCAGGCAGATCCCGTTCGTCGGTATATGCTTCCTTTTTATTCCGAACGAGATCGGAAATGGACCAGCCATCCTCGGTCGGGGCGAGACAGTCTTCACGAAGCCGAGATGTGGGTTGTGGAAGGACTGACTCATCGGTATCCCACTAAAGTATTGGCAGAACTTCTCTCCACTTGTCCTCAATATTGTGGACATTGCACGAGAATGGATTTGGTTGGAACCAGTGTTCCACAAGTGCCTAAACGCAAATTTGAACACGGACAAAAAGATCGTCTTGAGTCTATTTTAGAATATTTACAAAAAACTCCGTCTGTTCGCGATGTGGTGGTATCGGGCGGAGATATTGCAAATCTGCCAGCTGAAACTTTGGAAGGTTTTGTATCTAAACTCCTCGATATTCAAAATATTCGAGATATTCGTTTGGCCAGTAAAGGACTGATGGGTATTCCACAGCACTTTTTGCAAGATGAAGTGTTAGCCGCATTAGATAGATTGGCAAAAAAAGCAGTGTCCCGCGGAGTGAATTTAGCTCTGCACACTCACGTCAACTCCGCGCAATCGGTTACCCCCTTGGTCGCTAAGGCCGCTCGGAAACTCTTAGATATGGGATTTCGCGATGTCCGCAATCAAGGAGTTCTGCTCCGAGGAGTCAATGACTCCCAGAAAGCGCTTCTCGATTTATGCTTTAGACTGCAAGACCACGGCTCCATTCTTCCGTATTATTTTTATATGTGCGATATGATTCCGAATTCGGAGCACTGGAGGATATCCGTTGCGCAGGCTCAGCAGTTACAGCATGACATTATGGGATATCTTCCCGGATTTGCCACTCCCCGTATCGTGTGTGATGTACCCTTTGTTGGAAAACGGTGGGTCCATCAAGTGCACTCCTATGATCGCGTAAAAGGCATTTCGCATTGGACTAAAAACTATTTGACGAGCATTGAGTGGGACAAGCCGGAAGCCCTAAATCAACTCTATGAGTATTTTGATCCGATTGATACTTTGCCGGAAGAGGGTCAAAAGTTTTGGGAAAAAGAAGCCGCCGGTCAGAAAGCTTAAGTATCTCCGAAATGAATGCCCCGGTGTCGAGCCCCTTCTAAAAAGAGCGAATCGGGATTCACAAAACGGTTTTTGCCCGCTCCCGTTTCGAGAGGCACCAGTTCGACCGAGTCGTTTCGGTACGCCACCATTGAATCATAGTGACCTTCCATCAGCGCTTTAACAGCAGCCACGCCAAATCGACTGGCTAATATGCGGTCGAATCCAACAGGAGAGCCCCCTCTGAGCAAATGACCCAAAACGATTGCACGACATTCTCTGCCTGTGAGTTTTTCCAAGTCAGCTGCAACTTGGTGTCCTATCCCTCCTAGGCGAATAGGCTCTGGAGAATCTTCAATCACTCGTTGAACGGTGAGACCGCCACCAACGGGCTGGGCTCCCTCTGCGACAACGACAATCGAGTATTTTTTGCGAGTATGGTGCTTATCTTTCAGAAAAGTAGCTACTTTAGAGAGTTCAAAAGGAATTTCTGGTATTAAAATTACATCGGCATCACCACCCAGCCCTGCGAACAGAGCAATCCAACCTGCATTGCGTCCCATCACTTCCACTACCATGACCCGATGATGGCTCTCTGCAGTGGTATGGAGTTTATCTAGAGCTTCTACAGCAGTGCTCACCGCTGTAAAAAAACCAATCGTGAGTTCCGTGCCATTGAGATCATTATCAATCGTTTTAGGAATTCCGACTACTTTGAGTCCTTTTTTTGCAAAACCATGGGCCATTGTTTGTGTGCCATCTCCGCCAACGACAATCAATGCGTCTATTTCTGCTTCTTTAAAATATTTCATGCATAGATCTGAGTGATCTTCGTAAGTCTTTTTGCCATTTTTAATAACGGGAACTCTGAAGGGACTGTCCACATTCGAAGAACCTAAAATGGTGCCACCTTTTGAGAAAATACCGGTGGTGTTCGATAAATCGAGAGGAACAAATTGGTTCTCTAGAATTCCTTTGAAGCCATTCGGTATTCCAACAACTTGAATTCCGTATTCTAGAATGGCACTTTGAACTACTGCGCGAATGGCCGAATTCAAACCTGGGCAATCTCCCCCCCCGGTAACTACAGCAATCTTTTTAATGGCAGTCGAAGGGCTCATTTATATTTGATAGCAAAAGCTTGAAGATCTGAGAGAAAGCCCACTTGTTCAAAATGTACGTCGATCAGCGCATCCGCCTTGAGCTCTTTGCCTCCTTCGATCAGTCGCTCCATCGCTCCTTCGTAAGAGAGACTTCTTGCCTGAACCCGTCCCAGATACTCATAGGGCTGACCAAATGCCCGACTGGTCCAGATGACCTGAGGGGTCTTTGGGGCAGCAGAATCAGCCACATAGGCCGTTTTGGGAGATTCCACGACTTGGGTGCTGCCGCACCCAGTCAAAATCGCCATGATGAGAGTCCAGCCGAAAAAAACCATGGTGCTCTTTTAACTTAATTCCCGAACAAACGGAAATAAAAATGTCGAAGGAAGACCCCACATTGTTCTTTTAAAACAGGAGAGAGTAAAATTCAGGCTATGGCTGATCTGCGTCTCAGAATTCTTTCCTACAATATCCATCAGGGTATTACCGTTCGACGGAATCGATTGAGCCTCACCATTTTAAAAGAGGCCCTTCAAGAGCTCAAACCCGACCTCATTTTTCTTCAGGAAGTGGCGGGGATTTCCGTGGAGCGTTTGGGAAAAATGTGGCCTGAAAAGGTGGAGCATCAGTTAGAGGGTTTAGCCGATGAGATGTGGCCTCATTATGCGTATCAGAAAAATGTTATTTTTTCGCGGCACCATCACGGCAATGCGATTTTAAGTAAGTATCCCATTGCTGATTTTTTATTCAAAGACATCACTTTGGGAAAATTAAAAAAACGGGGTGTGCTCCACGGAATCATTCAAATTCCGGCCAATGATCACCAAAGTGGTCTGGTGATTCATGCTTTGAATGCTCACTTAGGTCTTTTTCAATTTGAGAGAAAAATTCAAACAAAAATGTTGGTAGAATATGTAAAAAAAACGATTGATGAAGAAGCGCCATTAGTGATTGCAGGTGATTTTAATGATTGGAGACAGCGCGTGACCAAAGAGCTCACGCAACGATTGAGTGTTCAAGAAGCTTTCTATTCTGCTGGAAAAAACCATGCACGCACTTTTCCAAGCAGATTGCCCATCTTACAACTGGACAGAATTTATTTTCGGCATGCGAATATGAGAAGCTCAGCTTGTTTGAAAGGAAAACAATGGAAGGTACTATCCGATCATCTTCCTATTGTGGCTGACTTGGTAATTCCGAGGGAGTAGGCTTGTTTTCTTGCGTGAGCAGTGCTTGATGATTGCAGCTCAATTGAAACCCCAACTTACAACTTTCCGACAGGTAAGTTTCTGCCTCTGGCCTTTGACCTTGTTCCCAATAAACCAGTCCGAGTAAGTGAAGCGCTTCTAACCGTCTTTGGTTTTCAGGGTTTTTTGATAACAGATTAATGACCTGCTGTAATTTGGGGATCGTCGCTAGATAATTTCTCTCATAAAAGTTCAAATAAGAAACAGCTAGCAGTGCTTTCACTTCATTGGGGTTCTGTTGCAGCCACTTTTCCGTAATCCCTTTTGCACCCGTGAGATCTTGCAAATTCAACTTAGTCATGGCGAGTTCCTCTAAAACCTCTTGGTCATTAGGAACTAAGGCTAGAGCTCGTTCATAGATCTTCTCTGCTTCTTTAAGTTTCTTAAGTTGGGTGAGTGTGGCGGCTTCTAATCGATAACCGATCGAACTCTCGGGAGCGATTTCCGTCTGAAGTGCTTTAGAAATAACCATGGCTCGTTCAAACGAATGATTCAGTTCGGGATGATTCAGGAGCAAGTTGGCAAACTCTACGAAAAGTTCTTTTTGTTCTGGAGATTCTTTGATCAATTTATCGATCACGTTCAAATGCTCAGTAGCCAACGTCATCAGTCCCGCTTGAATATAAGCGCGGGTCAATTTGAAGTGAACGAGCTTCGAGGGACTTTGGTGAGTTATGGCTGCTTTATAACTTTGTATGGCGGGTTCTAATTTTTTTAGCTGACTGTAAATATCTCCGAGCAGTTCTTCTAATTCAAATTGGTTCGGATTTTTTTGCTGAGTAGCCAGAGCATCGGTCAGCGCTGTTTTGAGTTCCCCTGATTCAAGAGATTTTCGGATTTTCGCTAGCTCTAAGTCCAAATCAGATTGTGTTCCTGCGGATTTCGTTGGGTTTGAGGGACCGCTCGGAGTTAGCCAAGTAAAAAGTAGGAACAGCACCAGGAAACCGCCTAATGCAACCGTGAGCTGGCGTTGAAATTTTCTGGGACGAATAGCGTGCGGTCTTGGGGGTGGGGGGGAATCAGATGCAGTTGGATTCTGGATGGGTAACTGCGGATCTTGGGCTGTTTGGATTGGAGTTTCCGCTGTCTTCAAAATAGGTTCTTTTCGAATTTCTTCTGTAACTCCAGGAGCGATATTGATTTGACAGTCGAGTATCGTGTTCCCGATTTGAATTTTGTCCCCATCCTTCAGTTCACCTTGTGCCAGAGTGGTTCCATTGATCTGACACCCGTTCAAACTTTTTAAATCGGTAAACTGCAGCTTTCCCGTTTCGGGATCATACTCAATTTTTACGTGCTCTCGGGAAATGCGTGGATCATTGATGAGGATATCCGACTTTGACCGGCCCAACGTCAAAGACCCTGCACGAAGATAAAAGGTTTTTCCTTTATCGTTTCCCTCAATTACGACTAATCGGGGTGGATTTGAATGCAAGGCTCTCATTGCTTCTCTTTTCGGCTAAATCAGCCCCAATGTTCAGTTCCTCCCAGTAAATGCAGTGAGTTATTGTTTTGTGCTGCGAATCATTGGAGGTAGGAGATAAAATAAAGAAACAAAAGAACTTTTTCGGGGCCCACCCCTTTCAGTAAAGGTTGAAAATAATTTGACGCAGGACGCCTCCAGCAAAATTAAACGTGCCAGTTTTTTAATGGTGATGAGTATTTTCCTATCGCGTCTCTTGGGCTTTTTAAGAGAGTGGGCATTAGCTCGGATGGTGGGTGCGAGCGCAATGGCCGATGTCTATTTAGCTTCGTTCACCATTCCTGATTTCATCAATTATTTGATGGCCGCTGGAGCCCTAAATATTTCGTTGATTCCTGTTCTCGCTTCTTATTTGGGAAAGGGACAGGAAGATGTGGGTAAACGAGTGTATCAGACGCTTTCCACGGTACTGAGCCTATTGATTCTAGTTTTAATTCTCACCTGCCAAGTATTCACTTCGGAATTAGCTTCTTGGGTGGCTCCCGGATTTTCTCTGGAGCAGAAAAAAGTTCTCACTGACTTGATCCGACTCATTCTTCCCGCTCAGTTTTTCTTTTTTTGGGGAGGTTTGGCTAATGGGGTTCAACAGACCCATGGCATTTTTAAATATTCAGCCATTGCGCCACTCCTTTACAACCTCAGTATCGTCGGGATTGGTGTGTGGGCTTATCCGCAGTTAGGGATTGCTTCTTTTAGCTTAGGAGTTCTTGTCGGCGCTTTTCTGGGCTATGGAGTGCTTCAAGTTTGGGGACTCTATCAGCTAGGGTATCCAGTCACTCCTCGAATATTCTTTGATTCAGAAAATAGAAAAGCATTGAAAAAATACCTATGGATGAGCGTCCCCATTATGTTGGCATTTTCATTGGTTGTTGCGGATGAGTGGATCAGTAAGTACCTAGCCAGTTTTATGGCAGAGGGAGCAGTCAGTCGGTTGAGTTATGCACGCACTGAAATGAGGATTCCGATTGCTGTGATTGGCCAGGCTGCTGGAATGGCCAGTTATCCGCATCTTTCCCGGCTTTGGGCACAGAGCAAGTTTTCTGAATTTGGAAACACGTTCATTCGAGAGCTTCAAAAAATTTGGGCCCTCGGCCCGATTGCAGCCATCCTGATGTTCACACATGCTCTACCCATCACTGAATTCATCTATGGCGGAGGAAAATTAACTGCAACGGATCTCATGGAGACGGCCCAACTGCTCCGGTGGATGGGTTTGGGAGTGGTCTTTTGGATCCTGCACATTCTTCTTTCTCGGGGCTTTTATGCCACTCAAACGACTTGGATGCCGTCGCTTTGGGGGACGATCACAACGGTCCTTTTTATTCCTGTCTACGTCATCCTTTCTAAAAAATGGGGGGTTGTGGGGTTAGCCATTGCCGGATCGTTAGGCATTGCCTTCTACGTAGGTTCTTTAGGGCTTCTTCTGGGATGGCATCTCAAAAAACACCAAGCAGGAATTTCTTTTGCACCCCTTTGGAAATTCTTCGGGGGATGGACTATAGCACTCCTCGTCTTGGGGGGATTGGCCTGGGCGATTTCTCAATTGGGAATTTATCAGGGGACTCGCTTGAGCGCTTTAGCCGATGTGATTCTGGCCATGGGTGTATTAGGTGGGACTGCTTTTTTTCTTCTCAGAAAAATCTATGCTTCACTGACCGAGGGGCCTCTTTTTTGATTTATGGACGATATCTTCCGTAAACGGCCTCTAAGGTTTGAACGATTTCACCTAAAGTAACGTGCTCTTTCACGGACTTAAAAATGAAAGGCATGAGGTTTTTATCTTCCTGAGCAGCTTGTAGAAGCTCTTTCCGCACTTGTTCCACTCGAGCCGAATTTCGTTGAGCCTTGTACTTCTTAAGACGAGTTTTTTGTTCTTCTTCCACTTTGGGATCAATTTTCAGAATGGGAGTGTTCAGTGAAGCGCCTTCCTGAAAAGCGTTTAAACCAACCACTACCCGCTGCTTTTTCTCAATTTCCATTTGATAGTCGTAAGCCGCTTGTTGGATCATGTCTTGTTGAAACTGTTGTTCAATGCAAGGGACTACTCCACCGCGTTTGAAAATAGTGTCGATGAGAGCTTTCGCTTCATTCTCCAAATGAGTTGTCAGGGATTCCAAAGCATAACTTCCCCCGAGAGGATCTATTAAGGCCGTGATTCCGCTCTCATTGGCTATTACTTGCTGAGTCCGCAAGGCCAAAGTTGCCGCTTCCTCGGTGGGAAGCCCAAGGGCTTCATCCCGAGAATTAGTATGAATAGACTGGGCGCCACCTAATACGGCCGCTAAACATTGAAGAGTGACTCTCACCACATTCGTATCTACTTGAACAGGAATGAGAGTGCTTCCTGCCGTCTGTGCATGGAATCGCAAAAGTAATGATTTTGGATTTTTAGGGTGATATTTTTCTTGGATCAGTTTTGCCCAAAGCTGTCGAGCCGCACGGAACTTAGCCACTTCTTCCATGAAGTTATTGTGGACATTGAAAAAAAATGAGAGTCGTGGAGCAAAATCATCAATGGAGAGTCCCCGTGCCAGAGCTGCATCTACATAAGTAAGACCGTCAGCTAAGGTAAAAGCGATTTCTTGAACAGCTGTGCTTCCAGCTTCTCGGATGTGGTATCCGCTGATCGAAATGGTATTCCATTCCGGAACCTCTCCACGACAGAATTCAAAAATATCGGTAGTGAGTTTCAAACTAGGCTTTGGCGGGAAGATATAAGTTCCTCGAGCGATATATTCTTTCAAAATATCGTTCTGAATAGTGCCCTTGAGTTTCTTTTTTTCAACTCCCTGTTTTTCGGCAACAGCTAAATAAAATGCCAGCAGAATACCAGCGGTGGCGTTGATGGTCATGGAAGTGCTGACTTGATCGAGGGCAATTTGGTTGAGAACTATTTCCATGTCCTCCAAAGAACTGATCGCAACTCCCACGCGGCCTACTTCACCCGCTGCCAATTCATGATCCGAGTCGAAGCCCATTTGAGTGGGTAAATCAAAGGCAATACTCAAACCGGTAATGCCTTGAGAAAGTAAATATCGGTATCGGGCATTTGAACTCGCGGCATCTCCAAAGCCGGCATACTGGCGCATGGTCCACGGTTTATGCGTGTACATGGAGGGATGGATTCCTCGAGTGAAGGGAAATTCCCCTGGATTCGCTGGAGAAAACCCCTGCAAGTCGTGTTGTGTGTAGAGAGATTTGTTTTTCACTGGGGGCAGTGTAGTGAAGACAGCCCAATAACACAAGCCTTGACCCGAAGCGTTAACTCTAATGGGGCCTGTGTTTTGCTTGAAGGGCTCCCCCTCCCATTGGTAGAGTGAGCGTTTTTTAAGGGGGCCCTCATGGCTAACATAGAAACCATTTTTCAGGGAGAGCACGAGCAAGTCGTCTTTTTCACTGATCCCGCTACTGGTTTGAAGTCCATCGTGGCCATTCATAATTCTCAGTTGGGGCCCGCTCTTGGGGGATGTCGGATGTGGAACTATGAGTCTCCCCAAAAAGCACTCGAAGATGTTCTCAGGCTATCCAAGGGGATGACTTACAAAGCGGCTGTGGCTGGTCTGAATCTTGGGGGGGGCAAAGCTGTTATCATTGGCGATCCTAAAAAAGATAAATCAGAGGCTTTATTCAGAAGTTTTGGTTCTTTTGTTGATTGTTTGGGGGGGCGATACATCACTGCAGAAGATGTCGGTACGGATGTGAACGACATGGAGTTTATTTTTATGGAAACGGACAATGTCGTGGGGGTAGCAGAAACCCATGGCGGATCCGGTGATCCATCCCCTTGGACGGCAAAAGGAGTCGTGGAGGGTTTGCGAGCTTGTGTAGAAGCCCGTTATCAGAAATCTGAGTTGGCGGGTCTCAGTGTAGCTGTTCAAGGAGCAGGGCATGTTGGTGGTCATTTAGTGGATTTTTTGGCAGCTGCCGGAATGCGAGTCTTTGTCTGTGACATCGATAAAAAGAAATGTGAATTGTTGGCTGAGAAACATCGAGGGAAAGTCAGTGTGGTATCAACGGATGAAATTTATGATCTCGATGTGGACGTTTTTTGTCCCTCTGCCTTGGGAGCCGTGATCAACGAACAGACTCTTCCTCGACTGAAATGCGATATTGTAGCTGGCAGTGCAAATAATCAATTAGCAAATCCAGAGTGCGGGGATGAGCTTTTTAAGCGTAAAATTATGTACGCCCCAGATTATGCCATCAACGCAGGTGGCCTGATGAATGTTTCAATTGAGTTGGGCGGTTACGATGAGCGAAGAGCGAATCGCATGATTAGGAATATTTATTATTGCATGGGCGCCATTCTTCAGCACTCAGCTCAGGAAAAATTACCTGAATATCGGTGTGCAGATCGAGTAGCTGAAAAAAGGATCCAAGAAATCAGTCGTATTAAAGGCAGATACAAAGGGGAAAACAAACCCACATTTCACGGAAGGGTAACCCGAAGGTAGTGAAAGCTCGAAAGTGGATTCCTCAACGGTACCAAGTCAATAAGCAGATCCAAGCTATTTTAAAAAGCGGACATCCATGGATTTTTCGCAGTCATGTGAGTTCAGCCATTGAAGTTTTTTCAAGTGGGCAACTTCTCAAATTGGTGGATCATGATAATCGGACGTTGGGTTATGGGTTGTATGATCCTGAAGGACTGATAGCCATTCGTCTGTTAGGCGTTGGTATAGCGACTCCATCTCCCGGTTGGTTTCGAGAACGGATCCGTCAGGCGCTTCTGAAGCGAAATCAGCTCAGAAAATATACCGAAGCATTTAGGGCCCTTCACGGAGAAAATGATGGTTTTCCGGGGATAGTGATGGATGTTTATGGCGAGACTGGGGTGTTGCAAACCTATTCTTCCAGCGTTGATTCCCTCGGCCGCTATTTGAGTGAGTTAGTAGCTCTGGAATTAAATCTCAAAAACATTATTTGGAAACTGCCCACCAAACGTACGGGTGTAAAAGAGAGTTCAACAGCCCGGGTTCTTAAAGGCCATTTGGCCCGTCAAATAAAATTCCGGGAAGGAAAAATGGAATTCAGTGTGCAGGTTGGAGAAGGGCAAAAGAGTGGAGCTTTTCTGGACTTGAGAGCGTTAAGAAAATGGTTAGCCGCTCAGAACCTGAAAGGAAAACGCGTTCTCAACTTGTTCAGTTATACCGGCACTCTAGGATTAGCGGCTGAGGTGGCTGGTGCTAGAGAAGTGTGGAATGTGGATATTTCATCAGGAGCGCTCGCTACCGCTGCCAAATTCCATGTTCTCGACAAAAGCAAACATCGCTTCATTAAAGCAGATATTTTTGATTGGTTAAAAAACCTCCCCCCTAAAGAAATGTTTGATTTGATTGTCGTGGATCCGCCGCAGATGACAAGCCAGACAGCTCAAATTCCTGTGGCTTTGAAAGCGTATAGACAGTTGTATTCCCTGAGTTTGAAACATCTCAGTGCAAAAGGGATGATTGTGGGAGCTTGTTGCACGTCACGTATTTCTCGGGCCAAATTCAAAGAAACGGTCTGTCCCATCTTGATGCCCCCATTACAATTGATAAAAACATTAGAACCTGAAGATGATCATCCGGTCGGTTTTCCAGAGGGTGATTATTTGAAGGTAATGGTCTTTGGCTACTGATTGAGTGATTCAATTTCTTGAAGCCAGTCTACAAGGGCATATTTGAGCAAGTAGATCAGCAGCCCCGTTAATCCGATGATGACTATACTGCCCACCACTTTGATTTTTACCGACCATCTGCGGTTGGCCCACAGCAGAGGCAGGGCAAAAGGACCCAGAAAGGCCGTGGCCACCATAAAAACCCAGAGGCTGTCGATGTGTTTTATGTTAGGCTTCAACTTCATAGCGGATTAAAGCCAATCACCAGTTGAATCTGATACCAGCGCTGCTCTTTTTGCCAGAGATTATCGCCAAGCTCCATTGAAAAAGTAGAAAAATGGATTCTGGTTTGTGGGGGAAATTCCAGACTAGCTCCAAAGGTGGGATAACCTTGATGAATACCCCCTCGAATTGCAGCTATTTTATGCCGTAACTCAGTTCCTAAATGAAAAGTCTTGAACAAAGGAAGCGAGCGGAACTGATTTCTCAAATCACTCGTGATGTTCAGGACTGTGTCCTTAGCCAAACCATATTGGAGAGAGGCTCCAAAGTTGTAAGAGGCCAGAATGGTCGATGGAGCTGATGCTCCGCTCACGCGAGTAAATCGGGTATTCCCTAAATCTTCAACAGTGGCTGCCAAGCGAATGATGGGGGATTGTTTGGTGACTTGAGGCAGCCGAAAGAGAACACCGAGCTGGATGGGAAATGCATAGCCAACGCCCAAATAGTTTTTCAGTGCATTCCAAGGATTGCTGTTAATGGTCAGGGCATCCAACCCGAGTTCGGAAATTAACTGACTGGTTGGCTTATCAATATCAATGCTGCTTCTTTGAACCGCACGTATGCCGAAACCAAAAGAAAAATAATCACTGAAGGGTATGCCAAAGCCAACGGCAATCCCCAAATCATTGAAGCCAAAAACATCGACGCGATCGCCCTGTAAGTTTTGCAGATCGAAAGAGCCAAAGGCCTGATCGAAAATAGCCAGTCCAAAGTAGGGTGTAATCAGTGTGGGTTTGACTGAAAGTCCCAGCGATTGTCGGTCGGATTCTATAAGCCCATCCGTATTTTTATCAAAGAGTGCTTGCTTCAACCGCGTTAATGTTTCGGTTTTGTCTACTGCTAATTGAGCATCTACTAAATGAACCCGAACACCTTTGACTCGAGCTAAAGCTGCGGGATTGTAGAATAGTGCATTCGCATCATCCGCCAAGGCCAGAAAAGCATTTCCCATCCCGGTGGGTCTGGAAAACTGGTAGCCGGGCCTCAATAAGCCCGCGTGACAAACAATCTGGTAAACAAAAAAGGAAGATAGAATGAGTTTTTTCATAAATTAGAAGCTGATGGTATATCTACAAAAGTATCGGCGATCCCCTGTGAGAGTTTCGTTCTCTCCGATATCTTTTGAATAAGTTCCCACTTCGAGATGCCCCCCCTGAATTCTAAGTCCCACTCCGCCAGTCAAAAGCATTTGGTTGAGTCCCGTCCATATAAAGAGAGTTTTGTCCAAGGTAAGTTCCCAACCGAGATGAAAATGTTTTTTCCAGGGCAACTGAGTCAATTCGATATGGCGATAATCCACAGAAAAAACAGATTTCCAAGCGCGATTGAGCATCGGACTAATACTGAATCCGGCGTGAAAAGATTGTGGTATTTTGGATGGTGCACCTTGCGCTTGAGTATTCAAAAACTTCATGCCTTGAAAAGTTGTTGTTCCCATGTTGTTCCAGGCAATACCCAATGTGGGTACAAATCGGTAAGGAAGCGTCAGCATCATTCCTGTATCTAGGCTAAACCCCAGACCCTCTCGAGAGAGCGCAGAAAACTGATTATCCGGAACCTCAAGTGCCGAGTGGGTGATCACTCCTTGCATTTGATTTCGGTATACGGCTTTCACAGATACTCCTAACCGAAGCAGATTGCCGGCAAAATGACGAGAGATTCCCACGGTGGGAACTAAATCCTGCCGCGTATCAATATCCAAATTTGTCCCATCAGAAACAGCCGCAAATTGATAATTTCCTAAGAGTGCGAAACTAAAGTTGCGAATAGTGAATGAAGGCAACGAGTTCAATGCAAAAAAGTGATAGTCTCCCGGGTTTTCTCGAAGCAAGGGAAACATTCTGTAAGTGCCGAAGCTCTTACTCTCCGTAATCCTGCCAAATCCAGCGCCATTGGCATGTCCTTCGGCCACCACCAGGTGAACTTCATTTTTCTTTTTGTTGAATCGAGCTAACCCTGCTGGATTATAAAAGTGGGATGCGTATCCAGAGATTGAGGCAGTACAGGCATTTCCTTGAGCCAAACAAGCCGCTGAATGATAAGTATCGAAGATTTCATTCAGTGCCGAAGAGGAGTTGGAGAGTCCAAAAACCAAGAGGAGTGTTAAGGCTTTCATGAAATCAAGAAACCTGTTACATCTTACGCGTGGTCCCATTAGCGTCCTCAAAGGAAAAAAGTCTTTCCAACTGTTCGGCAACTATGAAAGAAAAATGTAGGGTAGGGCATTATGTTTTCGATGCGGAGTGATAAGCCCCCACATCTGCGCGGGGTGAGGATCAGCGAAATTCCCAAAAATCTTTGGTTAGAACGTCTCATCCGTACGTTTAAAACTGTTGAAGTTCTTCTCTTCAAAATTTTAGAGATCTGTGACATCTATCGGCCGCAAAAATCGATTATTGGAATCCCTTCGCTTGCAACTCGGAATTTCACCACTTTACAGGCCGCTGTATACAACGGCAGCCAAGAGGAAGTTTTGGGTTTTAAACCTCGACGGCTGCTGTATCGGATTTTTCGGGGCCTTCCGGATTTAGAATTGTTTGAACGGATCCGATTTCAGCTCTCAGTAGGAGAAAATTCCTTGCGCTCGGTGGAAGGAAGTACTCGGACTCGGGGGTTTATACAATTGCAGTTACCCTGGCCTGTCACCTCCAAAGCTCCCCAGGCTTCTTGGCTCCGATTATCTCCTTCGGGAGTTGAGACCTTGGTTGGAAGCATTCGATTGGGTGACTATGAGGTGTTGAGTGCTCCCGTTTTCTTTCTGAATCATCAAATCAAAAATATCATTATTTCAGATATCGATGACACCATTAAGGAGTCTCATATTTTAGAAACCACAGGCTTCAAGCAAATTGTTTTGAGTATTTTTAAAGGCAACTATTACCGATATGAAGCCATTCCTGGAATGCCACAGCTCTATCAGGATCTGAATCGGCCAGATACCTTGATTATTTATCTTACAAGCACTCCTTTTCAGCTAGCGCCATTTCTTTTAAAGTTTTTGCGCGACAATCGTTTTCCAGAAGGACCTGTGTTTCCGAGATGGTTGGGGTATCGAAAATTTACGCACAAATTTCGAGTTTTATCTAAGGTGTTGAGCCAAGTAGAAAATCAACGAGTTTACTTAATTGGCGATAGCGGAGAAGAAGATTTGAACATCTATCGGCGTGTATCGGAAACCCCCTCTTGGAGTTCGGCCATTCAAAAGATTCTGATCCGACATGTTCCCGGGAGTCGGATGCCGCCTCTCAAAAGAGAAAATGAAGTTCTCTTTAAAGATTTGGACGGTTTAAAAAGTCACTTGAACGAGATTCTTGTGAAGTAAAATGGTAGAATTAAATTGTGGGGTCTTATGAAAAAACTCTTCGGGTTGATGTTTTTTTTCTTGGTTTCAGTAAACCAGTTGTGGGCAAAGCAAACGACTTACTTGGTCTTTGAGGAACCTCCTGGTTGGAATTGCGAGCTTTCTCAAGGGGGAGTTTATCTCTGCCAAAGCCCTAAGGAACAAGAACGGAACGAGTCCCTTATTATTGTTTTCGGAGCTCCTGTAAGCGATTGGGATACCCTAGCAAACTATGAAAGTTATCTTAGCCAGAAAAAAGAGATCCTTGATGATTCAGGAAAGCCACTCAGCTCTACTGTGACTTATGTGAGAAGACGTAATGTGAATGGTTTTGAATGGGTCGACTCTCTTCAAAAAAATTCTGAGCTTGCTGGTTTCTGGACTCGTTACGTTGCGACCGTACATAAGACCCTGGCTATTCTTGTGACTTATGTGGTTTCAAACGAAAAGTATGCTGAGCTGACCCCGGCTTTTGAAAGAATGGTGGCTTCACTCAAGCCCAAAACAGATTTTAAATTTGTTTCTACTCAAAATGACTTGCTTATGCCAGGAACTGAATTGGGAGGAGTTCTCAAGAATCAAATTTCTAGTCGGTTACAGAAAAAAACGGCTCCTGTAGAGAATCCAACGAATCAAAAAGAAGCTCTTTCTTTTAAAACAATTTTATTGATGGGGACTCTCTCTTTGGCGATTGGAGTTTTTTTAAGGCGCAGAAGAAAAAACAAAGCTCAATAAGAGAGTTCGGTCACTTCTGTTCCCACAGCTTGAGAAAGTTTAGCTAAGGCAAGGTTCAGGGAATAAAGAGTTTCAATATAGTTTTTTCGAGCTAACCCGCTCCCTTCCAGAGATTCCAATAAATCTTTTGCAGAGGTGACGCCTACCGACCAGCCCATCGAATTTGAGACGAACCACTTTTTTGCTGTATCCCTTCTCCGCGTCGCCACTTCTAAACTTTTCTCCGCTTGTTCCAGCTCGTAAAAAGCCTTTTTGACTTCTAATTCAATTCCCGGGACCGCATAGCTTTCGGTTGCCTTAAGTTTCATGGCCTGAGCACGTTGTTCTTGGGCTTCTGCCGAATGCCGTTTAAATTCGAGATCAAATTTCAGGCCTAAGCCAATTCCCCCTTGAGGGCGATTGAACGGGTCAAAAGCAAACTGAGAGTTTTGTCGAGTTCGAACGGGAGACCAGTTCAATTCTCCAAAACCACCAAAAAACACGATGGGGTAATCCTGGTCTTGCTTAGCATCGGCCAGTGCTTCATAAGCAAGAATTCCTGCTGGGATAGCTTTGAGTTCAGGACGATTTAGTTTGGAGAGCTTCAAGTAATCCTCCAAACTTTTTTTCTGATATCCAGGAGTTTTCAAAACTTGTTCTTTAGGCTCCGAAAAGGAAACGCCAGAAACCCAGGCCAAAGCTTTTTCTGCCGTTTTTTTTGCGGCTTGGGCATACAAAGCTTTTTGATCCAGATCATCGAGCGCCGTTTTGAGGCGATATAAGTCATGTGGCTTCACTGAACCTTTTTTATCTTCGTCTTGAAGAGTCTCTTCTGCTCCTGACACAGCTTCTTTGAGAAAACTCGATAAATTATCCAACAGGCGTTCAAATTCGCAGGCCATGAGATAGCCGTAATAAAATTCTTTCGCCTGCAGGAGAACCTCATTGCGCTTTGCTTGAGTCAGTTCCGATTTGGCGGTGATCTGATGATGGGCTGCTTTTTCGTACTCTCCTAACATTCCAAACGTATAGAGAGGTTGCGCGAATTCGAACGACCCACGTAAAAAGGGTCCCCATTTATTCAAATTAGTCTGTGATTGCAGCGCATTTCCAGTTTCTTCAAAAACCGGGGCACCTAAGACCCCTGCAGAAGCTTTTGGCCAGAACGCAGCTTTGGCCCGATCCAGTTGAGCACGAGCCACTTCGATGTCCTGGGCTGTTTCTTGAATTCTTCCATTATTTTCGAGGGTGTTTTTCAGGAGGGCCTCTAGGGTGAGGGGGGCAGATGCCTCGGTCGGTGGAAGCGGGGCTCCCATAAGGCACTGCGCAAAGATGAATAGACCAGTCCAGCCGATAAGCTTTTTGGGAATTGGATTATGGGTCTCAGACATCGTCTTCTCAACTGCCAAAAAAGGTTAAGTAAAAACCTGAAAAGGTCTGCCACTACTTACTTAGGAACTTTGCCACCCCATCTCGAAAAATATGCAGAAGAATACTATCGAGAGCTGCGGGAGTATGAAAAAATATGCAATAAAACCGATATCTTAGATGAGGTTTTCAAGTCCCAACTTATTTTGTGCGGAGATTACCACAGCTTGTCACAAGCACAAAGGACCGTTATTCGGATCTTAAGGGATATTTTACCACGGTTAAAAAAAGAAAAAAAAACCTTATATTTAGGTCTGGAAATCCTCCGAGCCAGAGATACGGTTCGAGCGCAACAGTTCCTCAACGGCCAAATTTCTGAGGAAAACTTTCTCGAAGCTGTGGCTTTTGAGCGCTGGGGCTTTGATTGGCAAAACTATCGGCCTCTCTTCGAAACCTGTCGGGAGTGGAATATTCCCGTTTTTGGTTTGAGTCCCGACAAAATGAGCTCCTTGCAGAAACGGGATCAGTTTGCGGCTGACATCATCACTAATTGGTCATCTCAATTTCCAAAAGCCATGCTGATGTGTTTGATGGGAGATTTGCACTTAGCTAAAAACCATCTTCCAGCCGAGATCCAGATTGCGTTGGCCCGAAAAAAAATCTCCAGACAGTTACTCACCGTTCATCAGAATCATGATGCACTTTATTGGAAGTTAGCCCAGAAAAACCTGGAGCTAAAAACAGAAGTAATAAAGCTTTCTAAAAGGAACTACTGCATCTTAAACACGCCTCCTTGGATTAAATTGCAGAATCACTTGAAGTGGATGGAGTTTACTGCCGTGCTTGAGGAAGAGTCCGATGCTTTTTTGAGTGAAATCGAACTCGAGGCAATCAGAGATCCTCTGCATGATATCCATTATTTGGTGCAGGAAATTGCATCTGTTATCGGCTTTGATAGGAAGCGGCTGGGTGGTCTCGATTCCATACAGATTGTGGGGCCCCAAAACCGACAGCAGCAAGCGGGACTCTATCTCTACCCCCAAAAAACCTTTCTCTTGTCTGAGGGCTTTGGACTCAATCAATTGGCGACCCAATCAGCTCAATATATCCATGGTGAGATGAGCGGCTTTAAAAAAATATTTAATGATGGTTTCAAAGATTTTTATCCTTTCGTCTGGGTAGAAGCGCTGGGTTTCTTAGGATCAAAATTGATCAACCCACGAAGAAAATGCCACGGGGAGCAAGATTTTCGGGCATCTAAAAGCCCTCTTCTGCAACTTGCGGCTCGTCATTTACGTCACGAACGAAAAAAGACAACTCAGAGTCTATTGAATCCTCCTAGGGATAAGGCCCAAGCGTTTCAACTCATCCAACTCCTGGGAAAACTGTTGGGACAGGGGCTTTTTGAGCTCATCCATCGAGGTGAAGTTTCACAAAATCAATTGAAGGAACTTTTCCAAAGCAACTTCGACGAGACGTCGGGCCAATTGTATCTCTTATGGGTTCAAAAGCTGGATCGTTGGAAACTTCGCGATTTCTCTTATCGCGATAAACTTTAAAGCACTGGCCTGCCGCGTTACTGCCTCAAAAAGTGAACGTTATTCACTTTTTCCAAATCTTGACACCCCTAGGCTCCCGTGTAGGATTTCGGCCTTATGAATCTCGAACAAAAGTTTGAAAAACTCCAAAAGTTCCATTCTCAAGCTGAGCAAGCAGGGGGAGCGGAAAGAATTCAGCAACAACACGAAAAAGGGAAAATGACTGCCCGAGAAAGACTTCAGTTTTTCTTGGATGAGGGCAGTTTTGTCGAATTAGATAAGTTTGTAACCCATCGGTGTACTGATTTTGGGATGGAAGATAAAAAAATTCTGGGGGATGGAGTCATTACCGGCTATGGCACGGTTTCAGGGCGACACGTATACGTATTTGCTCAAGACTTCACCGTTTTTGGGGGTTCTCTCTCTGCGACTCACGCCCAAAAAATTTGTAAATTGTTGGATTTGGCTTTGAAGAATGGCAAGCCGGTAATTGGGCTTTGTGATTCAGGTGGCGCTCGTATTCAAGAAGGCGTGGAATCGCTAGCAGGTTATGCAGAGATCTTTTACCGAAACACCTTAGCTTCTGGTGTGGTCCCTCAAATTTCCGTAATCATGGGACCCTGTGCGGGAGGGGCTGTGTACAGTCCCGGTCTCACGGATTTTATCTTCATGGTAAAAAAATCTAGTTATATGTTTTTAACTGGGCCAGACGTGATCAAAACAGTGACCCATGAAGATGTTACTATGGAAGAACTGGGGGGTGCTGTCACTCACTCCACAAAAAGTGGCGTGTGCCACATGGCAAGCGACGATGAGAAAAGTTGTTTGTTGTTGGTTAGAGAACTGCTAACTTTTCTTCCATCCAATAATGTTGATGAAATTCCTCGAATCAAATCGAGCGATCCAGTTCAACGTACCGAGCCCAAGTTGAGGACGTTAATTCCTGAAAACTCCAAACAAGCTTATGACATGAAAGAAGTGATCGAAGCAGTTTTGGATGATAATTATTTCTTGGAAATACAAAAAGATTTTGCTCCCAACTTGCTCATTGGTTTTGGAAGCTTGGGTGGAAAAAGTGTAGGCATTGTCGCTAATCAGCCCGCGGTATTAGCAGGTTGTTTAGATGTAAATGCCTCTGATAAAGCCGCTCGTTTTGTGCGATTCTGTGATGCTTTTAATATCCCCTTGATTACTTTTGTGGATGTTCCTGGGTTTTTGCCGGGTACCGAGCAAGAGTATGGCGGCATTATCCGTCATGGCGCTAAGCTTCTCTATGCGTACTCTGAGGCGACAGTTCCCAAAATCACCGTGATCACTCGGAAAGCTTATGGCGGTGCCTATTGTGTGATGGCGTCCAAGCAATTGCGAGCCGATATCAATTTTACCTTTCCGACAGGCGAAATTGCCGTAATGGGCCCTGAAGGAGCGGTTGCTATTGTGTTTAGAAACGAACTCCAGAAATCCAAGGATTCTGCATCGGAAAAGAACCGATTGATCCAAGAATATTCGGACACTTTTGCGACGCCTTATAAAGCAGCAGAGTTGGGGTTTGTTGATGAAATTATTTTTCCTGAACAAACTCGGTTCAAACTATCTCAAGCACTCGAGATGTTAAAAAACAAACGGGATAGAATGCCTCCCAAGAAACACGGAAATATTCCACTGTGAAACAGAAAAGAATACTTATAGCGAATCGGGGTGAAATAGCATTGCGAGTGATTCGGGCATGCCGAGAACTCGGATACTCACCCTTGGCAATTTATTCCAAGGCAGACCGCTCCTCGCTTCATGTGACTAAATCGGATGGAGCTATTTGTGTTGGGGAAGGCCCCTCCACTCACAGCTATTTAGATATTGATGCTGTGTTAAAAGCAGCCAAAGCACTCAAAGCGGATGCCATCCATCCAGGGTATGGTTTCCTGTCTGAAAAGGCAGATTTTGCAAAAGCCGTTGCGCAGGCGGGTTTAGTCTTCGTAGGACCTTCGGCAGAGGCAATCGCTACGATGGGCGACAAAGTGATGGCCCGAAAAACCATGGAGAAACTGGGACATTTACCACTTGTGCCCGGAACCAAAGAGGGACTGACGGACGAAAATGAAGCTTTCAAAGCAGCGAAACAAATAGGATTCCCTCTGATGATCAAAGCCCTTGCAGGGGGCGGCGGTCGGGGCATGCGTATTGTGAATTCGGAAGGCGAATTCTTAAATCTGTTTAGGCGGGCTTTTTCAGAGGCACAAAAAGCTTTCGGAGATGGCCGAGTATATCTGGAGCGATTCGTTTCCTCACCTCACCATATTGAAGTGCAGATTATTGCAGACTCCCACGGGAATGCAGTCCATCTTTATGAACGAGAATGTTCGGTCCAGCGTCGACATCAAAAAATTATCGAGGAAAGTCCAAGCCCGTTCGTTAGTGCAGACACTAGAAAGAAATTGTGCGAAGCGGCTGTTAGAGCAGTGAAAGATATTGGCTATGTGAACGCGGGCACCATTGAAATGTTGGTGGATGATCAGCAGAACTTCTATTTCATGGAAATGAATACTCGGTTGCAGGTTGAGCATCCAGTGACTGAATGGATTACGGGAAGAGATCTAGTGAAAGAGCAACTCCGTGTTGCTTTTGGTGAGAAACTCAGTTTTTCACAAGAGGAAATCCGTCAAAATGGTCACTCCATTGAATTTCGAATCTGTGCGGAAGATCCTGAAAAGTTCCTTCCCCAAGCAGGGAAAGTGACTGGAGTGAATTTCCCGGTGGGAATTGGTGTGCGCGTCGATTCACATCTTTATCGCGGATACGAGATTCCTGTGTTTTATGATTCCATGGTGGCGAAACTTTCTGTGTGGGGAAGAACAAGAGCTGAAGCTATCGAGCGTGGTAAAGCCGCTCTCATGGATACTGTCCTGAACGGAGTTAAAACGAATATTCCCGTGCACCTGCAGATTCTAGATAATCCCAAATTTTTGGGAGGCAATTACACGACAAAGTTAATTGGGGAAGATTTCAATTATGCTCCTCAAAATCCTGACCAAGAGGACTTGCGAATGGCGCTCATTTCGGCAGCGGTAGCTGCTTATAATCGGGAATACCGAGGTCCCGAGAGGAGACAGAACATTGAAGTCTCACAATGGGGAAAAATGGCTCGCCAGGAGGCTTTGAGATAATAATGCTTTTTTATATTCGACATCAGAATCAAGAATACAAAGTCAGGGTAGAATCACGTGATGGGCAATATTGGGTCTCTCTGGGCGATGAGAGTGAGCGTCCCGTCGACATATCTTTTTATGGCAATGATTGCACCCTCCTTCATGAAAAAGGAATTTTTTACGCCAATATTGTCGGTGATAAGGCGGACTATACTGTTTGGAGACCCCAGGGAAATTTGTATTTTACTGTTGAAAGTGAGTATCGAAGGATTGTGGGACTTTTGCGCGGCCAAAACATGAATGTTGAGAACAACATTTACTCAAAGATGCCTGGAAAAATCACCAAAATTGGAGTCAAAGAGGGTGATGTGGTGGAAAAGGGCCAAGGAGTTTTGGTGATGGAAGCCATGAAGATGGAAAATGAAATAAAAGCGCTTATTTCAGGTGAAGTGAAGCGTATCTGCATCAAAGAAGGACAAGCGGTAGAAACCGGAACGCTTCTCATTGAAATCGCTCCGAACGAATAAAATTAAAAAAACTGAACATCAGGAAACTTCCAAAGTATCTTCGCCGTACCCTTGGGTGGCGCTGGGTTTTGCTTTTCTTTGCTGCAGGAAATGAAAACAAACTTCATGGGTGTGGAGTGATACAGCAGCCATAGGTGTTCCATATTTTCAGAGGCTCCAACAACACGCTCGAAAGTGATGTGTTCTTGATGAGGAGCAGGACAGCTTTCAATTTCAATTCGGGTTATTGTAGGGTCTGAGAAATCCTTGATGTAGGCATGGATGGCTTTTTGGGATTGGGACCACTCTAGCCATCGAATCTGGTGGCATTGCCAAACCACAGGGATCACCGAAATCACACCACATAGAATGCCGGTTCTGACCAGGGATACCGACTTGAACAGTGATGGCTCGACTAAAAAAACTAGAACCCAAATTGAAAAAAAACCGGGAAGGAGAAGCCAGCCTGGAGAAAAAAATGGATGTCCTAAATGAGGCAATACTAAAAGTAAAAGAAAGAGCAGGAGCGGTATTATTTTGTGAGAGGGTCTTGAGAACCCGCGACTGAAACGAAGGCCTGAAAAGACAAGTGCAGCAGCCGGTATGCTGAGAAATAGCAAAAAGAAGATAAAGGGCTTGAATAAAAATGACCAAGAAACCTGAGGTTGGTAGCCGGGGTTGATGGGAACAAAACCAAGGCGCCAAATGAGATAACAACCCATGACTCCAAAAAATATTGAAAGCTTAAGCTTTTGCGAGGATAAACGGTTTTTGTAATAATCTACTCCGAATAGTAGCAAAGGAAAAAAAACACTGGATTCTTTATAGCCCAAGGAAATCAGATAGCAGCCCACCGAAACCAAAAAACTCATTGGGGTGGCTTTTAAAAAACAGAACAAAGCAGCTGATAGTAGAACAACCTGAGGGATGTTCATCATGCCTTCCCCGACCCAAACCACACTTGCAAAATAGGCTGAGACATTGCAAAGCGCTAAACAAGTGAACCAGTAGGCGCGACCATTGCTAGAGTCTAGGTTTTTAAATGCCAGCGCTCCCCATCCGATTGCTATGAGCCAAGATAAAAACTGAAACAAAACCCAGTAAGTGTGATTCATTCCAAAAAGCTGAAAGCCTGTCCAAATGCTGGCTTTGAAGAGCGGTCGAAAAAACCAAACATCTAGATGGGTGGGTGAAAAATAAAGACGACTTTCCCAAAGAAAGGACCAGTCCTTAGGCAGAAAAGAAATCGCATTACCCAGCATGATCCAATCATCATGCCTAAAGAAGGAAATGCTTCCCAACCAGTAGAATACCAGGAGCATGAGACACGAAATGCTCAGTAAAAAAGACTTGGGTTTCAAGATCATGAGTCCTATCAGTGTATCCGCAAACGGCTCGGCCGACCATGACGCGCCGATCGAAAGACTTGAGCGTAAGTGACCGATAAAGAAAGCATCGGAATAAAGCCAAGGATGAGGCGTGATTCAAACTAGTCGTCGCGAACATTTTAATCCCCACTTCTTCAATATTTACATCCTGCTCGCACTCGTGGCCTTAGTGGGGTGCTCCGCTTACTTACTCCAACAGCTTCTCTTTCAACAGACTCCTTTTACCTATTTGTATCTGTTGATGATTGTTCAAGTAACTCCATTTCTCATTCAATTTGGTAAGCAACGATTTAACTTCATTGGCTTTACGTTATTTAACCATTTTTTTTGTTATTCAGTACCAAAGCTGAACACTCTCAGAAAAGGTGATATTAGCCAATTTGACCTGGTCAATATTTCAAATGTTGCGATACAAGAGCTCATTATCTGTAGTCTTATCCTGCTGGCTGCCTATTATTTCTTTCGTATTTTCTTTTTTTATTCTTTTGTTGAGAGAGAAACCTATCAGTTGCTGTCCTTAAATCGTGTTCAGTTGCTGGTAGTGGCGCTGTACGTGATAGGCATGCCCCTCTTTATTGAGCACTTGCCTTCTTGGACTCTGATTTTCCATTTTGCCGCAGTTGCTGCGGACATGGTTCTCTTAATGTGTTCCCATTCACCAGGGAATGAAAACTTGAGTCGTTTACTCCGGTTTGGTGTGTTTGTTTCCGCAGTTCTATACTTTTTCAAAACTGGGATGTTGACTATGGTGGGTAACCTCGCTGGTTATATCTTTATTGCTTCTTGTCTCCGGCGGGAATACAAAATGATCATCATTCCCGTGTTGCTCACTTTGATTGGTTCGGCCGTTCAGGTGGTCAAGGGGCCTTTTCGCAATACGATCTATTCCAATCCCCAAATGCAGATTTCCGAACGGATAGAAACGCTCGGGGGCCTTTTATATACCCAGTATTTTGAAGATGTGTCATTCGAGGACGAGGAAGAGAATGGAGAAACGGGAGAGAGGCGTGAAATTGGTGATTCCTTACTTCATGGGTTTTCAAGGCTAGGGGATGACTCATTGGAGCGTGTGCTGGCGTGGACTCCCTCCTTGGTTCCATTCTGGGATGGGGCCAGCTACGAAAGTATTCCGTACCTGTTTATTCCCCGATTCCTTTGGTCAGACAAGCCCAGTAGACATATTTGGAATCGATTCGGCAGAGCTTATGGGATCTTGGCTGAGGATGATCATCAAACATCTGTGGGTATGAGCTATTTTGCCGAAGGATACATGAATTTTGGATTTACCGGCATGTACGTGGTTGCAATTATTATGGCCTTACTGATCGCTGGAGTAGAAAGACTTTCCTATTACTTCTTGGGCGGCTATTTTTACTTTACCTTCATGGCATTTCTCATGCCCGTAATGGCCTACGCAACCGATCTAGGCAGTGTTTTTCAATCAATTATGATTGTGAGTGCTGTACTCTTTTTGTTTAGAAAGCAGTTTAAGAGAATGGCTCTACGAGATGAATACTCTTGATTATTATGAAAAAGGTAATTTTTATTTTTCTCATCTCCATCGTGGCATGTCTAGCTTCACTTTTATTTAGAAGTGCAGTTTTGTTTGAATCAAAATACTACAATGTTGCAGCTGAAGCCGTAGGACTCTATGGCATATTAGAGGTTGCAGATGGTGAGTCCCTATATCCCAGCAAAGAAGAACGGCCATTCTCGATTTTCTTATATAACCCGCTTCATGCCTTTTTTTTGGGAACTCTTTTAAAATCTGTTGGAATTTCCTCCCTTGAGGAGAGATTATTCTTCGTGAAAGCCTTAAATTGTTTTCTGGCGGCTGGTCTGCTCTTGATATTTTTTTATCTCAGTCGACAGCTCTTTTCTGCCCCTTGGCATCTTTCGTTGACGGCTTTTCTGTTAAGCTGTTCCCGTTTTTTCGACTATATTGCAACGACACGACATGATATCTTTGCGTTGCTCTTAGAACTAATATCTTTAAGCTGCTTTATCCAGTTTCTGAAAAGATCTACGAACCGATGGCTCTATTTGTTCTTGATCTTTTCTGCTCTTGCCTTCTGGACCCGACAGAATTCCATCATTGTATTTGGCGCTGTGTTGTTGTGGTTGCTCATGCAAAAAAGAATCAAACTTGGAGCAACATGTCTTTTTATTCAGGGGCTGCTAGTAATTCTACCTGCCAACCTAATTTTTAGGATTTATGGAATAACGTTTTGGGATCATGTTCTTTTCTCAAATATTCGAGATTGGAAGCCTATAAATCTCTCAATTTTTAGTTATTCGTTATTGAGCTTTCTGGGTTCGATCGTTGTTTGCTCTTGGCTAGTTGTTAAAACGAAACAAAATGAAAAGTATAATAGAAGCGATCTGAAGAGCCTATATTTTGTTGTTTTCGGCCTAGGATGCTTCATAGGAAGCATTACGTATTTCAGATCAGGAGGCGATACAAACTATCTCTTTCTATCCTTGTTTCTAGGCGGCTGTTTGTGTGTGAGCGAACTCCAAAAAATTTTAAGTACCCGATGGGGGTGGGGACTGGTCTCCTGTCAATTGTTGCTTATAGCAACCATCTATGGCCTTAAATCTAAAAGCGCAATGGCTTTCTCTCAGTTTCCTTTCGCCGAATATTCTAAAATCATTGAGCAAAAATATCCCCGATATGGTTATGTGACGGGATCTCTCGCCCCTGGACTTGTCATAAATCTTAAAAAATGGAGTTATCACGGGCCTGACATCAGTTCGGGTTGTATGCTCTCTTTGGGGGCGCACCCCCGTCTCCATTGGCTCGATAATGATTTGCGAGAAGCTTTGGAAGATGGGCGTATTTCCACTGTGGTAGTCGCTGAGGTTGGCTGTAATTCATCTGTGCTGGAAGGGGCTGAAAGATTTTCTGGGTTTGAAACAAAAGAGGTTTTTGATGATTGGCTTTGTGTTTATTCAAAAACTCCCAACAGGGAGTATAGGTATACTCAGCACGCTATCGATCTATTGCGACCAATTCAGTAAGAGTCAGTCCGTTCTGGTTCATTTTCTGAAAGTGTACGTCTCGAGCTTCTGGAGATACAAAGTAGAGACAATAAAAAATTTTTCCATAGTGAATTAACACTGTTGAGTAACCCAACTTTTCAAGTTGTTCAAGACCACCAAAAAGAGCCTCATTCATCTTTGCAAATTGCTCCCTCCAACGGGTCAAAGCAACCATTAAGTCCTCTCGACTTAAGGGGTAGTTTCCCTGGCTCTCAAGCAAATCAGACACCATAAAATCAAAAGCATAAAAAAAGTCAGGTCTCTTTTCCGCAATGAGTGATGGTTTTAGTCTTTTGAAAATCAGGTGAGGCAGTTCGTTAAAGTTTCGGGCAGGGGAGAAGAGTTGTGGTGTGGGTCTCAGAGGTGCGACAGCTAATTCCGGATTGGCTACTCCTAGCAGATCTAAAGCCTCACGTGAGGCAAAATACATGATGGAGGCCACTTCTGAAGAGGCGATCACTGAGTTTGTAGGGGTAGTATTTCTGAAGTGGGTTCCCAATTTCGAAAGGTACTGAATGCGGTTGTTCGGCCTTCCCACCCTCTTGTTTTGGTTGAGCCCTGCGAGTGTGGTTTTATGGGTGAACAGATTTTCCCAAAGGCGTTTTGTGCTTCCAAAGGGCATTAAAACAATCAGCAAACTGCTGATCCAGACCGGCAACCAAGTCGGTGAGAAACCCAAGGTTTTTGGAGTTCGTTGAATCAATCGGAGAGTAAACACATAAGTGAAAAACGAGAGCGGGAAAAGATAGCGTCCCCAAGCGGGAGGAAACCAATCTCCCCCTGAGGTGTAGTAAGGAAGGCAAAAGCAGCACAAAATGGCTATGACCGATAGCCCCTTTCGTTCTGAAGCGGAAATTGCTGAAACTGAACGATTTCTCGATTGATGGAAGATGAAGAGTAAAAAAATAATGGTTCCACTCGCAAATAAGTCCAAGCCCAAATTACGCAAGCCAAGAATCAAGAAAAACAAACTTCCAAATGAAGATTTATAGAGAATAGGATTGGGAATAGCATTTCCAAAAGTAAGATATCTCCAGAGGCTTAAAATACAGATGGGAGCTAAGGACGCTAGTCCACCCCAAATCATATTTCTGTGAGGTTTTAAACCTCGTTGAGTCCAAAACAGATAACAAAGCTCTAGGCAAGTGAACCAAATCCCCTCAAGCCGTATCAATGGTACAAGGCCCAATAGAGCAAAGCTTTTCCAATTGGGTGATTTAAAATGAACATAAACAACACTCCAAAGAATAGCTGCTGTGAAAAGAGTCACAGGAAAGCCATGCCCTGAGTTAAGAAGCAAAGGGGGATACAAAATCAAGAGGGGGTATAACCACACTTCTTTTTTTTCATGACCAAAATGAAGTAAGAGGGCCCGCCCAGCTAATACACACAACCAAGTTCCTAAAATCACAAGAACGAAATTGGTTTCGAGCAATGGAAATTGGAGCTTGGCTAAAAGACCCAATAAGAAAAAAGGAAGAAAATCAACAATCCCCTCTATCCTCATTTCGCGATTGAAGGAGAAGCCGGCTCCGGTTCCAAGATTGTATGAGTGTCTCAGTGATACAAAGAGTTCATCCCAGGGTTGAAACAGTAAACAGGCGCTGATGAATAGACTGCAGGCGGAAGAGAAGACGGTTATGCGCCGCCAGAGTTCTTTTTGACTGAGGTGATATTGATGTGCAGCGAAACCACTCAGCAATAGAAGTAGGAGAAACGCCATTTGAAAAAAAATGGGCAAGCCCTTTACCAGAAAAAAACCACCAAAAGTGGTTTCAAAGAGCCCGAGTATTTCTTGCGGGGATTCAAAAAAGTAAACCTTAGAAAGCACAAGATAGTATAGCAGGCCCATTGCCAAGACAGGAGTGGGAATAGCGCACCGCGCCTTATTTGCGGTTGAGGGTTTAAATGAAGATTAAATCAACCGATAAGACAAGGTATGGCCGAGATCCATAAAATTTTAGCGTTTGCTATGCAGAGGGGCGCCAGTGACATCCATTTCTCCTCTGAAGAACCCATTCGAATCCGGGTCGATGGTGATCTGATGCCCATCGACGGAAGTCGGACCAGTGCTGATCAATTGCAATCTCTTCTCTTCCAGGTCTTGAGCGCAGAAGAACAACAGAAGTTAGTACAAAATAAGAACCTTGATAAAAGTTATATGATTCCAGGTATTGGACAATTCCGAGTGAATATATTTTTCAATCGAAAAGGAATTGCAGCAGTACTCAGATCCATTCCAGTAAAAATTCCGACTTTCGAGAGTTTGGGACTTCCCGAGGTGTTGAGAAAAATCTCTGAAAAATCTCGTGGTTTGATTTTGGTCACTGGCCCAACCGGCTCTGGGAAGTCGACTACTCTTGCGGCAATCATTGACCATATCAACACCCAGTTTCCTTATCACATTTTGACTGTAGAAGATCCCGTAGAATTTGTTCATTCCTCAAAGAATTCATTAGTGAATCAGAGAGATATTGGGCACTCCTGCCATACGTTTCAGGACGCTTTGAAATATGCTCTACGCGAAGATCCTGATGTGATTTTAATTGGTGAGCTTCGAGATCTGGAGACGATTTCATTAGCCCTAACTGCAGCTGAAACGGGTCACTTGGTGTTGGGGACTTTACATACTCGAGGCGCAGCGGCTTCTATTGATCGCATGATCGATTCGTTTCCTCCGGGACAACAGGCAATGATTCGGGCGATGATCGCGGATTCTCTTTTGGCAGTGATCAGCCAAGTGCTTCTGAAAAAATCTGACGGTAAGGGCAGAGTAGCAGCTTATGAGATCATGGTGGTGAACCAAGCGATTTCAAATTTAATTCGCGAAGGAAAAGTCTTTCAAATGGAAGGGGTCATTCAAACGGGTAAAAAAGACGGAATGGTATTGATGGAGCAAAGTTTGATGGCGCTCATCAAACAAGGGCTGATTTTGCCTGAAGAAGCGAGCGCTTATTTAAAAAACCCTTTGCCCCCGAGTACGAACGTTGGTGTTACTGCTCGACCGACATCCCCACCCGCCCCCCCGAAGGTCGTCCCTAATCCCCCGGTTTCCAAGGCCCCCGAACCGTTTATTGCCCTTGAAGAGGAAGGGCTCGAGTTTTCATCGGAGTCTCCAGGAGAATCTGCTAAGCCCCCTGTTGAAGCCCCTTCGGCTCCCCCCCCCCTAAGAAAAAAAGCAGGCTAGTTTTCTCAGCTTCCTGATTGACGCAACCCTCCTAAATTGATTGAATTCTCCCCATGAACCATCTATCCCCAACCCCAGGCTCAATTTCAGGGGCACAGCTTGCTCCACTCATCGATCACACTTTGCTTCGAAAAGATGCTCAGGAGCAGGATTTTCGTAAAGTGTGCCAGGAAGCCATTGAAAATGGCTTCCAAACGGTTTGTGTTGAAATTCCCTGGCTTAACTTAGTGGGCCAGTTATTGGCGGGTTCTAAAGTTAAGCCGATTGCTGTGATTTGTTTTCCCGAGGGGATAGCCCCCACTCCTGAAAAAATAGCTCAAACTCAATTGGCGGTTCAATCTGGGGCCAAGGAAATTGATATGGTTTTGAACCGAACCTTGCTCAAATCGAAGCGGTATCGGGAAGTGTTAGAAGACATTCGGGGTGTGGTAGTGGCAGCAGCCCCATATCCTGTGAAGGTCATCTTAGAAACCAGCGAACTCACCCAAGATGAGAAGGTCATTGCCTGCACCTTGGCAAAAGTTGCGGGTGCCGCTTTTGTAAAAACCTCTACGGGGTTTTCTAAGTCTGGCGCTACAGTAGAAGATGTTAAACTCATGCGTTCAGTAGTGGGCGAAGAAATGGGCGTGAAGGCCTCTGGGGGTATTCGATCCTATGATGATGCCGTAAAGATGGTTCAAGCTGGAGCCACTCGATTGGGTACTTCAGCCTCTGTGGCTATTGTCAAAGGCTCTGAGGGAAAATCGAATTACTAATGATCGTTAATAAGACCTCAATGAAAAGATTTATTTGTTTAGTAGCCGATGGATTTGGTGTGGGTGAGGCTCCGGATGCCTCCAAATACGGCGACCAAGGCGCAAACACTCTGGGAAATACCGCTCGCCATGTGTGCAGACTTCGCTTGCCGCAACTGGAAAGATTGGGATTGGGATGTCTTGGAAAGTTTAGTGGTATTCCGCCAACCTCGAATCCCTTAGGTGTCGTTTCGCGTTTGGCTGAAAAGAGTGCGGGAAAAGATACCACCTCAGGTCATTGGGAAATTGCTGGGTTAGTAACTCCAGTGCCTTTTCCGGTGTACGAAAAAGGATTTCCAGAAAATCTCGTGAGAGAATTTATTCAAGCCGCAAAACTCCCGGGAGTTTTGGGAAATTATCATGCAAGCGGAACAGAAATAATCAAGAAACTTGGCGAAGAGCACATTCAAACGGGCAAGCCCATTTTATATACCTCAGCTGATTCAGTTTTTCAGTTGGCGGCGCATGAACAAGCTTTCGGATTAGAACGTCTCTATCAGATCAGTGAAGTAGCCAGAAAAATAACTCTTCCATTTCAAATAGGACGAGTGATTGCTAGACCGTTTCTAGGGGAGAATGCTGCTAGTTTTTATCGAACAGAAAACAGGAGAGATTACTCTTTAACTCCGGGAACGACTTGTTTAGATGTTTTGAATCGGGGGGGAGTAGATGTGATCAGTGTAGGGAAAATTGATGATATTTTTGCCCATCGAGGAATTTCCTATGGCAATCACACCGGTAACAATAAAGACAGTTTAAAAGCTACTCTCGATTTTATTAAAAAGACCAAGGGCCAAAAAGCATTCATTTTTGTGAATCTAGTTGATTTTGACATGTTGTATGGACATCGTCGGGACCCGGTGGGTTATGCTCGTGCATTAGTTGCTTTGGATGAGTTCCTTCCCAAGCTGCTTCAAGAGCTCACTCCTGAAGACTGCTTAATGCTGACCTCCGATCATGGCTGTGACCCTACATTTACCGGCAGTGATCACACCCGAGAATTCGTACCGTTAGTAGCCTACTCTCCCGGTTCTACTGGGCGCCATCTCCCCGATCGCCAATCTTTCGCCGACATCGGAGCTACGATTCTGGACGGATTTCAATTGAAGCCCGAGAGTTTACCGGGAGTTGGGCAGAGCTTTTTATGCGAGCTTCAGAAATAATTGAGAAAAAGAAGAGGGGCGAAAGCCTCTCGCTGCAGGAACTGGAGTGGTTTTTAAAGTCCTTCATGTCTGGAGTCGTCCCCGATTATCAAATGGCAGCTTGGCTCATGGCCGTTTGCTGGCGAGGTATGGACTCAAGAGAGCAGACTGATTGGACTCACCTGATGTGGAAATCAGGAAAAAGTATTCCCCGTCAGTCTACTGGAGATTATTGGATTGATAAGCACAGTACTGGTGGGGTCGGCGATAAGACGTCCCTCATTTTAGTCCCGTTATTGCGGACCATCACCGATGAATGTCTAGGTAAAGGGCAGGTTAAATTTCCAATGATCTCGGGAAGGGGGTTGGGACATACTGGGGGCACCTTAGATAAGTTAGAGTCGGTGCCCGGTTTCTCATGTCGTCTCAGCTTACAGCAATCTTCAAAGCTTCTAGAGCAGCATGGGTTTTTTATGGTGGGTCAAACAGATGAAATAGCTCCAGCAGACCGCCGTATTTATGCACTTCGAGATGCTACAAGTACCGTAGACAGTATCCCCCTCATCATTTCAAGTATTCTGAGTAAAAAATTAGCTGAGAGCTTAAACGGGATTGTATTTGATGTGAAGGTTGGAAGTGGTGCTTTCATGAAAAATCAATCTGATGCAACCGAATTGGCAAAAGGTTTGGTAGCGGCAAGTAAGCATCAAGGACTCCAGGCGGTCGCTCTTGTCACAGATATGAATAACCCTATTGGAACCAGTATAGGTAATTCAGTTGAGGTGTGGGAGTGCTGGGAGTTTTTGAAAGGACAAAGGGATTCAGAACTGGAGCAACTGGTAATTGCTTTGGGAAGTCACATGTTGAGTTTAGCAAGTAATGGCAAATACGATCTGAAATCTTGTGAAGCGCTGCTTTTGGACTCCCTCTCGTCAGCAAAATGCCAGCGAACCTTTGTAGAGATGTTTGAAAATCAAAATGGCGATTGGCATGAGTTTGAAAAAATAATGGCCAAAGGTTCGGTTGAACATGAGGAAATTATTTTTCGAGCACCACAATCTGGGATGTTTTTGAGTTGCGATGCACTCAAAATTGGAAAATGGGTCCATCAAAGAGGCGGAGGAAGAAATACTGCCTCTGATGCAATTGATCCTTGGGTAGGTGCCATTTTATTGAAAAAGCACGGAGAAAAAGTAGAAAAAGATGAGCCCATTGCTCGCATTCGACTGAAAAAAGGAGAATGGAGCGAACAAGTCGAACATCAGCTTTCAGAGGCTTTTCAGTGGAGTGCTCAACCAAGCTCCAAAAAAACATTGATTCATGAGGTGATCATATGATGCTGGAGCTGCAATCTGCTAAAAATTATCTACTTGCTCAATGTCCCCAATTTCCAAAAATACTGATCACATTAGGAAGTGGATTAGGATCTCTTCTATCTGAGCTTGAGCTTGAGAAAGAAATCAGTTTTTCAGATATTCCTTATTTCAAGAGAGCAACGGTTTCGGGGCATCATGGGAAGCTTGTCGTAGGGAAATTGGGAAACAAAAGAGTGGCCTGTTTGCAGGGGCGTTTACATCTTTATGAAGGCTACTCAATACAGGAAGTAGTATTTCCTTTTCGAGTAATGGCATCCTGTGGGGTTAATAGTTTCCTTTTGACGAACGCCTCTGGGGGAGTTCATTCGGATATGAAGCCTGGGGAATTACTGGTGATCAGAGACCATCTTAATTTGATGGGTACAAATCCTCTGATTGGAAAGAATGAAGATGCGCTGGGACCTCGATTTCCTGATATGACTCAAGTCTACGATAGGGCCTATGTGGAACTCTTCTTGAGATTAGCGGAAAAAAGGGGGGTGAAGTTGCGGCAGGGAGTTTATGCTGCTGTTCATGGTCCTTCTTATGAAACGCCAGCCGAGGTTCAAATGCTTAAGACACTAGGCGCTGATGCTATTGGAATGTCGACGGTCCCTGAAGCTATCGCCCTCAGGCATATGGGCAAAAAAGTAGCAGCGATATCCTGTATTACGAATCTGGCAGCGGGGATCGGTGAGGGATTGCTAGATCACGAGGAAGTTTTGTCAGCTGCGAAACCGGTTCAGCAAACATTTGCGCAATTAGTGAAGGAGTTTGTGAATGCAATTGAGTGAGAGCAAATATCCTATTCGGCCCATTCATGAATTAGAACCTAAGCTTAGGAAACTTGTTAAAATGGCTATTGCTGTGCAGAAAAAAGCTTACGCTCCGTATTCCAGATATTTAGTTGGCTGTGTCTTGGTTGACTCCAGGGGTAAGATCTTTACAGGTTGTAATGTAGAGAACGCATCCTATCCCGCCGGCTTGTGTGCTGAGAGAACGGCCATTGTTAAGATGGTTTCGGAGGGAGGAAAAAGAATTCAGGAACTGATTTTAGTCGGATCTTCACCAGAGCCGGTACTGCCATGTGGAATGTGTCGCCAAGTCATCCAAGAGTTTGGAACTAAATGCCGAATCACTTCCGTAAATCCTAAGGGTACCTCTTTTCGACAAATTCAATTTGTTGAACTTTTTCCATTTGGGTTTACACCTGACAAGTTGAACCAATGAGAAATCATCACACAGCGCTCGATGACTTGATAGTTTACGGTGGAACTGTGCTGACAATGGATCCTCAAATGAGGATTATTCCTCATGGAGTGATTCATGTTCAGCGGGGAAAAATTGTTTCATTAGAAAGTATTGAAAACTTTACACCACCATCGGGAGTACAACTCTTAGATGCTCAGGGCGGAATCGTCCTACCTGGATTTATTAATGGCCATACTCACGTAGGAATGTCACTTTTGAGAGGAATAGCAGATGATTATCCTTTGGATCAATGGCTCACGAACCATATTTTTCCGCTGGAAAGGCAGTTTGGAAGTAAAGAGTTTGTAGAGTTAGGCACAGAATTGGCCTGTGTAGAAATGATCAAGTCCGGCACTACTTTTTTTAATGACATGTATTATTTTGAGGCAGCAGCAGCAGCTGTTGCGGATCGAATGGGAATGAGAGCGATCTGTGGACAGACTCATGTTGAAATCAGTGGGGTGGAGTCTAATCAGGAGGTTTTCAAGAAATTTGATCAGTTTGTCGAGGAAGTTGAAAAACTTTCATTGATTCAACCTGCCTTAGCGCCACATTCTATTTATGGTCTCTCCGAACAATTGTGGAAGGATCTCGTCAAATATGCCAGAGAACATCAGCTATTAATCCATACGCATTTGTGCGAGACACAGCAAGAGATCCAAAAGACACGGTTGGAAAAAGGTTTAACGCCAGTTGAGTGGTTTGATTCAATTGGCTTATGGGATCAACCTGCGATTTGCGCCCACGCAATTGAATTAAGTTCGACCGATATAAAGCTTTTGGGTAAGAAGCGAGTCGGAATTGTTTATAATCCTGAAAGTAACCTAAAATTAGGAAATGGTATTTGTCCGGTTGTGGAACTCAGAGCGAGTGGCGCACCGGTTGCCTTTGGTACGGACAGCACCGCCAGTAATAACAATTTAGACTTGCTCCAAGAAGCAGCATCAGGCAGTAAACTGCAGACGTTCAAGTATGGTGTTGGAAAATTAAAAGCGATTGAATGTGTCAAAATATTGACGATCGAAGCTGCCCAAGCCTTGAGAGTAGATGACCAGGTGGGTTCCTTGGTCGTCGGCAAATCTGCAGATCTGGTGGTTTTAGATATCCATCAAGCGCATTCAGTTCCCCTCTATGACTGGTATTCCCATGTTATTTATAGCGCCCTTCAATCGGATGTGCGTCATTCAGTTGTCGCTGGCCAAATCTTGATGAAAAATCGAACTCTCACTCGCTGCAACGAGAAAGAAATAGTGAGTCGAGCTCAAGCTTGGGGAGAACGCATTCAAGCCGTTAACGCTCAGCTTGCAAAATCCACATAGCGAATTGACTATTTTGCCCGCAAGAGTGAAAATAAGAATATAAGGTAACTTCGTTCGCTTCTCGTAAAAGTTCAAATAGATCACTCAATCTCGTAGCTTAATTTCGTAATTCTCGAAAAAGGAGAATCCATGTCTTCCTCAGCGCTGGATATCAAAAATTTTATTGGCAGCCTTCAAGATTTGGATCGGTACCAAAAAATAAACTGGGAAGGAACGTTTCAGCAATATATCGAGCATGTGAAGGGACGACCCGAAATTACAAGGAATGCCTTCCAGAGACTTTATGATTGTATCAATCACTTCGGAAGCGAAGAATATATCGAATTTAAAAAGAAAATAACCGCATACAACTTTTTTAAGGATCCTATTGAGAATGGAAAAGATGCTGTTTTTGGAATTGATGTTCACCTTCAGAAACTAGTAAATGTTTTAAAAGCAGCTGCCCAGTCCTATGGCACGGAAAAAAGAGTAATACTACTTCATGGACCTGTTGGAAGTGCCAAAAGCACAATAGCTCGCATGTTAAAAAAAGGTGTCGAGTGGTATTCCCAAACCGACGAAGGGGCCATGTACACCTTCAAGTTCAGAATCGAACATGAAGGCCTTGCTAAGGAGATCCTGAATGGCCAGAGGGAGTTCTCTAGTCCCATGAACGAGGAGCCTCTGAAACTGATTCCTCATGAGCATCGAAAGAAATTATGTGAGGAGATCAACAGAGGTCGAAAAGAAGGCCATCGCCTAGCGATTGACGGTGATCTTTCTCCCCCAATGCAATTCATCTTCGATAAACTCATGCATCACTATTCAGGAGATTGGACTAAAGTAGTCGATCATGTAGTCGTCTACCGACTTCTTTTGTCTGAAAAGAATCGTATTGGCATTGGTACCTTTCAGCCAAAGGATGAAAAAAATCAGGACTCCACTGAGCTCACAGGGGATATCAATTATCGAAAAATAGCAGAGTATGGTTCTGATTCAGACCCACGAGCCTTCAACTTCGATGGAGAGTTCAACGTTGCGAATCGCGGGATTCTCGAATTCATCGAGGTGCTTAAGCTAGACGTCGCATTTCTCTATGATCTTTTAGGGGCCTCTCAGGAGCACAAGATCAAACCGAAAAAATTTCCGCAAATGGATATCGATGAAGTTATCATCGGACACACCAATGAGCCAGAGTATCGCAAACTGCAGAACAATGAATTCATGGAGGCTCTTCGCGATCGTACAGTGAAGATAGATATTCCTTACTGCACGAAGCTTGCTGAGGAGGTGAAAATCTATAGAAAAGATTTCAATTCAAGAAAGATTAAGGCCAGCATCGCTCCTCACACATTGGAGATGGCTAGCATGTGGGCCGTTCTCAGTCGACTTGAGGCCCCCAAAAAACACAATCTTTCTCTCATCCAAAAACTGAAGCTCTACAACGGTAAAACATTGCCTGGTTTTACGGAGGACAATGTGCGCGAACTCCGGAAAGAGACAGTACGGGAAGGCATGGAAGGGATCTCACCCCGCTACATTCAGGACAAAATTTCTAATGCTTTAGTCAATGCTAAAGATGGAGCTGTGGCCTGTCTTAACCCATTTATGGTTTTGAACGAATTGGAGTCCGGCCTAAAGCACCACTCGCTCATATCTTCTGAGGATAAGAAAAAGCATTTCAGAGAGCTTCTAGCTGTTGTACGTCAGGAATATGAAGACATTGTTAAAAGTGAGGTTCAAAGAGCCATTTCAGCCGATGAAGAGGCTATGGCGCGCTTGTGTGGAAATTATATTGATAATGTGAAGGCGTATACCCAACGAGAGCGTGTGAAAAATAAGTTTACTGGGCAAGATGAAGAACCAGATGAACGCCTCATGCGATCTGTTGAGGAAAAAATAGATATTCCAGACAGTCGTAAGGATGATTTCAGAAGAGAAATCATGAACTACATCGGCGCATTAGCTTTGGAAGGTCGCCAATTCGACTACAAGACCAATGAAAGACTTCACAAAGCATTGGAACTCAAGCTATTTGAGGACCAAAAAGACACTATCAAGTTGACTAGCCTAGTTTCTAATGTCGTCGATGCAAATACGCAGGCAAAAATCGATATCGTCAAAACAAGACTCATCAAAAACTATGGTTATGATGAAGTGAGTGCTACCGACGTTCTTAATTTCGTAGCCTCTATTTTTGCCCGAGGCGATGTGAAGCGAAAATAAGGCCACAGTCCAAGGACCGGTCCAAATATGATCACGGGTATAAAAAGGGATCACCAACGATTCAAGCAAATCGTTAAGGGTAAGATCAAGCAAAACCTCAAGAAGTATATGACCCAAGGTGAAATCATAGGTCGCCAAGGGAAAGATCTGGTCCGAATTCCTGTACATCAAATCGATCTTCCTCACTTCCGATTTGGACAGCGCCAATCGGGGGGGGTAGGAACTGGAGAAGGTGAAGCGGGGACGCCAGTTGGAACCTCTGGCCAAGAGGGTGGGCAGAAAGCAGGTCAGGGAGAGGGCGAGCATACTTTAGAAGCCGAAGTGTCCTTACAGGAACTTGCGGAGATGTTGGCCCAGGAGTTGGAACTTCCGAGAATCGAACCCAAGGGGCAGGGCTCTCTAGCTGCAAAGAAAAGCAAATATTCAGGCATTCATAATATTGGCCCTAATAGTCTCCGACATCTCAAGCGGACCTATCGAGAGGCCCTGAAACGACAAATCATTTCCGGTCAGTACAATCCTGATAATCCCATCGTCGTACCGATCAAACGAGATTTTAGATACCGTATTTGGAAACCGGTTCCCCAACCCCAAAACAATGCAGTCATCATTTATATGATGGACGTTTCGGGAAGCATGGGAGATGAGCAAAAGGAGATAGTTCGTACTGAATCCTTCTGGATTGATACTTGGATTAGAGCCAACTACAAAGACATCGATATTCGCTACATTATTCACGATGCAACAGCACGTGAAGTTGATGAGCATACCTTCTATCACACACGCGAAAGTGGGGGTACATTGATCAGCTCAGCCTATCGAATGGCTTTGGACCTGATCAAAAAAGATTACCCACCTGACGAGTGGAATATATACGCCTTTCATTTTAGCGATGGCGATAACTGGTCAGCTGAAGACACAAAGCTTTGCGTGGATTTACTCAAGGGCGATTTGATCCCTAAACTCAACCTCTTCTGTTACGGACAAGTCGAAAGCCGTTATGGCAGCGGACAATTCATAAAGGACTTGTTGGATCATTTTCGCGAAGAGGAAAGATTGGTGACTTCGAAAATAGAAAACAAAGAAGCTATTTATCGTTCATTAAAAGAGTTTCTAGGTAAGGGAAAATGAGACATATCCTTCCACCCGAACTGCATAAGGCCCATCAGGAGATACGCGAAATAGCACGCGGGTATGGGTTGGACACTTTCGACATTATATTTGAATTAGTGGACTACGATGAAATCAATGAAGTTGCAGCATTAGGAGGCTATCCTACCCGATATCCGCACTGGCGTTTTGGGATGGAGTATGACTACCTCAACAAAACTTATACCTATGGTCTTCAAAAAATCTATGAGCTCGTGATCAATAATGATCCTTGCTATGCCTACCTTCAAAAGGGCAACGCTATTGTTGATCAGAAGCTTGTAATGGCGCATGTGTACGGGCACTGCGACTTTTTTAAGAACAATATGTGGTTCGCTCATACCAACAGAAAAATGCTTGATGAGATGGCGAATCATGCGACTCGTATCCGAGAGTTTCAGGACCGGTTTGGGGTCGAAGTGGTTGAAAACTTCATTGATATCTGTTTGTCATTGGATAATCTGATTGATCAATATTCAGTTTTTCAAGCAACCCAGCAAAGACAGAAAAGCGATCTTTTGCAAGAGGAAGATAAAAACGATTCTGTGGGGCTTCGGAAGTTTCAGTCAAAAGATTATTTGGAGAGTTTTGTTAACCCAAAGTCCTTTATTGAGGAACAACAGAGGAAGATAAAAGAAGATCAGGAAAAGCAGCGGAAGTTTCCTGTAAAGGCACAACGAGATGTGCTGCAATTTCTTCTTCAGTTTGCTCCCTTGCAAGGCTGGCAGCAAGAAGTTCTATCTATTGTTCGCGAGGAAGCCTATTACTTTGCTCCGCAGGCAGCTACTAAAATCATGAATGAGGGTTGGGCAAGTTACTGGCATTCCACTATCATGACCCAACATGTTCTCAAAGATTCTGAAGTGATTGACTATGCTGACCACCATAGTGGCACTGTGAGTGCTCGTCCCGGTCAACTCAACCCTTACAAAATGGGGATTGAGTTGTTTAGAGACATTGAAGATCGTTGGAACAAGGGAAAGTTTGGGAAGGAATACGAGGAGTGTGAGGATTCAAGTGAGAAGGCTCGATGGGATAAGAAAGTGGGTCTTGGAAAACAGAAAATTTTTGAAGTAAGAAAACTTCACAATGATGTTACCTTTTTGGATAGCTTTCTCAATGAAGAATTTTGCGAACGACAAAAAATGTTTGTGTACGGCTTTAATCGGCGCACGGGACAGCATGAAATAGTCGATAGAGATTGGCGTAAGGTGAAAAATCAACTTCTGTTCTCGCTCTCCAATTTCGGACAACCCATCATTCTGGTTGAGGACGGCAACTATCAAAACCGAGGTGAGCTGTTGCTGGTCCATCAGCATGAGGGAATGGATCTGGAGTATGAAAAAGCAACCGAAACCTTGAGAAATATTCATGCGCTTTGGAGCCGACCAGTTCACTTAATCACCAAGTATAACTCGCAAAACAAATTGATATCTTTCGACGGTAAAGAAATTTCCGAAAAGGATGCTTAAAACTGAGGGCGCTGCAAATGAAAAAGACACAGACACAGAATGAAAAGATCACTAGAAAGATTCTCATCGGAGAATCTACTATCTCCAAATATACTGTTTTATCTGACTGGTTAAAAAAAGAGGGAGTTCTGGTTGATGTGACCAACGATTCGGACCAACTGTTTGAAAAAGTGGCTCATGAATCCTATGAGTTATGCTTGGTGAACTGGTTGTTAGGGGGGGTAGGGCCTTTTGAGTTGATCCGAAAAATCAAAGAGGAATCCATGAACAAAGAAGCCAAGATCATGGTCGTTTCCCGTCAAGTCCAGCGGATCAATATTCAAAATGCCATTAATGCTGGTGCGAATGATTTTGTTGCTGAACCCTTTGAGAATGAAAGCTTGTTGAAGCGGATTCTCTACCACTTGGGCCCTCAGAAAATGATTTCCTCGTCCGTTTATGAAGAGGCGCATTTGGCTGGGGTTGAAGATCTTGAATGGGTAAATTTAGCCTTGGAAGTCGGAGAAAAGCTGAGTCGTGCCGAGCGGGGTAAGGAACATGGAGTGATGTATGAGGCTCTGAGTAAAATAGGGGTGCTCCTGGGTTCCAACCGAACTTCATTGGTCATTGCCGATGTGGGCGATGCTTCTGGAGTGGTTTTAGCAAGTAGTGACGACCCCAGCTTTCATGATTTTCCTATTTATCTGAATAAATATCCTGAAATACAACACGTGGTCTATTCGGGTAATTTCGTTCTTATTCCTGACGTTACGAACAACCTTTTGACGCACGAGATAAAGGAAAAGGTCAAATCGATTCCTATCGGGTCTTTAATGGTGTTCCCCGTTCGCTTTCATAATGAGGTCATTGGGGTATTAACCATTCGTAGACCGAGAGCCAGTGAAATTCCCTCCCATAATCAGTTGAGAATTCTGCAATCGATTGCCAATCTCATGGCCGCTCATTCCAATATTCAGGTTCTACTGAGGAAAATATATCGAGATCAGCTCCATACGGGCACAGGGGGTTGATTTTTATCGCTCTTCTTCGGGTAATCCTCTAGACGGATTCCTGACACCTCGTTATGCTTTTTCCATTCTTTTTTAGGCTCTAGGAGGCTTAATCATGTCCGGTCCTTTGGTTTCTGATGATGTGATCGTGGGTTGGGAGACCCATCCCTTTTACTCTGGCGTTCTAAAAGCCATGGAAAAAGCAGGGACTGCTATTCAGTTGGACCGGAATGTCTATAATCGTTTAGCCAAGCCCAAGCGAGTTTTATACGTTTCTGTCCCAGTTCGTATGGACGATGGAACTATTCAGGTTTTTGATGGATTTCGTGTTCAACACAACACCACTTTGGGACCTGCTAAAGGTGGGATCCGATACCATGTGGATGTCAATTTAGCAGAGACCTCCGCTTTGGCGATGCTCATGACTCTGAAGAATTCCCTAGTGGGATTACCCTTAGGAGGAGCCAAAGGTGGGGTTCGTTGTGATCCGAACAAAATGTCTCGTCGTGAAAAGCAGGCTCTCACTCGACGCTATACCTCTGAAATTTCTATGTTGATTGGCCCCGAAAAAGATATTCCGGCACCTGATATTGGTACGGACGCCCAAACCATGGCGTGGCTCATGGATACCTACAGTACCCAATTTGGTCATGCAGTTCCTGGAGTGGTCACTGGTAAGCCGATTGAGATCGGAGGGTCCCTCGGAAGAGTAGATGCGACGGGCAGAGGGGTGGTGTACACCATCATTGAAGCAGCCAAACGTCTCAAGATGGATTTAAGTGATAAAACACGTGTAGCGGTTCAAGGATTTGGAAACGTTGGCTATCATTCTGCAAAAATTTTATCCAGTGTCGGTTGCACGATTGTAGCTGTGAGCGATGTCTCTGGTGGAATTTACAATCCCAAAGGAGTCAACCTAGAAGAATTGAGAGCATACATTGCAAAAAACAGGACTGTGAAAGACTTTCCAGGCGGAGATTTTGTATCGAATGAAGATTTGTTGGAATTAGATGTAGATATTCTCATTCCTGCGGCATTGAGTGGACAAATTACTGAAAAAAACGCATCCAAAATTAAGTGTAAAATAATCGCTGAAGGCGCCAATGGACCTACGACTCCAGAAGCGGACAAAATCCTTTTTGATAAAGGCATTTTTACAATTCCAGATATTCTTGCAAACTCCGGAGGAGTGATTGTTTCTTACTTCGAGTGGGTTCAAGGGCTTCAAAAGTTTTTTTGGAGCGAGAAAGAGGTTAATAACAAGCTCTGGGAAATTATTTCTAACGCGTTTAACCGGGTCTATGATTTTCACACAGCCAGTAAATTAGATATGCGGCACTCCGCTATCGCGGTTTCCTTGGAGCATTTATCAAAGGCCATGTTGTATCGGGGCTTTTTCCCCTAAAAAGCTCGCTTGAGATCAATCACTTGTTCTCGACCTGCTCCCGTGGAGAGTAGGTTGATCCGAGCCCCGGTGTTGGTCTCAATGTACTTCAAGTAATTCTTAAAAGCTTTTGGGAGCTGATCAAAGCTTCTGACCTCTGTTAAAGGCTCCTGCCAGCCCGGTAGAGTTTCATAAACAGGTTTCACTCGACTTAATAAGTCAGTATCTGCTGGTAAAGTCTCTAGGCGCTTGCCATCGAGTTCATAGGCAACACACACTTTCAATTCCGAGATACCAGAGAGAACATCTGACTTCGTGATCGCCAGGTTCTTAATACCTGAAACGCGCATTGCATATTTAACAGCTACCAAATCCAGCCAACCACACCGACGAGGGCGTCCTGTCGTGGCACCAAACTCATGGCCCGTCTCACGAAGTCGGTCCCCCATAGAATCCTTTAGTTCAGTGGGAAAAGGGCCTTCACCCACTCGGGTGGAATAGGCTTTGATCACTCCAATAAACAGGGTATCGACAGGTACGCGTGCACCCAATCCCAAAGCTGCTTGTGAGGGCAGAGTGTGAGAGGAGGTCACGTAGGGATAGGTTCCATAATCCATATCTAACAAGACCCCTTGAGCCCCCTCGTAAAGTATCTTCTTTCCTTGAAGTATGGAATCCGCCATGAGCTGCGACACATCTTTGACAAACGGTTTTAGTTTCTTGGCGATTTCATGATATTTGGCTTGAAACTCAGCCATGTTCACGGGAGGAACCCCATAATACTTTTCCAAAAGAAAATTTTTCTCTTCGAGATTTGCTTTCAGACGTTCTTCAAATCGTTTTTCATTGAATAAGTCAGCTACCCGCAGTCCTCGGCGAGAAGCTCGATCTTCATAAGCGGGACCGATCCCCCGTTTAGTAGTTCCAATTTTCCCAGCTTTTCGGTTCTCCCGAGCGGCATCTAAATGTTTATGGTAATCGACAATCAAATGGCATCTGTCTGATAACCAGATCCGGTTTTCTAAATCTGGAACTCCGGCAGCTCGTAGAACCTCTACTTCCTTGAGCAGGTTTTCCGGATCAACCACAACTCCTGATCCAATAGCGCACATGGCATGGGGATGTAAAATACCTGAAGGAATCAGATGCAGAATCGTTTGCTTGCCTTCCACGACCAGAGTGTGTCCCGCATTATTGCCACCTTGAAAACGAGCAACAATATCCGCAGAGGAGGCGTAATAATCGACAATTTTACCTTTTCCTTCATCTCCCCATTGGACACCGATAATCACTACTGCTTGTGGCATGGAATTCTCCTCACAAATAAATAGGCCGGACCGTCAACATCCCAGGAATTGCTTGTAAACTTTCAATAGCTTTTTGAGATGGCTCCGAATCAATATTAATCAAAGCAATGGCTTCCTTCTTTTTAGAATCACGTCCAAGATGCATTCGGGCGATATTAACGCCTTGTCCACCTAAAACAGTTCCCAAAGAACCGATGACACCCGGCTGATCCACATTACGCGTGAATAAGAGATGTCCTTGAGGGATAGCATCAATATTGAAGTGATCAATACGAACGATGCGTGGTTCCTCTTTTCCAAAAAGTGTTCCTGCTACACTCACTTTGTGGTCACCTTCCAATGAAAGTTCGATCAGGCTGTTATAATCCGGACAATCCGACTCAAAAGATTCCTCAACACGAATACCTCGCTCTTTTAGCAAGTTGCGAGCGTTGACAAAATTAACGGGAGTTGAAAGGAGCGGGCTTAGAAACCCCTTGAGCACCGAAAGCGTCATGACCTCTCGATTGTACTGAGTAACTGTACCTGCGTAATGCACTTTCAACTTTTCAGCTTTTTGAGGTGAGGCTAATTGGGCTAGAAAACCGCCTAACCTTTCCGCCAAGAGCAAGTGGGGTTTTAACACACTCAATTGGTCCAAAGAGATACTGGGGACATTTACCGCATTTTTAAGAACGCCCTCTTTAACATAGAGACCAATTTGCTCAGCGGCCTCTAAGCCGACTTGAACCTGAGCCTCATCAGTGCTTGCTCCTAAATGAGGCGTGAGCACCAAATCCGTTCGCTTCAAAAGAGGCGAATCTACAGGAAGTGGCTCTTGCTCAAAAACATCCAGAGCTGCACCCGCCAAAATACCTTGATCCAAAGCTTTCAACATGGCGGTCTCATCTACAATCCCACCACGAGCACAATTGATGAGATAAGCTCCTTTTTTCATACGCCCGAATGCTTTTTCATTGAGAAGATGTTTAGTCGAGGGAATGAGCGGGACGTGGATACTGACGTAATCAGAAACTGCAAGCAGGTCTTCAAAGGATTTTAATTCAATTCCTAATTTAGCTGCAGATTCAGCGCTGACATACGGGTCATGTGCGCATACCTTCATTTCTAAACCCTGCGCGCGGGAGGCTACCACTTTTCCAATGTTGCCCAATCCTAAAAGACCTAGCGTTTTTCCTCGGAGTTCATTTCCTTGAAACAGCTTCTTTTCCCACTTTCCAGCACGTAAAGAGGCATCGGCTTGAGGAACATTCCGAGTGATGGAAAATAAAAGTGCCAAAGCATGCTCAGCAGTGGTGACAATATTTCCAGTGGGGGCATTCATGACAATGACCCCTTTTTCAGTGGCTACGGGTACATCTACATTATCGAGCCCAATTCCTGCACGAAGAACAATTTTAAGATGAGAAATATGTTCCAGAAGGTCTTTATCTACTTTCGTTCTGGACCTAACCACTAGAATATCTGTGTTTTTAATTTTTTCTTTGAGTGCTGAACGTTCAAGAGCTGCATGCACTTCTAATTGAATGTGAGGCAGTTTTTTTAGAGCTTCAATACCCGATTCTGCCAAACCATCGGCAATCAGTACGCGAACTCTATTATCCATGATGTTTACTTTCTAAAAATGATTGAGCAGCCTGACCCACTCCTTTGCCCAGTTCCAAAGGATGTCCTAGTTTTTTCAATGTGATCTCCAAAGCGCCTAAAACGCTGATCATATCGAGTTCATCAAACCAACCCAAATGGGCTACCCGGAAAATTTTTCCCTTATACTGGTCTTGTCCTCCAGCAATGGTGATCCCGAAGTCATCTCGCATTGAGGAAATAATCTTTTTGCCTTCAGGAATTGCGGAAGGCACCCAAACTGAAGTCACAGAATCACCTGGACAGCCTTTGGCAAAAAGCTCTAGCCCCATCCCAGTGAGACCTTTGCGAGTCGCCTCTGCTAGCCGATGATGATAACTAAAAATAGCGGGGAGACCCGCGGTCTGCATATTTTTTAATACCAGATCCAAACCGCAAATCAGGCTGACTGCTGGGGTCCATGCGGTTTCTCCATTGAGCGCGGCTTTGTCTTCCGCTTTTAAACTGTAATAGAAATGGGGAATGTTCGAACGCTTTCTGGCTTCTTGAGCTTTGGGTGAGAGCGCCAAGAAAGCAAGCCCCGGCGGTAACATAAAAGCTTTTTGGCTGCCGCTGATCACGGCATCCAGTCCCCATTTGTCCATGGGGAGATCACACACTCCTAACGCAGTGATTGCATCTACGACGACGAGGGCGTCACTGTTTTTTTTCACCACTTCAGCGATTTCTTTCACAGGATGAAAAACTCCAGTTGATGTCTCTGAGGCCTGGAAAAGAACTGCTTTGATTTGAGGGTGCGCTTTGAGCATCCGTTCTACTTCAGTCGGATCCGCAGACTTGCCCCATTCGACTTTATAAATATGAGGAACTAGTCCAAAAGCTGCAGCTAGCTTTCCCCACCGTTCTCCAAATTTTCCACCATCGATTACCAAGACCTCGTCTTTTTGGGCTAAACAGTTCACGAGAGTTGCTTCCATGGCACCACTCCCAGAAGCGGCAAAGAGGTACGTTGGCTGCGAGGTTTGAAAAACAAATTGAAGCCCTTTCCGCACCCGTTCTAACACCGCTATAAACTCTTTTGTGCGGTGGTGGAGGGTCGGCTTGCTCATTTCTAGCAAGACAGCTTCGGGAACCGGCGTGGGCCCCGGAGCAAAAATACGTAATTTTTCAAATACAGGATGTTTCATAGTAATTTCGGTTGGTTACAGGCATTCGAGGGTCACAGGCTATTGGAGGGCCTAGGGTCCGTCAAGGAGCGGATTCCCCCGCCCAGGGATCAGAAAAATAAAATAATAAAAACAATAACTTAGAAAATAACCCTTGCTTTTGTATCTACATTCGGGCAATATAACGCGCTCAGTCAATTTTGGGTTGCGGAACGTCAGTGGGTTCGAGAACAGTTCATTAACTTTTTGGGGGTGTTGATGTTGGAAAACTTAAACGTATCAGAAGCTAGTAAAGTAGTGTCCTTAAGCGCCAATAAAAGCAAAAAGCTCACTGTAAAAGATCTTTGTAAAGATGAAGATATTGCAATGGTGTTTCGTTTAGTGTGTCAGCACGATTTAAGAAAGAAAGCGATTGAAGCTTTAGAGAAGAAAATTTTCGATATTAAGAGCGTTTAATTCTCTCCATCAGGAAATAAAAAACCCCAGAGTTCGCTTGGTGAAATCACCAGAACGACTCTGGGGTTTTTTTTGTTAAAAGAGCGCCTTAAGCAGCTTCTTCCCCTTCTTTCTGCTTAGTCACACCCATATCCATCGGACGAGTCATCGCGAAGAACTGAATGTTCAGCTGATAAACTGAATCAGTTGGATTGTGTGTTTGATTACTTGCAATCCCTAACAACAGCTCTTGAATCTGTCGTCGGACTTCAGCTACCTTTTCCATCGGCAAGCTGAGAGTCATACTCTCAAAATCCTGAGTTTCAGGACCTTGTGTGTAAAGTGACTGAGCTGCAAGTTCGGCCATTTGCTCATAATGGATTTTCTGGCTGAGTGCCGCAGTTTGAGAGTCGATTTCAGTAGACTCTACAGCTTCCAGCATGTCTCCAGTGCAGCCTATAAACTTTAATTTTTGCAAGAGTGCAATAGACTCTTTGGCTTCTTCTGTAGAAATCACTGGAACCAAGCTTTGAGCGATGCCCGCAGGATCATTCTTAACAGCGCCTTTCTTAATCATTTCTCGAATCGCTGAGTGATACCACTGATGATAGTAATCATAGAGTTCTGGTATCAAAGTCTTTACTTTGAAGAGCTCTCGCAAATACATGAGTTTAGCTTCATAAACTTTTTTGCGAGGAAGGTGTTCGCACTGATTGTGCTCTACCATGTAGCGAAAGAACTCGGATTCGTGGTTGTCTAAACGCAGCCCCTTTGCAAATTTTGCAATTGCATCGAAGCTTAAGTTGCGTTTTCCATCCATCACCAACTTTAAATAGTTGGGAGAACCGAAGCCCGCCGCTTTAGAAAAGTTTCTAAAAGAAAATACCGGATCGGCTTCTTTAAGCTGACGGTAACGATCCTTCAGAAAGTCTCGATAGTCCGAAAAGTTATAAATGTTAGATGTAATAGTCACAGTCTCATCCCCTTTATTAGGTTAAAGAATCTTGCCCCGTTGAATACTGGGAGTTGCAACCGCTTTGCCAATGAGCTCACAAGTCTCGCAACGGATAAAAAACAGTAAAAACAATTACTTAGGATGGTTGTTGACAGGTGGTATTCTCGTTTACAGGCGTACACCTGCAGTGAGGGGTTTTGAAACAGATCTGCTAAGTCCTTGAAATCAAAGATGCTGAACTGTATCGAATCTTTACAGTGAGGGTTTTCGAGTGAATTCAAATTTTTTCGATGAAGTGATTCGACGCCTGGGTGGCGAAAAACAAATCCGTTTATCGCTCGAACCGCTTTCAAGGGCGCTTGAAGAAGCGGGCCACCCTGAAAAAACTGTCCAATCCTTGGTCATTGCCGGAACTAACGGTAAGGGAAGCACCACGCTTTGGATATCCCAAGCTTTGCGAATCCACGGTTTTAAAGTAGCGACCTACCTTTCTCCACATCTTCAAAGTGTTCGAGAGCGATTTTTAGACCAACTTAAACCGTGGTCCGAGGAGAGACTCCAAAAAAGGTTTCAAGAAGCTTTGGGGCTTGCGGAAAAATGGAAGCTTACTTACTTCGAGTTCCTCACGTTAGTCTTTTTTCTGGATTCTCGGGAGAATCAGCCCGACTTCAATATTTTAGAAGTTGGGATGGGAGGGCGCTTGGATGCTACCAACGTAACGGAGCCCAAAGGGATAGTGCTCACCAATATCAGTTGGGATCACTCGGAGTATCTAGGGGATAGTCTAGCTAAGATACTTCAAGAAAAGATGGGGGTTTTTAGAAAGGGGGTGCCCGTCGTCTCCGGAGTTCAAGAGCCTACACTTTTAGAACTTCTCACTCAAAAGTGCCAAGAGCTGGGAAGTTCCTTGTTCTTAACTCATCAGGTATCTCGAAAAAGCGTAAAACAAACTTGGAAGGGACAAGAAATTGAAGTGGGTGGAGAAGTCTTCACAATCACAAATCCATCACGGGGTTCTGTAGAGAATGCAGTGTCGGCGTATTCGGCCATCACTCAATGGTTTCCTGAAATATCTCGGTCCACGCTGAAGCAAGCGTTTGCAACTGTGATCAATCCGGGGCGAATGGAAGTGGTTCAAGAAAGTCCTCGAGTGATTCTATCTGGCGACCATAATGAAGCTGGAATGCTTTCACTCGCAGCTACTCTGAGAGCTCTGGGCGCTCAGGATCTCTATGTTCTATGTGGTTTTAGTCCAGATAAAGAAGCTCAAAAAATGCTAGAAATCTTAAAGCCCTTCGCTCGAAAATTGGTGCTCACTCAACTCTCTCATCCGCGTGGAATCTATTCGAAAAACTACTCTGAGCTTGCCCCGTTTGAACCTAACGCTCACCAGGCCCTTAAAACTCTGATGAGCCAAATGAATCAACAAGACACGCTACTTGTCACGGGCAGCCTGTATTTAGTGGGAGAACTTCGTTCACAGTGGAAGCGAGAAGTTGGGTTCCAGATTACCGGCGTTTAGCAGCACGGCGAATGGCAATGAAACCTTCATCTCCTAATTGAGGGATGCTTCCTTTTTGAGTAGTGGCCAAACTCGAATGCTTGAGTGGTTCCATAGCTCCCAGTACCGCTTGTCGAGCAGATTGCGACAAGGACAAACTCACTAGCGATAACAGTACAGCGACGATGCTCGCAGCCGTTGCAAATTTAGTAATGAATAACGTTTTTGGAGGTTGCTGGGGTTTGAAAAACTCATTGGTATCCAAGTTCATATCTGGGGCAGGCATTCTTAATTGTTCCGTTCTTTCTAAAAGGAGAGCAACCGACTCAGAGAGTTGTTTGACAGCAACCCATGGATCTTGTGTGGGTTGAACGGGAGCACTGATTTCCACCGGGGCTTCCGCTTCAGCTTCGGTTTTTTTCGAACGTGACTTTCTAGGTTTTTTAACAGGCTCTTCAGCAGTTTCGGTTTCAACAGCTTCAACGACCACTTCTTCTATTTCAGGGGTGCGTTTGCGACGAGCGCGGGGCTTTTTCACAGGCTCTTCTTCAATAGTAGCTTCAACGGCTTCGGTCTCTTCTGGAGCAGCTTCCGCAACTACTTCACTATCGGTTTCTGCAAGCAGCTCGGCTTCCTCAGATTCCGCTTGGTTTGAGTCTTCAATGGTCAAAGTAGTTTGCGTATTTTCCAATTCAGCTTCGGTCAGTTTCTTTTTACGGCCCATAAATTCTCCCCATCCAAAAATACTGGGCGTTACTCCCTAGCAAAGGAGTGCGCCAACGGGATTTCTGTGAGCAACCTGTATGCCAGCAGAATTCAGGGTGATTGAGCTATCAACTCAGTGAAAAGTGACAAAATAGGGCACTTTTAGGGGCCAAAAAAGGGGGGTTACTGCGGTTCGCAGCCTCCAGGAGTTACATGCCATCCATTTCCTTCGCTCCCAAGGTCCCAACAACCGCAGTGGTTATTACCGCCCATGGGGGCTCCACACAACTCAATGCACGGATCTACCCCTGACCGTGTTTCAAGGAAACTCGTCTGATAAAAAATGGTTCGGATCACACACCATTGAGGCTCCTCAGGTGGTGGAGGATCTGCTGGAGGTGGCTCGGCTGGGGGCTCAGGTGGTGGCGGCGGTGGCGGTGGCGGTGTTCCCAAGCCATGGGATGGAAGAACGCAGCGAATGCGGTATGGACTAACTGCTAAACCTGTGCCGCTGCTATTTGTACCCTGCCATTGCCAGAAGCCATTATTGTAGTAGGGATCCAAATAGGCAGAAGCCGTCCAAGTCAAGGATCCATCATCTGGTACCCCGTTTGTACTTCCTGCCCAAGCAGGTTCCGAGGAGAGACTTCCTCCTGAACTGATGAGATCACCAGTCGGTAAGCCACCCAGCGGTTTATCTGCGGCAGTTTCATAAATCGTGGGCAATCGCATTCCTTTGTCAGCACATACTTTCACATTACCTTCGTAGTACGATAAGTAGCTGCCTCGTCCGGTGAGTTCAGTATCCCAAAAGTTCAACCAATCAGTTGCTTCGATTCCAGAGTTAGCGCTGAGACTTTGGGAGTTATTTCCAGAATCATAATAGATGCACCGGTTCTCAACCGTCATCTGAGAGTGATTTAAAAATACATTTGGAGGACAGACCCTTCCGGCCAACTGAGTCCCCATTGTAAAATAATAAGAATCAAATGCAGTACCCGATCTCATTAGATTTTTCTGCCAACCATTTGCAACCAATCCACTAGCATTCAAAACTCGATTGCCGCATTTCTCCTTCCAGATTTTGAAACCAGATGCACTATTTGTTAACTCCAGAGTCATCAGAATATTGTCTGGTCCTTGACGGAGAGTGCCGGTAGGGAGTGCTTGGGCTCCGTCGTAGCAGTCACCAGTGCAGGATGGAATGGTGGCATCAATACTCATACAGCTACTGGGAGGAGGTTCGTGATTTTCGTTAGACTCAGAGCCGCCATTTCCTGGAGGGGGTTCGGGGGGGGGTGAACAGCTCCATGTTGGAACGAAGTACCATGTACAGGCTAAACAAGCTGAAGCGTCTGATGCGGTTTGTGCGCAAGCTTCCACTTGGTGAGCAGCTGCAATACAACTCGATTTGCTGGGTTCAGACATGGTTTCGCAACTCATGAGGAAGGTGTCTGCGGTGCCGCTACACGAGCAAGCTGAGTCTCCAGGTGGTGGCTCAGTAGGTGGTGGCTCAGTAGGTGGTGGCTCAGTAGGTGGTGGCTCAGTAGGTGGTGGCTCAGTAGG
>Ga0214917_10000186_pt1 | contig 78088 bp, 86 predicted proteins | sample LL_1208_BB_MetaG_FD_177983 | JGI IMG/M metagenome (GOLD analysis project Ga0214917, IMG submission 177983) | Freshwater microbial communities from Lake Lanier, Atlanta, Georgia, United States - LL_1208_BB | ecosystem: Environmental > Aquatic > Freshwater > Lake | place: USA: Georgia | collected... | reverse complement strand
GTCATATTAATAGCGTTAAATCGGAATATTCAAGACCCAAATATCCTCCAGATAATGCTATAATTTGTCAATATTTTGAGGAACAAAAAGCAGAACTTCCAGATTATTGCAAATGGAACGATAAACCCTTTATACCAAGACGACGGAGTGAATTTTAATGGCATTATCACAATCAGTAGAAGAATCGCTGAAAGAAGCAGAAGCATCATTGCGAAATGCACTTGCATATGCTGCTCGTCAAGAGCGTCCTATGGTTTGTAGTGTAATTGCAGATCTTATTAGTCGTATCGACAGTGTGATGCATACTGATGCACTTCTTGACAAACTAGAAAATCGTAAACCAGGAGAATCTGGTTTTTTTGGAACCATTTTTGGAAAGGATGATTAAGTATTAATATACAAGTTGACTATATAATTTAAATGGGAGTATAATACTTCTATCGTTCATCTGGAAACAGACGGAAGTAAGCCGACTCGGAACGAGGTCGTTCATCTATGGAAACACTCTTTCTAACCTGCCTACAAGCACAGTTAATTGTTGGGAGAATTCATAAACAATATATTTCTCCCGAACAAAAAAATGATTTGATATGGGAGCTTAAACAAATCTCTCCCAAAGAGTGTAAAATAGACGCAAAAGTTGAGCCCAAGGAACGCACCAATACCCTAAACAAGTAAAGGAGCAAACCAATGGCATTGATTCTGATTAAACAAAAAATGCTGAAAGAACAGCGTTTACACCAGGCACAATTGTTTATGGCATCTCGACTTGCCTGATACTCTGGGGGGATTGACTTCCCCCCTTTTTTTGTGTTAAAATTGATAAAGACAATTAAATTTTATGGATAAAGACAAAGTTAAATTGATTGTTCGCAATCTGGAACTTCTGGTTGACTCTCTAAAAGCAGAAGTGTATTCTAATCCTGAAAGTTATATGGATTATGATAAAATTACTGCAGCACTTACTGATTACGATGAAGTCTTTGACGATGATGATGGATATCACGACTGAGGAAATTAAATGACAGTTAAACTCATTTCGGTAACTCCCGATGCAGAAAAAACAATGGCATTTATTGCACGAGTTTCTAATCCTGCGAATCAAGACAACGAAAACTATTCCAAGTTGCTTGCTTATTGTATTAAGCATAATCATTGGTCTGTGTTTGAGCAGAGTTCTATGACGCTTGAGATCGAGACCAATCGTGGAATTGCTGCTCAGATTCTAAGGCACCGTTCTTTCACATTTCAAGAATTTTCTCAGCGTTATGCAGACACAAATCTGATTTCAGAAAAAATTCCTCTTCCTGAACTTCGTAGGCAGGATACAAAGAACCGTCAGAACTCCACAGATGACCTTGGAGACTATGTAAAGTTAAAATTGTTGGAAGATATCCGAGTTCACTTTAATGCCGCCCAGAATCTCTATAATCGCCTTCTAGAGGCAGAGGTTGCAAAAGAGTGTGCAAGGTTTGTATTGCCTTTGGCAGTTCCTACTCGGATTTATATGACGGGTTCTTGTAGATCTTGGATAACTTACATCGCTCTCAGAGAAAAATCAGGAACACAGAAAGAACATATGGATATTGCAAAAGCGTGTAAAGCAGTTTTTGCTGAACAGTTTCCTGTTTGCTATGAAGCACTTGGCGGTGCCTCTGAGTGGAACATCTAAATAAATTATATTGAATTCGTAACTTTATGGCGACGTACCCAATTTATAATAAGATCACTGGTGAACAGAAAGAAGTGAGTATGAGTATTCACGACTGGGATCAGTGGAAGAATGATAATCCAGACTGGGATAGGGATTGGTCTGATCCATCAACTGTTCCTGGTTGTGGAGAAGTTGGTGAAATTTATGACCGCCTTAAAAAATCACATCCGGGATGGAACGATGTATTGCATAGAGCATCAAAAGCCCCTGGTTCTAATGTAAAACCTATCTGAATAACATGCCAACTAAAAGAAATACGCCAAAATCTCCAGTTCCATTTGGGATGAGCAATAAACAAATGAAACGAAAAAAACCAATTAATATGGATTTGATGAGAGACATTGAACCTCTCACAGACAATCAACAAGAATTTTTTAGATCTTATCGATTGGATAAAAACATTGTTGCTTATGGTTGTGCAGGTACAGGGAAAACTTTTATCGCACTCTATAACGCACTAAAGGATGTATTGGACGAAAAATCTCCATATGAAAAAATTTACATCGTTCGCTCATTAGTTGCCACAAGAGAAATTGGTTTTCTTCCTGGCGATCATGAAGATAAATCATCACTTTATCAGATTCCTTATAAGAATATGGTAAAGTATATGTTTGAAATGCCAGATGACTCTAGCTTTGAAATGCTCTATGGCAATCTTAAAACTCAGGGAACAATTAGTTTTTGGAGCACATCTTTTATTCGTGGAACTACTTTAGATAATTCAATTATCATTGTAGATGAATTTCAAAATCTTAATTTCCACGAACTTGATTCAATTATCACTCGTGTTGGTGAAAATTCCAAGATTATGTTCTGTGGTGATGCAACACAATCAGATTTAATACGGACAAATGAAAAAAATGGCATCGTTGATTTTATGAAGGTTCTTCGTATAATGCCATCTATTGACATTATTGAATTTGGAGTTGATGATATTGTTCGCTCTGGATTTGTTAAGGAGTATATTCTTGCAAAAATGGAAGTTGGAGTATGAGTTTTATTCATCATAATTTTTTAGGTGATCTTGAATTAGAAAAGAAAGAACAAAATGGTATCCGTCTTTATAATCTACCAAATGGAGCTTGGGTGCCATCTATTACATCTGTGACTTCTTTTTATAATCGCCAAATTTTTGCAAAATGGCGTCAACGTGTTGGTTTGGAAGAAGCAAACCGAATCACCAGAAAAGCAACAGCAAGAGGAACGGATTTTCACCAAGTTTGTCAGGATTATCTTGAGAATAAAGAACTGAATTGGGATGATTATCAACCTCTAACAAAGTTCATGTTTTTTCATGCAAAACCATATCTTGATAAGATAAATAATATTCATGCAATTGAAAGAACTCTTTATTCTGAATATCTTGGACTTGCTGGGCGAGTTGATTGTATAGCAGAGTATGAAGGGGAATTGGCAGTTATAGACTTTAAGACATCAGAAAAAATTAAACCTGAAGAGTGGATTGAGAATTATTTTGTTCAAGAAATGTTTTATGCTGCTGCATATTACGAACTAACAAAAATTTCTACAATTAAACTTATTACAATCATGGTCACTCCTGGCGGAGAAGTAAAAATATTTGACAAAAGAAACAAAGGGGATTATATTAAGTTACTAGTACGGTATATTAAAGAATTTGTACAGCACAATATTAGTAATGAATAATGAACTAGAAAAGGCATTTGAAAGCAAATTTTTCTGTCCTACAAAATTTGCACAAGAGATAGAGAATCTTGTTCATAAACAAACAGATATGAATTATATTGATGCAATTGTTTACTTTTGTGAAATGAATTCAATTGATATTGAGTCTGTTCCAAAACTTATTTCAAAACCACTTAAGGAAAAACTTAAGTGTGAAGCAATGCAACTTAATTTTCTTAAGAAAAGCTCTAGGGCTAAACTACCCTTATGATAATGAGTCCATTTGAAGCGTATAAATGTTATTTGTCTTTAAAAAATCATTTCACCAAAGACAGTTACGATTATCACAAATACTGTGGTAAAAGTAAAGCAACTATTCAATCATTTTACAAGCGTAAAGATAGATTTTGGTTTGAAAAAGTTTCCAGACAAAAAACGGATAAAGAAGTTGAGGAATTTTTTGTATCAAACTTTATTACATGTACTGATCCAGGCAGATTATGGATTGGTGAAATTATAAAAGAGGGAGATAGTCGATACTCAGAATGGAAAAAAAGAACTCAATCTCTTTCTTACATTTTTAAAGAAGAAACGCAAAATTTATTTCAGGATAAAAAAGTGGATGATGTTTTTGATTGTTCCAAAGGTCATCCACCAGTTCTTAAAAATTTTCTGAATGGAAAAATTTCCCTTGAGACTTTAGTAATCTATGATAAAATATTTTTGTTTGGAAAGAACTTTGATAAAAAACTAAAAGATCCTGTATGGGAAACCGTCAGTTTGAGAATCAAAAAATATTCTTCCTTTCTAAATAGCGATGTACAACGTTATAAAAATATTTTAAAAGAAGTGATTTTGGGGGATTCATGAGTTTTTTCAAATCTGATATTGTTAGATCTGAGATGGCAGAAATTTCCAGACTTCAGGAAGAGGTTTATAGTGGAATTTTACAATTTCCATTTATGTCTAATGATAAAAAATTTGAACATGTAAATCTTCTGGAAGATCTTCTGAACAAGCAAAAAATTCTTTATACAAGATTAAGTTTGTCAGATGATCCAGAAGCAGTGGAAATGAAAGAAAGAATTCATAAATCTGCTGTGATGATGGGACTTCCATCTCATTTAGATATGAATGTTATTTTTAATGATATGACTAAAATACTGGATCTAATGAAGAAGTCGATTGACACTTCCAATTAAATCCTGTAGAATAACGAAGTACAAAAAGCCAAATCTGTACACAATCCGAGGTAATCCAAATGTCTTTTGCTGATCTTAAAAAACAATCTTCTCTTGGTGCTCTTACGCAGAAACTTGTTAAAGAGGTAGAGAAGATGAACGCAACCACTGGTGGAGATGATGATCGTCTCTGGAAACCAGAACTTGATAAAACTGGAAACGGTTTTGCAGTTGTCCGTTTTCTTCCTGCACCAGAAGGTGAAGAAGTTCCCTGGGCAAAAATGTATTCCCATGCATTCCAAGGTCCTGGTGGTTGGTATATTGAAAATTCCTTGACCACTATCGGTCAAAAAGATCCCGTTTCGGAACACAATCGTGAACTCTGGAACAGTGGTAGTGAAAAGGATAAAGAAACTGTTCGTAAACAAAAACGTAAACTGTCTTACTACTCAAACATTTACGTTGTTAAAGATCCCGTCAATCCTCATAACGAAGGAAAAGTTTTCTTGTTTAAGTATGGTAAGAAAATCTTTGATAAAGTTATGGCAGCAATGCAACCAGAATTTGAGGATGAAACTCCTATCAATCCTTTTGACTTCTGGCAAGGTGCGAATTTTAAACTCAAAATTCGTAAAGTTGATGGTTATTGGAACTATGATAAATCAGAATTTGAGTCTCCTGGTCCTCTTTTGAGTGATGATGATGCTCTGGAATCTCTTTGGAAAAAAGAATATTCTCTTACTGATCTTGTGTCTGCATCACAATTTAAGTCTTATGAAGAACTTGAGCGTCGTCTGAAGTATGTTCTTGGACAAAAAGGATCTGCTCGCGTAAGTCCTGTTGATGAAGAAACAGAGTATGATAGTTATGTCCAGAATGAAGTTGAGAGTTCGGTTGTAAAAGAAATTGAACAATCTTACAGTCGTTCCAAGACTCCATCACTTCCTGTTGTAAGCAAAGAAGAAGATGAGGACGAAGATGATGCTCTTTCTTATTTTCAGAAACTTGCAGAAAGTTGATCACTCATAAAGTCTGATATTATCAGCACGTTTTAAGGTTCCATTCACATACTGAGTGGAACCTTCTTTATATGCCATTATTTCTTCTATATCATCAAATACAACATTGAGATATTGTGGTTTAAGAATGTAAATATTTCTTTTTTCATTATTGATTTTTTCTTCATACTCATAATTTGTGACTGGTGACGCTACATTGTTAATAGTTACTTGAATGTCTTGGAAGTAATCATAGTAACTTACACTCTGAGTGGAATCAACACGGAGTCCTGCGGGGAAAATAGTTACTCCCCGACTATTTTTAACTTCGTTTGATTCATAATGATGAATCCCATTGTATAATGTATTATAGTCACCATATTTTTCTAATAGATAAGAATCATATGCTTCTTGTACCATAGGCCATTCTGTCTGTACATTTAAGATATTGTTTGAGAGTAAAACGACCCAATCTAATGTGGAGTCTCCATAAACTTCATACGCAACATTATCTGGGCGATCATTACCTTTGACTTGATATTTCTCAAATATAGTAGAGGCATAAAGAATATCATCTCTAAGTTTACCCTTTTTAAAAAGATTTTTTACAGCAATATAAGAAACAGAACTTTTATTTTCATCAACTCTGTTTACATATTCAAAATTTGGTATGTTGCGAAAGTAAGGATTTGCCATTTTAGAAACCTATCTCCGTATCTGGTCCACCTGAACCTGTACCTGGACCATAATCTTCATTAAAGATTGGCTCAAGTTCTTGGAATTGCATTGTAATTTGATATGAAACCATCATACCATCATAATATGTTGCATATTGTCCTTCAGGAGTGTAATCCACAGTAAAATTTTGCAAGGCACATTCTTTAAATTTATTAAGAAATTTGTGTTCCTTTTCTTGATGTAAATATTTAATCCTAAATGTGTGCGGAGACTTTAAAAACAAATTAGAATCTGATCTTTGCGGTGCCATTCCTTGCTTAAAGAAGCGAATAATACCTATGATTTGTTTTGCTTCCTCTTGACTTCTTGCTGATAGTTTAAACGTAAAATTAAAAGGTCTTAAAGTTCCTCCTCCAAATAATAGTTCCAAGTTTGGATTTAGAACGGCTCCAGTCATTCTAGTTAATAATCCACCACCAATTCCAGATGCTTCTCCTGCAATTTGACCAGCAATTGCAGTTTTTACATCTCCAGAAGCTCCTTGAAGTGCTCCTAATTGACCCTCAATTGCTTTTGTAAATCCTTCACCGCCGCCAGTGATACCACCCATTGCTATGTTTGCTGCAGCGGTTTTTCCTGGACCAGCTTCATCATCTCCCCACTTTGCACCGGTTGTTTCTGTTATTCCTGATGGAATTGGTAAGTACACATTTCCAATAACTTCTCTGTTTTTTCTTTCAGAAGCTCTGTTCCATCCAAATTGACCCGAGGCAGAAGAAAATGTTGATGGTGAATATTTTACCATCTCAAAATGAATTTTATCCTGCTTTGATGTTCTCATCGCAAGAGGGTAATATAATGTAGGGAATGCCACTCTACTTTTGGAAGAATTTCCAACAGCTTTGTTCCAATCTTCGGATTTAGTTTCGGTGGAGGAGGATCCATTAGTATTTGGTTGATTTTCTTTGTTTTTTAATGACTTATCTAAAACTTCTTTACTTTGTTTACTAATTCCTGCTTTATCTGCAGATAAATTTATTTGTCGAGATACATTTTTTCCAATGGGCGAATTTGAATTTGTTAAATCTTTTTTTAATGCATCACTAATAACTTTTGATCCATCTGAACGTGTCTCTTCATTAAATGTTTTTGTTCTTCCACCATCAGTCGTTGTATATGCTTTTACCCATTGATCACCCTTACCGTCTTTTTTATCTGCAATGACCCAGACTTCAGTTTGAGATCCTTTAATGTTTTCGTTTTGATCTTGAGAGGTTATTCTTGTGACTGTTCTGTGATAGATATTGGTTCCCGTTATTCTGTTTACTTCAGTTTTTTGTGTTAATGGATTGAAATATGTTTTAGCACCAATTTCAGTTCGTGCCTGTTCGCTTACGATATCTCCTTTTTGATAGTTTATACCTTCTTTAAAATCAGCCACTCTATCAGGTACAGTTTTTATTTATTTAGACGGAATTTTCCGTACTGCAAAGCAAGCAATTCATCAAGTTCATTATATTTTACGACGTGTAACTTACCAATTACTTCTTCCCAAGTATATTGTCTTCCTTCTCTCCAATGAAAATTGATTCCTTTAAACCCCCATTTATAAAGTTCTGTGCAGGCAATCAAGGGGTGTTGGTCATATTCTATCTCTGGGGTTTTTGGTTTATAGAGAAATGTGTAATATTTTCCTGGTTCTGGATATAACACTTCTTCCTTAAAAATGTCCATAATCAACATCATAATATCTTCTGGATCTGTACTTCCAGATTCTAAAACTCTTTTCTGAAGTTCTTTGGTTCTTACAGTTCCTGTTCCTACGTATTGACCAAAACCTTCTGCCATTATTTGATACCTTGTTACTATTTAGAAAAACCAAAAAGTTCGTTTTCTGTTATAATCTTAAATTCTAGTAGTCTATCTTTGCAAAATTCCTCTGCTGCTTTCCATTTAGCCTGATTCACTGCAAACGTTTGTGCTTCATAAAGATATGATTTAGTGATTCTTGATTTTTTTTGTGGGGGAACAGTTTGTTTCTTTGGTTTGACTTCTATTACATAAGTTTTAATTTGACCAGTTGATTCCTTAACTTTAATTAGATAGTCTGGAAAATATTTGCATATTTTTTGTTTGACTGGATTGTAATAGGGAATGCAAAACTCTTCCGATGCCCAGGATATGATACTTGGATTATGGTCGCACCAATAAGAAAAGCGTCTTTCCCAACTGCTTCTACAAATAATATTATTTGGATCGCCTTTATATTTTTGAGGATATGATGGTTTGTATAAGCTTTTAATACTTTCTGCCATTATCCTTACTACATAATATATACGGTCAAAAAGTATTTATAAATGCCCTCACCAAAGAGTGTATCGGATATTAAATCTGCATTATTGCATCCAGCAACAACGTCTCACTTTGAGATGCAAATTTCTTTACCAAAAAAGTTAAATTCAAAGTATTTTAGTGATAATGGAATTAACATTAGTAATGTTAATCTATCAAAACTTAATTTGTTATGCTCAGAGGCATCTCTTCCTGGTTCCAATTTGGCAACTTTGGATCTCAACAATGATTATACTGGAGTCACTGAAAGATATGCATATCGTAGAGTATACGATGACCGAATTGATTTGACGTTTTATGTTGATGCTGAAAATTATCTGCCAATTAGAGTTTTTGAAATATGGATGAAATACATTGCACAAGAAAGCATCACTGCTCCAGAGGATCAGAATAGAAATAAATTAAAACCATCATCAAAAGATAAAACTTATTATTATGGATTTGCTTATCCAGATGATTACATTGCAGAGGGATTAAAAGTAACTAAATTTGAAAAAAGTACATATGGTAATATCAAAGGAAAAAAAGCAAGTTCCTTAACATATGAGTTCATTCGTTCCTTTCCGATCAGCGTTTCCTCAATGCCAGTGTCATATGACTCATCCTCATTATTAAAATGCACAGTGTCAATGTCTTATATAAGATATGTCGTAAATGTTGGAGATCCTGGATTGGAAGAGAATCCTACTTCTCCAAATACAACTACAACGACACCATCTATAGAAGAGCAAGCACTAATTAATAGTGCTGGTCCTGGATTTACTGATGCAGAACTTGATAGAAGAGCAAGATCTGCTCTGGGAATCGGTGAATATTCTCCCAATTTACAAAGAAATATTAATGGGCAAGCTCTTCCACCAGAAAACGCCCAATATAACATAAATGGGGATATTATTGATACTGGTGATAGATTGATTACAGTTAACGATTTCAAATAAAAAAAGAGAGTCCGAAGACTCTCATTTATCTTTCCAATCAGTGGGTGGTGGTGGAATTAGACCAAAAGTTTCTAAACTTGCAAATAAATAACCAGCACCAAAGACTGAACAAACTATTATGCAGTATGCAAAAAATATTTTTTTTAGTATATTAATCATCTTTCTTCAAAGTTCCAATTGTTCCGAGAGCACCAGTAACTGCAATCAGATTTGCCAGTAAGAACCAGTTACCTTCTGCAGCAACATTCATACGGTGCCTAACTTCTTCGTGTTTGGCACCTGCTGCTACTGCTTTTTCTAGAGCTTCCATATCACGGATTCCCCAAGAACCAAAATATGCGGATAGACCAACTCCATAAAGGAAAACCAAACCAAAAAAGAACTGACGCATAATGTTGTTTGTTTACCTTCATATTATACTACATATAAACGGTATTTGGAAGGTCAGTAGACACTTCTTCATCTGTCCATCCCCCATAAATAATCACACTGAACATTTATAGGACATCATGCCTTTACCAAAGATTGCTACACCAACATATGACCTTGAGTTGCCATCAACAGGAGAAATAATTCAATATAGACCATTTTTAGTTAAAGAAGAAAAACTTCTTGTAATTGCTTTGGAAAGTGAAGACACAAAGCAAATTACAACTGCTATTAAAACTGTCATTAAAAATTGCATTTTAACAAAAAATGTTAAAGTAGAGGCACTTCCTACTTTTGACATAGAATTTTTGTTTCTCAACATTCGTGGAAAATCTGTAGGAGAAGAACTTGAGGTGAACATTATTTGTCCTGATGATGGTGAAACTCAAGTTCCTGTGAAAATTAATCTTGATGATATCAAAGTCCAAAAGAGTGATGAACATACTAATAGAATCAAACTTGACGATTCTATTATGATGGAAATGAAATATCCATCACTAGACCAATTCATCAAAAATAATTTTGATTTTAATGATAAAAATGCAATGGATCAATCGTTTGAATTGATTGGTTCCTGTATTGACAAAATTTATACCGAAGATGAGGTTTGGGCTGCTTCTGATGTAACCAAAAAAGAAATTTCTGACTTTTTGGAATCTATGAATTCTTCTCAGTTTAAAGGTATTGAAAAGTTTTTTGAGACAATGCCTAAACTTTCTCATACAATCAAAGTTAAAAACCCGGTGACAGAAATTGAAAGTGAAGTTATTTTAGAAGGGTTAGCATCTTTTTTCGCGTAGCGATGGTCCACATGGACCTTGAGAATTATTTCCGATTAAATTTTTCGTTAATGCAGTATCATAAATATTCATTAACAGAAATTGAGAATTGGATGCCTTGGGAAAGGGACATCTATGTTGCTTTATTACAACAACATCTTGAAGAAGAAGAGTTAAAACAAAAACAACAGATGAGCAATGCCCACTTCTAATCAATCAGAAACTATTGATCCAAGGATACTAAGACTGATTGGTCTGGAGGATGTTTTTGACTTAGATTATGAAACTTATTTGACTCTTCTTAAAGAGGCAATGGTTAAGGGTAGGATGGTTAAAAAAACAATTCCTACTGAAGAAATAATGTTACTTGATGAAGAATATAAAAGAGTAAAAACAAAAAAAGATAAAGGTAGATTTAAAGTTAAGACTAAAAAAATAACAGCAAAATCTTTTTCGATAGGTGGAAAACAATTACCAGGTGGTAAAGCAACAAAAGCATTACCTGGAATGGCAATTGGTAAATCATCAATTGCAAAAAGTTTAGATCAAAATATTGCTGCTATAACAAGTTCTGTTGTCTCTATTGCAGAGATGATGAGACAACAGGCAGGTTTAGCATCTGAGGAAGCAGCGTATGATAGAAGAAGGTCGGAGCAGCAAAGGAGAGCAGTTTCGGAAAATAAACTTGAGAAGAGATTTGAGGGATTAAAAAAAGCAGCAGAAAAAATTATTGCTCCAGTAAAAGGTATTCTGGACAAAATATTTGGATTTTTAGTCAAGGTTTTCTTCGGAAGGGTTTTATATAAACTGATAGAATGGTTTGGTGATCCAAAAAATGCAGGTAAAGTTAAATCTGTAATAAGATTTCTAGGAGACTGGTGGCCTGCTTTGCTTGGCGCATATATTATATTCGGAAATTCTTTTGGAAGATTTACTACAAAAATTATTTTTACGGTAGCAAGATTTGGAGTTCAACTTGCAACAAAAGCAATTCCTGGATTAATTTCTCTTGCAAGAAGAAATCCAGCAACTGCAGCACTTGCTTTAGGTGCAACAACATACTTAACAAATCAAGCTCTTAATTCATCAGATAAACAACCAACACAACAATTGGCAGGTGGTGGGTATGTAAGACCAAGAAGATTTCGTGGTGGTGGTCTTGCAAGTCTAAGGAGATTTTTTGGTCTTGATGGTGGTGGGTATCCCGGATATGTAAGTGGTCAAAAGGGTGTAGATAAAATCCCTGCGATGTTAAGTGACGGTGAATTTGTGATGTCTCGTGGTGCAGTTCAGATGTATGGTGCAGATACACTATCTGCAATGAACGCTGCTGGCGGAGGAACGAATAGACCTAAAATTATGAGTGGAACTACTTATGCTGCAGGCGGAGGATTAATAGGCAAGTTATATGAAGGAGCTGATAGATTATCTGGTGGAAATTTAAAACCAGTTGTTAATGAAATTATTAGAGGATTGTCCTCACAATATAAATGGGCAAATGATTTGGCAAGAAAAACTGGGGTCAATCTTTCTGGAGTTGGTAATAATGCATATAATGCAGTCATGAGTCAAGGGACAAAGTTGCAAAAAGATGCAGGAAATCTTTTAACTTCTGCTGCAGGCGGTGCAAGTGGAATTTATAATCAAGTGAATAATACTGTCAATGATCCAAATTTACAAAAAAATATATTAAATTCTGCCCAGAAAACATTAAATTCTACTAAAAAAAATGTTGTTAATACTGGTGCAGGAATTTTTGGTAGAATAGAAAAAGGAACATCGTCAAAGGGATATGAAAATTTCTCTGATACATCAAATAAGGTACAGGATAAACTTATTACATTTAGTGACAAATTTGTTAAAAATCTTCCTGAGGGTCCTTTTAGGGAAATGATGGATAAGGGATTAATTCCTATTCCATCAGGTAATGCAAAAATGATGAGAAACTTGACTTTTGTAAAGGCAATGCTAGGTCCTTTAGGCAAACCTTTTAAAATTATGTCAAATAAAGAAGTTGACAAAATGAGACAACAAACAATTGATCTTACTGCCAAGAAACATGGATTAATTACTGATCCAAAAACTGGTCAAATTAAAATGAATTGGAACCAGGAAGATATTAATAAAGGTGGTCGTGGTGGTGGAGCATATACAGATAAACTTGGACCAGGAGGAAAAGCATTTAATTCTATTTTAGGAAGATTTTCTGCATCAACAGAAGGTAAGGGTAATACTTTATACACGGATGACCGATATAATTTTAATAAATCAGTTTCTGAATACGCTGGAATGGCAAAAAAAGGATTATTAAAAGGATCTTTGAGTGATGCTGCTTATTATGGAGCATCGATGGCAGGAAGATTTGCTCAAGATATTGGGTGGTTAAATCAAAGAGCTCTTGGGTCTAGAATTAAAATTGGAACAGTTAAAAGACCACCAGCACAAATAAAAAAATCAAAACCAGTTGCAAAACCAGTTAAACCACCCGCAAAACCACAACCAAAAGTTGTTTATGGTCCTCCAGTTCCATCACGTTTAAAAAATAAAAAAAATAGTGCTCCTAAGACTACAGTTCCAAACTTTACTGCAGGATCACCAGGACAGAGATCAAAAACCGAAACTCTTGGGTTGATGAGGTAAAATAAATGGCAATTAATGCTCAAAAATTTTTACCTTCAGGAACTAGTGGTGGAGCACTTGCAAAAGTGTCAAAGACCATTAAAAAAAATTCTGTGGTTGTTTCTTTATCAGAAACATCAATTAAAAATGTAGGTATTATCCGAGTAAAAGTTATACAAATTGAAGATATAATGAAGGGGACTCTTGTCTCTAGAAAGAAAAATCTTGATGAAAAAAAGAGAAGAGATAGTGAATCTAGAAGGGAAAAGTTAGAATCGGATTTGGAAAAAAAATCTGATATGAAGAAAGATGATGTTAAAAAGACAGGTCTCCCAAAAATGGGATTTTTGGAGTGGATAAAAAATTTTATTGGTAAAACTATTTTAGGATATTTTGCTATTAGAATGATTGATCATCTTCCAAAGTTAATGCCATTTGTAAAAGTATTGGCGGGTGCGGCAGATTTTGTTATTAATATTGGAGGAAAACTATTAAATGGACTTGTAACTTTTATTGATTGGGGATATAAAGCATATGATGCCACTCGTGGGTTTATGAAAAATTTGTTTGGCGAAAATCAAGCAAAAGAATTTGACAAATTTGCTGGACTTTTAAATCAATTCTTAAATCTGGCAATCATTGTTGGAATGGCTACTGCTGGAGGTGGTGGGTTTGGTAAACCAGGAAAAGGACCTAGAGGTAAACCAAATGTAACTCAAGGTAGAGGAGGTCAAAAACCAACAGGAAGACCAAGAATTACTGGAGATACCGGTCCAAAGGGTCCAAAGTGGTGGCAAAAAATAACCTCAAAATTAAAAGGTGGTCCTTTTGCCAAACTAGCAGGACCTCTTTCAAAATTTGCTGGTGCTGCAATACCTTTTGCTGGTGCAGCATTTGGTGAAATGGACGCTAGATCAAGATTTGCAAGAGGTGAACAACTTGGTGGATGGATGGCAAGAATTGGCGCAGCTCTTGATGCTTTTGCTGGATCTGTTGCTGTCGCTGGATTAGCAGCTGCTGCCACTGGAGTTGGTCTACCAGCAGGCGGGCTTTTAGAACTAGTTGCTGGAGTTGCTACTTCAATATCAATGGGTATTGATGCTGTATTATTAGTTAGTGATATTGTAAAAGCATTTGGTGGACCATCAGTTCCTGGAATGGCTGGTGGTGGAAGAGCACCTGTATCTCGTGGAGGAAGAGTGCAGGGGGGTGTAAAGAGAACGATAGATTCTAAAAAAGGAAAGTATAGACGAACAATACCACAAAAACCTGGAAAGGTAGAAATATCTTCTCCTGGCGCAGACATTGGTGGAAAAGATAAGTTATTTGGAATATTTCCAAACCCACTTGCATCTGCACAAAAAGTTGCAAATGCAATAAATCCATTTAAAACTGTTAAAGATACTGGTGAAGAACTTGGAAAAACTGATTATTTTGGACCTATTCTTGCAATTTCATCAAAGATCACTGCAGGGCAAAAACCATCTCAACAAGACTATCAAAATGTTGGGCGTGGTCTTAACTTATTAATTGCAAAAGGAATACAAGACAAACAATTAAAAGGTGGTATTGTTGCTGCTTTTGCTGAGGGTGGTCTTGTAGATCCAGACGTTTTATCTGCTGCTGAAACTGGTGGGGATATTAGTAATTGGGTAGCAAAAACATTCCAAGGTGAGATTGAAAGTAATGCCCAAAGAACTTTAAGAATGATACGTGAGAATGCAGAAAAGAAAAAATATGAAGAAGGTACTAAAGGTGAAGGAGAAAATGTTGGTGGAACAGCAGGAGAATTTTCTCCAACAGGACTTCAGGGTGACATATACAAATATCTTCTCTCAAAAGGAATGAGTGATAATCATGCACTTGGTATTATGGCAAATATTCATAGGGAAAGTGGATTTAAACCTGGTGTTTCAGAATTTGGTGGACCTGGAGTTGGTTTATTTCAGTACTCTAGTGGTGGTAGAAAATCTGCATTTTTGAGAGCAGTACCAGATTATGCAACTAATTGGAAAGGTCAAATTGACTTTGCTATAAAAGAAGATGTTGCTCCACAATACTTTACACAAAACTTTTCATCACCACAAGATGCTGCTGATTGGTGGATGAGAAACTGGGAAAGACCTGCGGGATATATTCAGAATGATAAAGGACCAAAAATACATGCCCAATATCTTGCTGGATTGCAAAAATATAAGACTCAAAAAGGATATGAAATTCCTGGCAGCATGGATATTACTGGAGCGGATAAAGGTGGAGTTGGTGGAATTCTTTCACAATATATAACTGGTGATCCCAATACTCCTTTTGGAAAGTTTGATAAATCTGGACATGGAACACCTGACAACTATCACGATCACTTGGCATTTAAGGACAAAGAGACAACTCAAAGAGCATTTAATTTTTTCAAATCCAAAGGATTTCAAGTTACTGAACTTAATGTTCGTGAGGGACATAATCCAGGATCTCTTCATTATGTCGGGAGAGCCTTCGACATTCCTGGAAGTCAATGGGGAGGATCTGGTTCTATTGGATCACGAGAATATAGTGGATCTGCAAAAGTTAGGAAGGCATTAAAAGAATTTCTTGGCGGATCTTTCAATCCAACAATCGCAAAAGCATATGGCAATGGGGGTATAACACCAAATTACCCACATTTGGCAGTACTGGGCGATAAAAATCAAGAAGAAATTGTCATAGATGGCAACAGTGTTCCTCCTGCAAGAGATATGCTTCTTGCCATTAACCAAGCAAAAGACTATAAAGGAGTGATGAAAGCAATACAACAATATGCTCCTTATGATGCAATGTCACCACAAACAATTATTGCTTCTGCTTTACCTATGCAAGAATCAATGGGAGATGATAGTGATGTTGAGGCTAATCTTGTAAGTATGTCTTCTTCGGGAGAAACTTCAAACCCAATGGATATTTTATACAAGGGTGGTTAAATATAAGAAGGAGACATAAAATATGGCACAGGCAAACGTATCAAGGAACGCTAGATCTTCCTTTATAACTAAAGCAGAAATTAAATCAAATAAAGATCCAAGCAAAGTTGTAAGTTTGTTGGGTGGAACTCAAGCACCTGGACCAAGACTTGTTAGGTTAATGTATTATGAAAGCATTTTACAAGATACAGTAAAAGCAGAAGTAATCTTTGATGATACTGGTGGTGCTATTGACAATAAATCAACGATTGAGGGACTTCCTTTGGTTGGAACTGAAGAGGTTAATTTGGTATTTACCGATAATAATGATAATACAATAAAAACAAAACTATACGTCAATAAAGTGACACCAGCTTATGAGGATACTAGAAAATCTAGAGTTATGATTAGTCTAGTATCTGAAGAATTCTTAAGGAATGAGCAGATTAGATTAAATATTAGATTTGATGGAAAAATATCTAATCATATTAAACAAATTTTAACTGATAAAAAGTTTTTAAATACAAAGAAAAAATTGGATATCGAGGAAACAAGTAATAACTATAATTTTATTGGCAATAATCGCAAACCTTATTATACGCTAAATTGGTTGTCAAAAGCATCGGTTCCAGGAAAAGATGGAAAAAAGGGTGATAGCGCAGGATTCTTTTTCTTTGAAACTGCTGATGGATTTAAATTTAAATCAATTGATGGATTGTTTGCACAAGAGAAAAAAAAGTCATTAATATATAATGAATCCACGGATAAAGATGGAAAAGTTCCTGCAGGATATGATGGTAAAGTTTTGGAACAACAATCAGATAATTCTGTAAATGCTCAAGAAAAGTTTCAGATGGGTGCTTATGGAACTCGTTTAGTTTGTTTTGATCCATTTAATTGTTATTATGAAGTGATTAAACAAACAGCAGATGAATCTAAGAAAGGAACTAATCTTGCTGCTAAAGATCTTCCAAAATTTAATGATAAATTTAAAAGTCAGTTTACCCGCACGACATACATGTTGATTGACAGAGGAACTCTTCCCTCTGGAAGCACTCAACAACAAATTGATAAATCAACCGAACAAAATTTTGAAGCACAAAAAGTTTTAAATCAGGCAATTCGTCGTTATAATCAAATGTTTGCTGGAATGCAGACAATTACCATTGCTGGAGATTTTAGTTTACATGCTGGAGATGTCATCTTTTTAGATACTCCTGGTCTTAGATCAGAAAAATCTAATGAAGTAAACAAAGAGTATGGAGGTCTATATATTATAGCTGATTTATGTCACTATATTTCTCAAACTCAAACGTTTACTAAATTAAACTTGGTTAGAGATTCTTTTGGAAGAAAAGGTAATCACACAAGTAGGATTCCATTATGACAACAAAAAGCATTCAACAACACATTAATGACGATAGAGATAAATTGGATGATTCAACCTTATCTCCGCAAATGCGTCGTCATGTTGAGGATGAACTAGATCATCTTGAAAAATATCAGGCAAATCATCCCGATGAGGATCATGATCCAACAGCATTTGAGATGTATTGTGATGAACATCCAGATGCATCAGAGTGTAGGATTTACGAGGATTAATTTAAATGCAAGGTGGTGCTCTTTTTAATCCAGGATTTTTGGGTGGTAATTTTTTATGGTGGGTTGGTCAAGTAGTTGATGATAAGGAGTGGAGAGATAATGTTAATCAAGAAAAAATTAAAAGCACAAAAGATATTAAAGGTTGGGGATATCGATACAAAATCAGAATCATTGGATTACATGATCAAGAGGAACAAACATTAAAATCCGATCAATTACCTTGGGCACAAGTCATGTATCCCATCACTGCTGGGGGTGGACAAGGTGGATCATGGCAAACTCCAGCAATTCGTCAAGGAAATTTTGTTTTTGGATTTTTCATGGATGGGCAGGATCAACAAGTTCCCGTGATTATGGGACTTTTGGGGGCAAATGCTCAGATTGATCAAGAAAGTGCTACTGGAGCAGAAGGGGGACAAAATTTTACATCTCAAAGTGGTTTAGGTGGCAAAGATCCTGATCCAAATTTACAACTTACTTCAGATCAAAATTTAAAAACAGAACAACCAAAACCTGGTATTTCTCCTGCGGTCAATAGTCCAACATCACCAAACTTAGAAAATGCTGCAGATAAGAAAAAAACAAAAGTTTTAGAAAAGAAACACGCTCTTGCATGTCCTGATCCACAAAAACAATCCCCGATGAAAGGGATTAAAACAGTTCTTGAAAATTTAACTGCAAAATTACAACAATATCAAGCAGCACTACAAACATATGCTGGCGCTGTAAGTAGTTTAGCAGGTGGTGCATCAGCAATTGCTAATGCAATTCAAGATGCTGCTTGTGAAATTGCTAAATTTCTAATGACGATTATTCAATCGATCAGAGATTTTATTAGTGATTTGTTTTCCAAAATTATGGAACCAATTTTTAAAATCGCTCCACCAACAACTACGATTAAATTTTTGGATAAAGTTATTAAAGCATTGGAACTTATTTCTTGTATTTTTAATAAAATCGGATTAAATTTATGTGATGATGCAAAGAAATCAATTAATGATGCCATTGCAAGAAGAGGTGGTGATCCTCTTCCCCCACTTCCACCAGCGGGTTATTATCAACCAGACCCAATTTGTTCTGTAGAGGAAATTGTTGGAGATATTGTTGGAAAATATGTTAATGAAATTGTTCAGGGTGTAAACGCAGGAATGATTCCTATTTTTGATGGAGTTAATAATGTATTAAATGAGTATGGTCTTGGAACAAGTGATTCACCATCATACTCAACTTCATCTGGCGGAATCAGTTCTCCAAATATTCCTGGATTAAATTATGCAAGTACTGCTTTTGATGTTACAAATACAGGTTTGGGTGCTGCTACTTCAGTGGTCAATACTATTGATGGAATATCGCAAGGCAATATTGGTGCTCTTGGTGGAATAGGAGGTTTGGGTGGTGCTGGTGGTCTTGGCAATTTAAGCGGAGGTCTTGGAAGCTTAGGTGATCTTGGTGGAATTGGAGGTGGATTTGATATGGCATCTGCTCTTAACTTTGTTAGTGCGATTATGAAAATGTTTGGTTGTGATCCAGAACCAGTATTTTCTCCAAATGATACTCATACAATGAAATCTGGTGGAAGTGGACAACCATCTAAAGATGAACCAAGTCCAGGTAATGTTGCTGTAACCACTACAAAAGGACAAGCAAAATATGAAGCAAGTTTAGCATCAGCAACGGGTGGAGGAACACTTACTGGAGCAGGAACAGAAGCAGAAGTGACATATACCTTACCATCAGACATAGGATAGGAGAAATATAATGACAATCAATCCTAATTCAGTTCTTAGAGTTGGATATATTAGTAAAACTGAGGGATATATTAGTGATCTTACAATTTCTCAGGCAAATTTACATGAAAAATTAAATCCAGGAACTACTTTTATTTTTAGAAATGGTGATGGGCAATTAAAATATTTAAATATTGATCAGGTAAATCAATTAGCAATACAAGATACTTTGCGATCTAATCCTTGTAATACTGGACAATTACCTTGCACTGCACCTTTGATTAATTTTTTTGGTGGGCAAGGAATTGGGGCAGAGGGAAATCCAGTTATTGATAAAAATGGAGTAATTCTTGCAGTTGATTTGGTGAGTGGTGGATTTGGTTATCAAACTCCTCCATTGGTTCAAGTTATTGATCCATGTAAAAATGGAGCAGGAGCAGTTTTAGAAACAGAAATTAAAAATGGGCAAGTTGTTCGAGTCATTGTAAAGGATGGTGGATTTGGATATTTACAACCTCCTGTAAATGCCCCACAATATCCTGCTCTTTTACAACTCAAGGATGTAATTGTTGCAAATCCTGGAATTAATTACAATTGCGGTGTTGATGAAATTACAGTTTGTGTTGAGAGAGATGGAACAACATTTAAAGAACCTAATGGAAGTGTATTAACATATCAATGTGATCCATTTGGAAGAATTAGACAAGTACAAGTTCTTTTTGGCGGTACTTTTTCTGAACATATAAGAATATGCATTCACAGTAAAACAGGAGTAAATGTAGATTTGATTCCTGTGTTTGAAGTTATTCGTGATCCATTGTTTGTAGATAAAGAAAAAAATCTTAGAAACTTAGTTCAAGTTTATGATTTAGTTGGTCTTAGCGTTCAGGGATATGTTGATGGAAAACCGTACTATGGAAAGGTTTATTTTGAGAATGGTCAAAAATTTGCTGGAGTTCCTAAAACTGGAAAGGAGATTCCTGTTTACAATACAAGAGTTGAAAGTATTCAGAAATCAACCTAATTTGATTATGAGCAATAAATACTAAGAAACCTTACTTTTATTCATGGCACAAAAGAAAAATTATTGGGGACAAGTTATTCAGACTCTGAATGGTGCATTATCTTTTGGTGTCTTGTCAGAAGATCAAACATGCACTTCTGCGGTTGAGATCAAAGGAAAAGATGGAAGACACTTTATAGATTTAACAGAGAATGGTGAAAGAAAGGGTTGGACAACAATTAATGCTCCAGGAGCAATTCAGATTAATGCTGGAGAGGATTTAAAGCAACAACAGGATGGAATCTTTTTTAATTCCGAAAATGGTGATATAATTATTAGAGCTAGAAATGGAAAGATTAGAATTGAAGGTCTTGATATTGAAATCACCGCAACAGGATCTGGCAAACAAGGTTTTATTGCTGCTTTAGCAAACAATGGTTTTAAATTAGATGCAAATAATATTACATTAAATGCAAAAGAGGCATTAAAATTATTAGCAACAGGACTTTTAAGTTTGACTGGAAAATTGGGAATGGAAATGAGTGCTCCAAGTTGTAATGGTGCATCTGCTGCAGCTGGTTCCAAAAAACCACCTGGCACTTTAGGAAGATCTTAATCAAAGGAGAATTATGGCTTTTCAATTTGACGAAACACACATTTATAAAGGACAACATTTGGTTTGCAAAGAGGGAAAAATCCCATCTGCACTTGGCGTTGGTCCTTTAAGAACAGATGGGTCAATGTATTGTGAAGGACCACATCAAAACGGAAATATTAGTGACTTTACAACCGCAGAGGGTGTAACGATGCTTGGGCAAGCATCAGATAATATTAAAGGTAAAATTCCATTTTATGCATTGGTTGTTAAAACTTATGCGCGAATTAGAGATTTTCTCAAAGTTGATACCCTTTTAACGGTTAAATTAGTCAAAGCAAAAATAATTTATACTGAAGTTTTGATGGCAAGATCTAAAAACTTTCTTATTGATCATCCAACAAAAGAAGGAATGAAACTTGTTCATTCTTGTTTGGAAGGACCAGAAAATGCAGTATATTTTAGGGGTAGAGTAAGAAATAAAACTCAAATCTATCTTCCGGAATATTGGACAAAACTTGTTGATCCAACCTCAATTACTGTGAGTCTAACTCCAGTAGGATCGCATCAAAATGTAATTGTAAAAAGAATCAATGATAATGTAATTCATTTGCAATCAAATGGTGGTATGCCAATTGATTGTTATTTTCATGTATTTGGAACTCGCGTAGATATTTCAAGATTAGTTACGGAGGTTGATGGTTAATGTCATTTAAATTTGTTAACTATGGAACTTTCACAGGTCCGAATAGTTTTAGTGGAGACTACAATTATGATGCCCTTTCTCAAGAAGGATTTTGGCATACAGATTCGCCAGAAGACACATCATTTAAATTAACAGATCTTGCAATGGTTTTGTTTAATAATAATGCAAATTATGTTGGATTTTATTGCAATGGAACTGCAACTCAGATAATGACACTTGCTCACAGTCAAGGTGAAATTCCAACGTTTAGAATACAATCTAGAAATACTATTGTAAGTGGACAGGTGATTGTAAATGATAAAATTATTTGCAATGGACCAATCTTTGCAAACGCTACAATGACTCTCACGGGTGTAGGTGATGTTGCATCAAATATTAATCTGGCAAAAGCATTGCCTGCAAAACCATTTGATATTCCACACCCATCTAAAAAAGGACAACGATTACGTCACGTATCCTTAGAGGGACCAGAAATTGGTGTTTATTATCGTGGAAAACTACAAGATACAAATACCATTACACTTCCAGATTACTGGGAAAATTTGATTGATCAAGAGTCAATTACAGTTAATCTTACTCCAGTTGGATCTTATCAAGAATTATTTGTTGAAAAAATTGAGTGGGGCAAAAATATTATTGTTAAAAATCGTGAAGGAGGTCCAATTTCTTGTCATTATACTGTTTATGCAGAAAGAAAAGATATGGAAAAACTTATTGTAGAATATGAAGGAACATCACCAAAAGATTATCCTGGTCAAGATTGGTTAAATTTAAGGAGTGAGTCATAATGGGATTCGCAAGTACAACACTCACTGTTAGTGAAATTTTAACAAACTCGAATACTGTTGGTGGTGCAGCAATTGTTGGTCCACTAGTTGAATCTATTGGTATTGCAAGTGAGACTGTTTCTAAATGGAAAATACCATGCACTTCAGTTGATAATGCTGCGTTGACGTTATTTAATAAAGTTAAACAAAGACAGTTAGATATTGCAACTGTTGGTGGAAATACTGGTCTTGGATCGGATTGTTACATCAAAAATATTGCACTTGGCGCATTTGCCATGACTACACTTTATGGTGATTTAGTAAGTGGTGTGGCAACTGCTTATGGTTCAACTTTTGGAATTAATAATGGATCTGCAACTACTGTTACCTACGGCACAATCAAATATGATGCTTTGGAAGCATATCGTTATCCAAAACTAGAAACTTTAGATGCTTCTGGAGATAATCCATTGGAAGGAGAAGGTTATGTTACTATTACGTCCTCAAATGCTGGGATCGGAAAATCTACATCCTACACAAGAGGGGGTGGATCTTCTGCTGGAATTGTATTCGCGTTCGCAGCTCCAGGATGTGCCGAATATACTGGTATTGCAAACAGTCTTTCATCTCTCAAAACACAATATAATAGTGAATATGTTGGACTAGCATCTCACGCAAACAATGCAAATTTACTAAAGGGATATAAACATTCAGCACAATTAGAATGGTGGTCCTTGAATAAATCAAGCAGCAGTTTAAGTGTTGGTATCACATCAAACAATTCTGCTTCTTCTATCATTTCCTCATACCCTTGACATGCTCTTGATCCCATGCTATGATAAATGGGTAATCAACAAACGAACTTATGAAAGACGAGTATCTGTCTCGGTGTGTGGTTGACCCTCTTAAAAAAACCGTGTATCTTTATTCCAGCGAGGGGTCAGAAAAACAAGTGTCCTGTGAGACCGTTGAGCAATTTATGAATGTGCTAGAATTTGTTCGTAACACAGTTGATGAGGAAACTCTTTCATACGCAAATCCTGTTATTTGATTTAAGGTAACTCAGATTTTCTGAGTTTTTATGGGAGCGTGGTGGAATCGGTAGACACAACGGACTTATGTAAAATTGAGCCTCATTTGGGAAACCTTATGAGTGTAACTCCTCAAATTCGGTGAAACCTGTAAAATGGCAATACCGAGCCAAGCATCGCAAGATGAAGGTGTAGAGACTAGACGGGGAGCACCTAAACTGTAAAGTATGGTGAAGGTATAGTCCAGACCACAAACCGTAAGGGCAAGGAAACTTGTAGTGGTAAGAAAATCCGTCGGCTTCGGCTATGCGAGTTCAAGTCTCGCCGCTCCCATTAGGAGTTCTTAATCAATTCCTAAATAAACAAAAGCAAGTTCACTCTATGAAATATCGCATAGATACTGCTTATTGTTGGTACAATAACAAAACTCAAATTGTGTTAATGTACTTCATTAATCACATTCCTTTTACTTTTGACGAATTACCTCATACGGCACTTCATACAGCAGAAGTGGTGCAATCGGCAAATTATGAACGGTCTTATGAACCCGAAGATTTGTATCGTTCCTCATTTTACTTAATTGATGAACTTTGCCATCCGATGCTTTTTGAGGTAGAATTAGAAAATCCAGAGTTATTACCAACAGATTAATTAAATACGCTGGAGTTAGCGTAGAGGTCGAACGCACGGCACTTGTAATGCCGCTCCGAAAGGACACCGCAGGTTCAAATCCTGTCTCCAGCTTGAGTTCTATAAAACTCCAATGTCATTAATTTCACAAAAAGACCGAGAAATGGTCATTGAAGCATTAGAATATTATATTCATAAACTCAAAGAAGATAACTGTACAGAAGCATCCATCTATGCTTATAATACACTTCTTCGTTGGATAGAACTGGAGTATTTTAAAAATGAAAATTAATCTGTGGTATTGTAAGGATATGAATCAATGGAGATGGACTTTGACTGATGACTCTCGCCCAATTCTAAAACAAGAATCAGGACAAAGACCAGACTTGCGTGATGCTATGAATGATGTAGCAAATACGGTAGAATACATGTTGTGGAAAGAAGAAAAGTGTGCTAATATATAAGTGCGATACTAATTCGCAGTGACCCAAAAAGTGTGACTTCGAAACCACCTTATGGTGGTTTTGTTGTATGATAAATAATCCATAACGGAAACTATAAGCACTAATAAAATGGGTCTCTCCAGATTAGATAATTTTATTAAGAACGTTCGCGGCAATATACTCTACGTAAGTCCTAATGATTTAGACTCAACAGATAGTATTGAGAACAGAGGAAATTCATTAACTCGCCCATTTAAAACTCTACAGAGAGCATTAATTGAGGCATCAAGATTTTCATATCAAAGAGGATTAAACAACGATAGGTTTGATCAGACAACTATCATGTTGTATCCGGGCGATCATGTAATTGATAATAGACCAGGTTGGATTCCAGATGGACAAAATAATTTTAGATTGAGAAATGGATTGCAATCTGGCGATTATAGTGCTTGGGATTCCACTACCACTTTTGATTTAACAAATCCAAATAATGCTCTTTATAAGTTAAACAGTGTCCATGGTGGTGTTATTATTCCAAGGGGAACATCAATTGTTGGTGTTGATTTAAGAAAAACCAGAGTCAGACCATTATATGTTCCACGTCCTACAGATGATACAATTGAATCGACTGCTATTTTTAGAGTTACAGGAGGTTGCTATTTTTGGCAATTCACTATATTAGATGCAGATCCTCAAAAGTTTTGTTATGGAAACTATAGTGAAAGTAGTACATTTTCTCCAAATTATTCTCATCACAAATTAAATTGTTTTGAGTATGTTGATGGTGTAAATGGTGTATCTATTAGTGATTCCTATAGCACATACTCTTCGTCAAGAACTGATCTTGACATGTATTATGAAAAAGTTGGTCTTGTATATGGAACTGCAAGTGGTCGTGAAATTCAACCAGATTATCCATCCACTGGATTAGACATTCAAGCAAAAGTTGATGAGTATCGAATTGTAGGATCCAAGGGAGAGTCTGTTGGAATATCCAGCATTAAATCAGGTAATGGATCAGTTTCTTCTTCGACTATTACTGTCACAACAACATCAACTGTTAACGGACTCGCTGTAGACACTCCGATCAAAATACAAGGAGTCACATCAAGTGGTTATGATGGTCAATATGTAGTTAAAGAGCAACTTAGCAATACTCAATTTACCTACGAAGTTAAAACCCCACCATTAGATCCATTACCATCTTCTGTTGGTTCTTTTGTATCAATCAATACTGATTCTGTTACTTCAGCTTCTCCATATATTTTTAACGTATCAATGCGTTCCACATATGGAATGTGTGGATTACTTGCTGATGGAGATAAATCTACGGGATTTAAATCTATGGTTGTTGCCCAATTCACAGGAATTGGCCTTCAGAAGGATGCAAATGCATTTGTAAAATTTAATTCTTCGACAGGATCATATGAAGATAGTAGTATTCCTGGAAATGAAAATTTAAATACAGATTCAAGAGCAGTATATAAACCATCGTATTCTAATTACCACATCAAATGTGTTAATGATGCTTATGTACAATGTGTTTCAGTATTTGCAATTGGATTCTCAGATCATTTTGTGACTGATAATGGTGGAGAAATCTCAATATCTAACTCAAACTCCAACTTTGGTCAAAGAGCTTTAACTTCAATTGGTTATAAAAGGAATGCTTTTTCACAAAATGATTTAGGTTATATCACGCACATTATTCCACCTAAAGAATTTCCAAACAATGAAATATCAGTTGATTTTGGAAAAATAGATTACAAAACAACAGTTGGAGTCGCAACAACAAGTGAAAGATTATATTTGGATGGCGAAAAAAACTTTGATAATCCACCAAGTACAATAAATTTTGGATATAGATTTGGGGCAAGAGAAAATGATAAATTATATGTTTTAGTTCCCACTCAAAACGGAACTCAAGAATATTTCTCACGTATTGTAATGCCAAATTCTCAGTCAAGTTCTGAGAAAGTATTTAAAATTAATAGAAGTGTTGCTGGAGTAAACAGTATTACAAGTAATACAATTACTTTCACAGAATCACATACCTTTGAAAATTCCGAATCAATTCGTATTCTAAGCTCAACTGGTCGTCTTCCAGATGGAATTGATGCAAATACAATTTACTACGCAATTACAAGTGCAAATGCAAACAGTGGATTGGTATCAGGTTCTGATATTAAATTAGCAAAAACACCTAAAGATGCCGAAGGTGGATCATCAATCTCAATCAATAATTTTGGCGGAGAATTAAAGATTATCAGTAGAGTATCTGACAAAAAAGCAGGTGATATTGGTCATCCAGTGCAATATGACAACTCATTAAAGCAGTGGTATGTCAAAGTAGCATCTGCAAGTACAGAAAATCAAATTTACAATCAAGTTGTAGTTGGACTTGGAACTACATCTCTTGGAGATATTAGTTCACGAACATATCTTAAGAGGAAAGTAGATAATAGAATTGCAAAAGATACTGGATATAGAGTAAGATACGTAATTCCTGCATTGAGTGGAGGATCTGTTGCAAGAGAACCCCTGGATGGTTATATTTTACAAGAGTCTAATACTTCAATTGGATCGACAACTACTGAGATTCAGGCATATTTTGGATCTGGAACAATTAACAATGTCAATCAACAAAGAAATTTCAGATTTATTTCTAATGCAAACTGGAGCTCCACAAATTCTCAGGCTAATATCCTGACAGATTTGCCACATAATTTATCTGTAGGATCTCAAGTCGAGATTCTTAATATCAAGAGCGGAAACAATATTACTGGTGTTGCAAATTCCGGATATAATGGATCTTATTCTGTTGTTGGAATTAATAGTGCTAGAGAATTTACCATAAACTTAAGCACAAATCCAGGGTCATTTAGTAGTGATTTATTAGTTAGAGATACAAATCTTCCATATTACAAGAGAAAAAAATATCAAACAACATATTACATTCAGGAAAAAGAAGAAATTCAACCTTATGTCAATGGATCACAAGATGGAATTTATTATCTTACACTATTAAATTCCTCAGTTAAACCAGCTATTAGTCCATTTACTTCAGAAAAGTTTTCTCAATCAGTTAGAAATCTATATCCTGAAGTAAGTAGAGATAATCCAGTTTCTGATCCCAATTCAGCAACTTCTCATGCAATTTCCAAATTAATTGGAAAAGTTGTTGTAGACGATCCAAGGAATAGCGTCACTAAGGAAACGATTGAGAAATTTATTTCTGATATTAATGTGGGAACAGGAATCACTGATATCATTACCAGCGTTGGAGGAACTCAACATACAATCAATACTCAAATTGATCACGGATTAAATCGTATTGCGAAAGTCAGTATTGCAAGTAGTGGTGTTAACTATGGAACTGGAGTCCAAGCAGAATATTATAATGCAAAATTGATCAGCATCGGAAGTTCCACAACAGGACAACATGCAACTGCAAAAGTTACTGTAAGTGCAACTGGTGGAATCACCAACATATTAATTATGCATGGCGGAAGTGCATATGGTGTTGGCAACACAATGCAAGTTGTTGGAATTGCAACCACTGGAGTTACTCACACACCAGCAGTTGTAAGAGTTGATAGTGTATATGATAATGTCGGAGATGTAATTCGTATCTCTGGTGTCTCCTCAAATACATATCTTCCATATAATACAATTTATAGAATTACTGGTGTTCAGGTTGGTGCTTCCAAATCGTTTACTGTTGCAAGTGATCCAGCAATTACTAACGTTACTACAGCAGGAATAGGATCAACAACATTAGCAAATGCTTTTTGGAATTTACTTGGAGAATCACTCAAAATTAATAACATTACTTATGATCCAACATCAGGAATTGCAACTGTTACAACAAACAATAATCATGCATTAAAGATTAATGCAAAGATTAGAATTTCTTCTGGAATTGCAACAATTCCAGCATTTAATGGAGATTTTGTTATCAAGGAAAACATTAGTTTGACTAAATTTGCAATTAATGTGGGTGTTGGTGCTACAACAAGTGTTCTTGCGATTGGATCTTCAATGTTTGGATTAATTGAAGGAATTACATCGCAAGATGGAACAATTTCAGCAAATTATGAAAGTTTAAACGGAAGAATGGTTCCAACTTATGCTGGATTTACAACAACCCTTTCTTCAGGAATTGCAGATGCGGTAACTACTCAAATTTCACTCACAAATGTGGATAGACTTGGAATCACAATTGGAGATTATCTAACAATTGATGATGAAATTGTAAGAGTTAAAACTAATCCAGCAAATCCTGCAATAAATCCAATTATTGTTTTCCGTGGAGTTTTTGGAACAAAACCATCCTCACACGCAATTGGTTCTGTTGTTAGAAAAATTAAAGCATATCCAGTAGAATTTAGAAGACACTCAATTAGTAGGGCTTCTGGTCACACCTTTGAGTATATTGGATTCGGTCCTGGAAACTACTCAACTGGACTTCCAGATAAGCATGATCGTACTGTAAGCATTGAAGAAGAGTTGTTGGCTCAAAGTGTAAAGAAAGATGGTGGAATTAATTTCTTCTCAGGAATGAATGATCGTGGTGTTTCTTTTGCAGGAAATAAAAAATTAAGTTCGATTACTGGAAAGGAAGAAGTTTTCGAAACTCCTATCGTAACCGTAACTGGTGAGAATATTCTTGAATCTTCTTCAGTAAACGTTTTAAGAACTTCAAATGCAGTTATTTCAAATTCGATTCGTGTAGAAGGTGGATTGGAAAATAATTCTCTTTCTGAATTTAATGGTCCTGTTAATTTTAACGATAGGTTAAAATCAACATCGGATGATGGAATTGAGTCAAAACTTCTTTATCTTCAGGGAGATGCATCCATCTCAAGAAAATATACAGTTGGTATCTCAACACCATCTTCTTCTTCCATTCCTGGAGATACGATTTATTCTGATAATCCAGGACAAGGCGGACATCTTGGTTGGATTTATACGTTTGATAAAGATTGGAGAAGATTCGGTAGCGTTAGTATCTCAAAGTTCTCAAATATTCCATTATTTGATCAAGTTGGAATTGCAACTACTACCTTAACAAACACTTCAGTTCTTCGTATTGGTGCTGGAACTTCATTAGTTTCCGTTGATTATGATGGTGTTGGTATCGGAACCACAGCAAATGGCAAAAAACTTCGTGTTGTTGGTGATGCTGATTATAGTGCTAACATTGGTGTTAGTGGAACAGTTACTGCGCTTAAATTTGTTGGAGATGGTTCTGGATTAACAAGTCTGAATGTTTCAGCAACTGGATGGGCTCAAGTCGCTGGTGCTGGAAATACTGGAATTTATGATACTGCTCTCACAAGAGTTGGAATTGGAACTTCTGTTCCTTCTGTACGTCTTGAGGTTGGAGCTCCAAAAGCAGGAACAATTGATTTCCTTGTAAATAATCGCTCTGTATTTGTTGGTGTTGTTTCGGTTTCCAACTTAGATGTCACTGGAATATTAACATCAACTTCATATCGCTTAGATAGTTCTGGGTCAAATATCAGATCTGGCATTGTCACAACTTCTACTTTAGTTGTTGGAACAAGCGGAACTGTAATCACCACAACATCATCGCAACTGGTTGGAATTGGAACAGTTTCTCCAAGAGCAAAACTTGACATTGAGGGATCAGCAAGATTTAAAACATATTCTGAAGCAATTGAGAATGTTTCGGTTTCTGGTGGAAATGTAAATATTGATCTTCAGAAAGCACAAACATTTAATCTTACTGTTAATTCTGCTGCATCTCAATTTACACTTCTAAATGCACCATCAGAAGCAACATCTTTTGTCATTAAAATTACTCAAGGATCAACAGGATATTCTGTAGGAATTGATACATTTAAAAATTCTGTTGGAGCAGGAGTTACTGTTTATTGGAGTGGTGGAAGTTTCCCAACTGTAACGACAACAGCATATGCAACTGACATTTACAGATTTAGAACGTTTGATCAAGGTGCAACTTTATATGGAATTGTTGAGGGACAAAATTTCTCATAAATAATAAAAAAATCTAGGGGGAGAGTGAACCCGAATGGCAATTAATAAGAATTTTGTTATTAAAAATGGCCTTGAGGTTAACACTTCTTTACTTGTTGCCAATACGTCAAATGGTCGTATTGGTGTAGGAACAACAGCGCCAACACAAAACTTCCACGTTGTTGGTGGAATTGGAGCAACACACCTGAATATTACAGGTGTTGCTACAATGCAAAACCTGAATGTTCCTGGAATTACAACTTTTACATCCGTAACAGTTGGAAATGGTGTTCCAACAGGGACTGGAGAATTACTCCGTGTATTTGGTGCAGCATATATTCAGAGCAATACTGGAATTGGTATAACTTTACCAAATGCAAGATTACATGTAGTTCCCCCATCAAATCAGAGCGCAGGTATATTTTCTGGAACCACATCGGAAGATATGGTTCGCATTACTCAGTTGGGTTCTGGTAATGCTTTAGTTGTTGAAGATGAAGCAAATCCAGATACATCTCTTTTTGTTATTACTGGATTCGGAACTGTTGGAGTTGGAACCACAAATCCAAATGTTCTTTTAACTGCTTATAGTTCAGCATCAACTGGAACAACAGCAATCTATGCAAGAGGAGACGTTGTAGGTACTGGTGTAGGGTCATTTGTAAGTCATAGAAGTGAAACTGCTGTAGTTTCGATTGGTACTATTACAAGATTAACGGGACAATCATTTAATTATAGTGGTATCAGCACTGTAGGATTCTTAACCGCATCTCAACTTTATGTTGCAGGCATCACAACATTAGGACAAACCAATATTACTGGATTATCCAATGCTGGTATTAGTACTTTAGGTAATGCCACAGCATCAACTCTAGTTGTTTCTGGATTCTCTACATTAGGTAGTATCAGTGGAGGAAACTTAACTCTTGCAGGAATTACCACAGGTCTCAATGTTCCAGGTATTAGTACTTTAGGATTTGTTCAACACACTACTTTAAATGTTTCTGGATTTAGTACTTTAGGAAGTATTAGTGCAGCAAACTTAACTCTTGCTGGAGTCACTACAGGACTTAATGTTCCTGGTATTACAACATTAGGACAAACGAATACAACTGGATTCTCCAATGCTGGTTTAAGTACGTTAGGAAATGTTACTGCATCAACTTCAGTAGTCTCTGGATTCTCTACATTAGGAAGCATCAGTGGAGGAAACTTAACTCTTGCTGGAGTTACTACAGGACTTAATGTTCCTGGTATTAGTACTTTAGGATTTGTTCAAAACACTACTTTAAATGTCTCTGGAGTCTCTACATTTTCCGGAGGAATCAACGGTTCCGAAGGTGCTGATCTAGCCAGACTTAGAGTTACAGGTATTACAACATTAGGGCAAACAAATACCACTGGATTCTCTAATGCTGGATTAAGTACTTTAGGAAATGCCACAGCATCAACTCTAGTAGTCTCTGGATTCTCTACGTTATCTAGTGTCAGTGCAGCAAACTTAACTCTTGCAGGAATTACCACAGGTCTCAATGTTCCAGGTATTAGTACTTTAGGATTTGTTCAACACACCACTTTAAATGTATCAGGAATTTCTACATTCTCTGGAGGAATCAATGCGTCTGAAGGTGTTGATTTATCCAGACTTAGAGTTACAGGTATTACAACATTAGGGCAAACCAATACCACTGGTCTTTCTAATACAGGTTTAAGTACTTTAGGAAATGTTACTGCTACTACAGTAGTTGTTTCTGGATTCTCTACATTAGGTAGTATCAGTGGAGGAAACTTAACTCTTGCTGGAGTTACTACAGGACTTAATGTTCCTGGTATTAGTACTTTAGGATTTGTTCAACACACTACTTTAAATGTTTCTGGAGTCTCTACATTCTCTGGAGGAATCAGTGGTTCCGAAGGTGCTGATTTAGCTAGACTTAGAGTTACAGGTATTACAACGTTAGGACAAACGAATACCACTGGATTCTCTAATGCTGGTGTATCAACTTTAGGTAATGCCACAGCATCAACTTTAAATGTATCTGGATTTAGTACTTTTGGATCAATAAGTGCTGTTCATGCAAACTTTACTGGCATCACAACAGTTACGACATTATCTTTGGGAAGTCAACTGCGATTAACTACTCTTGATGTATCTACTGAGTTTAGTTGCAGTGCTGGTGTTAGCACTCTTGGATCTACTCAAATATCAAGACTCAATGTTTCTGGTATTACAACTCTTGGACAAACTAATACCACTGGATTATCCAATGCTGGTGTATCAACTTTAGGTAATGCTACATCATCAACTCTAGTAGTCTCTGGATTCTCTACATTAGGTAGCATCAGTGGAGGAAACTTAACTCTTGCTGGAGTTACTACAGGTCTTAATGTTCCTGGTATTAGTACTTTAGGATTTGTTCAGCACACCACTTTAAATGTCACTGGAGTCTCTACATTTTCTGGAGGTCTTAATGCGTCCGAAGGTGCTGATTTAGCTAGACTTAGAGTTACAGGTATTACAACGTTAGGACAAACGAATACAACTGGATTCTCCAATGCTGGTGTATCAACTTTAGGTAATGCTACATCATCAACTCTAGTAGTCTCTGGATTCTCTACATTAGGTAGCATCAGTGGAGGAAACTTAACTCTTGCTGGAGTTACTACAGGTCTTAATGTTCCTGGTATTAGTACTTTAGGATTTGTTCAGCACACCACTTTAAATGTCACTGGAGTCTCTACATTTTCTGGAGGTCTTAATGCGTCCGAAGGTGCTGATTTAGCTAGACTTAGAGTTACGGGTATTACAACTCTAGGACAAACCAATACCACAGGATTCTCTAATGCTGGTGTATCAACTTTAGGTAATGCCACTGCTACTACCTTAGTTGTCTCTGGATTCTCTACATTAGGTAGTATCAGTGGAGGAAACTTAACTCTTGCAGGAATTACCACAGGTCTTAGAGTTACAGGTATTGCAACCTTAGGGCAAACTAATACCACTGGATTCTCTAATGCTGGTTTATCAACTCTTGGAAATGCAACAGCAACAACCTTAAGTGTGTCTGGAGTTTCCACCTTCCAAAGTGATATAAAAATAGGTTCTGGAATCACCATTGGAGCATCTTCTGGTATTATTACTGCAAATTACTTTGTTGGTGATGGTAGTCAACTTTTGAATATTGTTGCTGCTGGTGTTGGCATTAACATTCGTGATAGTTCCAATATGATTTCTGGTGTTAGCACAACGATTAACTTCGGAGAAAACTTAATTGTTGATCTAACATCAAACAGTGGTATTGCAACGGTTAATTTAACAGCATTAAACATCACTGGATTTACCACATTAGGTAGTGTTACTGCAGGACACTTAAGACTTGCTGGAGTGACTACAGGACTTACTGTTCCAGGTATTAGCACTTTAACATCAGTTACTGGAACTTCAGCAAACTTTACTGGTATTAGCACCTTAGGGTTTGTTCAAAACACCACTTTAAATGTCTCTGGATTCTCTACATTAGGTAGTGTAAGTGCAGCAAATCTGATACTTGCTGGAGTTACAACAGGACTTAATGTTCCGGGTATTAGTACCTTAACATCAGTTACTGGAACTTCAGCAAACTTTGCTGGTATTAGTACTTTAGGATCAATAACTGGAACATCTGCTAACTTTAGTGGTATTAGCACTTTAAATCAAATATCAGCAACAGGATTAAGTGTTGGTATTATTACTGCCACAACAGTCAATGGAACTGCAACAAATGCAAATAATATTAACATTTCAGCAACAACCTCATCAGACACAATTACATCTGTTGTTCTTGTTGCAGATCAATCCACAGGAAATCAATCGCCATTTGTTGATGGTGGATTAACTTATAATGCTTCCACTAATACACTTACTGCAAGTGCTTTTGTTGGTGATGGATCTGGTTTAACAAACACTGGATCTACGTTAAGTGCAACGTCTGGAATTGAGAGAGTTGTTCTCACAAACTTAACATCTGGTACGATGACTGCATCATCAACTGATGTAGACTTAAGATTTGATGCAACAAACACTCAATTATTGATTGGAGCTGGTCTCACCGCTGGATACAATTCTGCAAGAGATTATTCATATATTTCATTCACCAAAGGAAATATTTTCTTTGGAAATACTGGCATTGGCACAAATCTTACATCTGGAAATAATAACTTTATTGCTGGTGTTGGAGCAGGTACAAGTTTAACTACTGGAATTTATAATAACTTCATTGGTCTATGTGCAGGATACAATAACACCACTGGAGGTTCTAATAACTTCTTTGGTGCTTTTGCAGGATGCTGCAATACCTCTGGATCTGATAATATCTTCTTTGGTGGAAATGCAGGAAGATACAACACCATTGGATACAACAACAACTTTTTTGGTCGTTATGGAGGAAGATGCAACACTTCTGGATGTAATAATAATTTCTTTGGTTGTTCTGCGGGATACAATAACACTACTGGATGTCATAATAACTTCTTAGGTCTTTCTGCAGGAAAAAGTAACACCTCTGGAAGTAATAACAATTTCTTTGGTGCTTATGCTGGAAGTTATAATGTTTCTTCTGGATATAACAATAATTTCTTTGGTAATAATGCAGGAAAATATATCACTACTGGAAATAATAATAATTTTCTTGGTAGTGGTGCAGGAAGGTATATTACCACCGGAATCCATAATAACTTCTTTGGATGTTATGCGGGATTTAACAACAACACTGGATGCCATAATAACTTCTTAGGTAATTGTGCAGGATATAGCAACAACACTGGATCTGATAATACCTTTATCGGACAAAATGCAGGTAGAGGTAGAGGTGGGTATCCTGTTACTGGCGACAGCAACTTCTTCGCGGGTGTTGGGGCAGGTTATAGTGCAACAACAGCAAGACAAAATGTTGCGATAGGACATAGTACTCTTTATAGAAACGAAACTGGTAATCATAACGTTGCTATTGGTGCAAGTGCTGGATTTAGTAACTTAAGTGGATGCCATAATAACTTCTTAGGTTCTCAAGCAGGACGTTTAAACTCTGGTGGATGTCATAATAACTTCTTTGGAGAAAATGCAGGTTATTATTTAACTGGGTCAAGAAATATTGCGCTTGGAAAAAATGCAGGATGCGGTGCTTCTGGTGCATCTGGTAATGACAATACTTTCCTGGGAGAATTTACTGGAAAATCTAATACTACTGGATCAGGAAACATTTTCTTTGGTCGTTATGCTGGATGCACCAATACAACAGGTTCTTGCAATGTTGCTCTTGGTTATGCTGCAGTATTACCTTCAGCAACTGGATCTTGTCAACTTGCCATAGGTGCAGATGGAGGATATTGGATTCAGGGCAACAGTTCCTTTAATGTTGGTGTTGGAACTACTAACGCATCAAATGCAACATCAAAACTCACTGTTTTTGGTGATGGTAGATTTGTTGGTGTCGTCACTGTAACAGATATTAACTCCACATCTGATGCAAGACTAAAGACAAATGTTTATCCAATTCAGAATCCAATTGATAAAGTATCTCAAATCCAAGGTGTTTCATTCACATGGATTGAGAACAACAAACAATCAATGGGTGTAATTGCAGATGAAATTCAGAAAGTCTTGCCAGAACTTGTAAATGATTCAGATCCAAAGACTGTTAATTATAACGGATTGATTGGTCTCTTGATTGAGGTTGTAAAAGAACAACAATCTCAAATCAATGAACTGAATGATCGTATTTCCAAATTAGAGTGATAACTAAATAATAAAAAACTACCCAGTGTATACGAGGACGGTAGATGGCTATTAAAGTAGGAAATATTACTGTTATTGATGACAGTAGAAGTTTAAATGTTTCTGGATTCAGCACATTAGGTAGCATCAGTGGAGGAAACTTAAGACTCACTGGCATCACCACTGGTCTCAGTATTCATGGATTTATAGGATTTACAACCACCAATCAAAACATTAAAATTGGCAATAATGAAACTGGTTCTTTATTAACTTCTGGAACTTATAATATTTTCCTTGGTAATGCTGCCGGACGTTACAATACCACTGGAAGTAATAATAACTTTTTTGGTGCATGTGCTGGATACTTTAACACCACTGGAAATAACAATATTGGCATAGGTTCTTTTGCAGCATACAGTATTACCACTGGATCTTGTAATAACTTTTTGGGTTCTTATGCTGGTTGTTTGATTACTACAGGAAGTTTTAATAACTTCTTTGGTTTTTGTGCAGGATCTGGAGCATCTTATACTATACCTTATCTTCCGACTTATATAACAGGTTCTCATAATAACTTTTTTGGATCTTGTGCGGGGTGTAAGATTAGTTCTGGATGTTATAATAACTTCTTTGGTAATAATGCAGGATTCAATAACACCACTGGATCTAATAATAACTTCTTTGGTGCTTGTGCGGGATGCAATAATAATGGATGCGATAATATTTTTATCGGACAAAATGCTGGATGTTGCAGTCCTGGTGCAATAGATAATATTTTTATAGGTCGTAATTCGGGGCGCGGAAGATCTGGAGGGATTTTTGGATTTCCTGTTACTGGTGACAGTAACTTCTTTGCGGGTGTTGGAGCAGGTTATAGTGCAACAACGGCAAGACAAAACGTTGCGATAGGACACAGTTCTCTACATAGAAATGAAACTGGAAACCATAACGTTGCCATTGGTGCAAGTGCTGGTTTTGGTGGTGGATTAACATCATCAAATGGATCTCATAATAACTTTTTGGGATATCAAGCAGGATATTGCAACCAAGGTGGAAGCAATAATAACTTCTTTGGTTGTTATGCAGGATATAGTGATACTGGCGGAGGCAATAATAATTTCTTTGGTCAATCTGCAGGATATACCAATGGGAATGGAGATTATAATAACTTTTTGGGATATCAAGCAGGATATTGTAATACTTGTGGACGTTGCAATAACTTTCTTGGTTTCTGGGCAGGATATAATAATACCACTGGAAATTGCAATATTTTCTTAGGCACACTTTCTGGTTGTAATAACACAACTGGATCTTGTAACATTGTCATTGGACCAGCTAACGTTCCAGTAGCAACAAATAGCAATCAAGTTGTTATCTCTTCTGGTAATGCAACTGCAGCATGTTTTAGTGGTGCCTTTAGTGCTTGGGGTAATACATCTGATTGTAGAGATAAAACAAATATCCAAAGTTTGCAAACTGGTAAAGACTTCTTAGGCAAATTAAGACCAGTTAAATTCAAGTGGGACTTTAGAGATGAAGCCAAGAAAAATCTACCACCACAAGGACAAGAGGAATCTGGTTTCTTAGCACAACAAATCCAAGAAGTTGTTGCAGAATACAATGCAGATTACTTACGTTTGATTAATGACAATGACCCAGACAATCTTGGAATTTACAAGGCAAACTTAATTCCAGTTATGATTAAAGCAATCCAAGAACTTGATGCAGAAAATAAACTTCTCAGAGAAGAGATTGCAGCAATTAAAGCACATGTTGGAATTGCATCGGTGGGTTGATTTATAACTATAAATATGTTAGAGTAAACTGAGTCGATTTCATTTATGTCATTTCTTTCGCAAGTAATAGATAAAAATACATCAGAATTTCAGAAAAAGTATTTTTTCATGGCAGGTCTTCCTCGCTCAGGAAGCACTTTGCTGTCATCTATTCTAAATCAAAATCCAAGATTTTATTCGGGTCCATCAAGCCCCGTTTTATCAACAATGTTTGTCCTTGAGAATCATCTGCAAAATGATGAACTTTTTCATGGATATCCAAAACCAGATCAAGCACATTTGTTAATCTCAAGTGTCATTGATCAATTTTATAGTGATGTTGATGAACCAGTGATTATTGACAAGAATCGTGCATGGACAGCAAGAGTTCCTTTTATTGAGGGTTATATTGGAAGAAGGGCAAAGATTATTTGTCCAGTAAGAGATATTGATGAAATTCTCACATCAATGATCACAATGATTCGTAGAAATCCATATCAAGAAGGAAATCCAAGAATTAACTTTATTGATGAACAACTGGTAAAACTCAATATTCCCATCAATGATGATAATCGTTGTGAATACATTGCAGGTCCAGATGGAATTTTAGGGCAAAGTCTAAATGCAATCATGGAGGGTATAAATCAAGGATTTGCTGATCGCATACATTATGTAGAATATCGTGATCTAACAAAAAATCCAAAGGAAACACTTCAGAAACTGCATGAATTTCTGGAAGAGGATGCCTATGAGTATGATTTTGATAACATCACAAATACTCATCGTGAAAATGACATGAACACATATGGGTTATCCGATATGCACGAAGTTCGGTCTAAGTTAAAATCAATTGCTCCAAGTCCAAAGGAAGTTCTTTCTGATTATGTTCTGGAAAGATGTGAAGGCATGGACTTTTGGCGACAAAAACAATATAATGTTAAGCAACAAGCACCCAAAATTATAGAGACAAGTTCGCGCCAAACAAACATTGTAAAAAACTGATGAAAGAAAAATACTGCATTTTCCACGTTCAGGGAGGACTTGGAAAACATATTGCATCCACTGCTGTTGCAAAGTGCATCAAAAACAATTTTCCAGAACGAAAACTAATTGTAGTTGGCGTATATACAGATGTATTTCTGAATCTTCCATTCATTGATAGAGTCTATCAACTAGGAAATACTAGTTATTTTTATCAAACATACGTTGAGAACAAAGATTCTTTAATTTTTCATAATGAACCGTATTTTACAACCGACCACATTCACAAACGTCTTCCACTGATTCAAACTTGGTGTAAGATGTATAATCTTGAGTATCGTGGTGAAATGCCAGAACTCAAGTTTAATCCACTTCAGAAGAAAATCTCAAAGGATGTGTGGAAAAAGAGCAACAAACCAGTCATGGTTATTCACACAAATGGAGGAATGATTACTCCAGATGCCAAACCATACATGTGGGCAAGAGATATGCCCTTTGATATTGCTCAACAAATTGTAGATAAGTATCACAAGAAGTACACAATCTATCAGTGTACTAAGGCAAATTCGCCAAAACTTATCAATGCAGAAATCATTGAGTTTTCTGATACAATGCAATTAGGAATTCTTGAGTTTCTAAGTGTAATTCTTCACAGTGATAAAAGAATTCTAATTGATAGTTCACTGCAACATGCTGCTGCTGCATTAAAACTTCCATCTTTGGTCCTGTGGAATGGCACAAGTCCAAAGGTGTTTGGATATGACATACACACGAATATTGAGACTATCAAACCTCATACATTTAAGTTGCCTGGAAGTTATTTGTTTGACTTTGACTTTACAGGTCCAGAGCATGAATATCCATTTGATGAAGATCAAGAGTTATTTGACATCAATCAAATTTTTGACTATATAGAAAAATAAAACCAAAAGGAGTAAAATCATGGAAGAAATGACCCCAGAAAAAATTAATCAAAGCTATCGTTCGACTATGGATAGCGTCTCAGTTGTGAATGAGTTTGTAGGAGAAGATCCTCTTACTGAAAATGGTAGAAATGCAATTCAGCGTAATGTAGAACATCTTAAGATTATGCTTGGAAAAACATATTGGACCGAAGATCACGATCTCACACCATTTGAGACTGCGGTTGCTGATGGAGAAGCAGCACTAGCAGAATGATTCAGTAGACAATTTAATAAGTGTCACACAGACCCACCAGGATTGCCCTGGTGGGTTTTATAGTGGGTACATACACAACAAATCAATGTACTCCAATCTGGATCGCTTACTTTTTGTCACCAGTTTTATCTGGTTCACTCATTGGGGTGTTAAAGTATCTGAAGTTGCACTGAACGCAGTATTCTGATGCTGACACTCTACACAAGCGGATACAATTATAGCAAGAGGCAATGTGCTGATGCTGTAAATTGGTTTATCGAAAAGTATCTTCCAAGACACAAATTGGAGATTGTAGTGAATCATCGTGGACTTGCACGAGAAGGTGTTTATGGATGGTGTACTGTGATGGATTCTAACTCACGTCCAAGAGAATTTGAGATTGAGTTACACAATCAAATGCACTCTGATTTATATCTTCATACCCTATTTCATGAACTCTGGCACGTTTATCAGCACGTTATGGGTAATCTAAAGGATAAGCATGGTAAGCGCCTTTGGAGGGGCATAGATCACTCTCAGACGGACTATTCTGATCAACCATGGGAGATAGAAGCACATCAAATGGAAGTACAGCTCTATAATGAATACCTGGGACTTGATGACTTTATCTACAGTTTCCCTAATCGCTTGACATCATTCTGAAAACTCTGTATAATAACCTTTGTGGAGGTTGAAAAATTATGAAAACTCTTAAGAATCTTAAAAACAAGAAACAATTCGTGAATGTAGTTCCGAAGAGTTCCAAGGCAAAAGAACGTTTTGTGAACGTTATGTCTTCTTTTCATGCAATGGAAATCAAAGAAGAAACTGAGGATGAGTTTTTTCTTGTCTCCATCAATCGTAAATATTATACATGGATTCCCAAGAAGGGAAATGAACATTGGCAAGTTCTTAAGTAATTAATTTTAAAGAGAATAAAAAGATCTTAAATACATTAAAATAAGAAAAGAGTGGAGAGCAGTAAAATGAGTTTGACATATACATTTTACTTTGCAATTTTTGCACTGTTGCTTTACGCTATCGTAACAGATCAAAGTGTTGCAACTGCTTTTGTTTTGTTGAGTAAGATAGTAAGAATTCATTATGAGAAAATCAAATGGTGGTTGCTGCATAATCCATCCAATCCAATTGTTAAATGGATGATATGGAATCGCTCAATGAAAATTGCAAAACAACTGAGAGATGAGTTAGATCAAAAATCTTAAGTATTGTTAACATACTCTTAAGACAATATTAAGCATCAAGTCATTTTGATTAAATAATGTTAGGATAATCACACAATTCGGAAGAAAATTATGACTCTTTCATCAGGAAAAGACAACAAACTGACTCAAGAAGAGTGGAAGGAAATGACTGCACTTAAAAATGCAATCAATGAAAGACCTCAAGCAGTTGCTCCTCAAAAAATGGAAGAGTTTACAGAATATCTTGTTCGTAGTTTGCGTGAGAAAGGAGGTTGAGAAAGTGGCATATGAGGTTTACTTTTCTTCTCTTTTCCTGTATAATTGATAGATATACATAAAATGAAAATGAAACTCCAAGCAGTTTTATTGTCAACAATTTTACTTTCTCAACTTCCCGCACATTCTCAACAATATAATGTTCAGGATGAGTGTTATAGGAATGTGGAGCAATATGTCCCAGGATATCAAACGCCTGATGGGAGATATGTGAATGGTTATGTTAGAGCAAGGAGAGAACCAATTCCTTGTGGTGGTGTATATTCAGAACCACAATATACAGCACAATATATTCCTCGATGCGATCCGAACAGAACTATTTTTAATGGATTGTTAGGTGGTGCAATCGCTGCATCAGTATCAAAACCAAATGCTTATGGGTGGTCTGTTCCCTTAGGTCTTGCACTTGGAGTAAGTTATTCCCGCATTGGTTGTCGATAATAGTAACTTGGATCCTCTAAAACGTACCTACTATACAAACACATTTTATTATGGGCGCTGGTTGCACAAAAGATCATTTCATTCAGGATGCTGCAGAAGCATACATTGTGTATCTTCTGCAGGCACATGCTGTTGAGAACGAAGTTGCACTCACCGATGATGTGAGCGACAAATACAATACTTTCACTCAGTATTGTGAAGATCGTGATGTACTGAATGAGTTTAACAAGAGCGTCTACAAGGAAAACATTGATGCTGTTGTTGATAAGTTCTTTGCTGATTTGCTCGCCAAGTATCCTGGACGCAAGTTTGACTTTGTAGACGTTGAGCGTGAGTTTCGTGATAAGAAACTGAAGGGTGATTTTGTCATTCAGTTTGAGGATGGTTCCACTGTTTCTTTCTCTCTCAAGAACTACAAGAAAGGATTTAATCGTATTCAGTTGTGTTCAGGCACTTGGCACTCATTTCTGAACAATTTTCTGTTTGAGTCTGCTGGTGTTGGTATTTTCCACGATCCTTTCACTGACGGAGTATTTCAGGGATGTGATCGTGAGTATCGTGATTGTTTGATTAAAGAACTTGGTTACGATGCTCTCAAAGATGTGTATAACTTCTTTGACACTGTAAATGACACCATCAAAGAGTTTTATACTTATGGTGAGCAAGCACGTTACTGGAGTAATGTATCTTCTCAGTGGAAGAGTGATTGTGCATCCTATGGTCTGAAAGCAGCACAAACGATTATCTCTGCTCTGGATTCGATCTCTAAAGATGCAGTGAAGAGTCGCATCATCAAGATGGCAGGACTTAACTATGATGAGGAGATTCTGCTTGTTGGTAAGGGCAAATATCTGTGCTCCATGTTTAATCAGAAATATGCACAGATTCTGGAACGTGTCAACTCTGATGAATCTGTGGTAGAATATATCACAAATAAGAAGGGTGTTTTGTTCACTCTGCGTGATTCTGCGGGTGTGATTGTGAGCATCGAAGTTCCTTTCACTCTGCAAAAGAATGGTGCTTGGTATCTTCCTAAAGCAAAATACTCTGGTGCTCAATATCACGAGAAAGAAGGTGTTGACCTGCTTCACGGTGAGCGGCGCCCTAAAAAGTCCAAAGAGATTTCTACCTCTATCAATACCTATCTTAATCTTAAAAAAGCAGGAGTGTGCTGATGCAGTTTGATGTTGTAGCAACGAATCCACCATTTCAGGATTCGAAAAACAAAAAGAAAACACAACACAAACTGTGGATTGATTTTACTCAGAAAACATTCAGTGACTGGTTAAAACCTGGAGGGGTTCTTCTTCAGGTTTCTCCCAGTAGTTTTCTATCACCATCCAACAAGATTCTCAAAATCTTTCAGTCAAAGGCAGTCAAGTTTCTGCACTTGGATACAAAAACCTATTTTCCGAAAGTGGGAAGCACATTTGCGGACTACATGATTCGCAACCAACTCAATGACGGAAAAACAGAAATTGTAACTGATGTCAGCACATTTTATCACAAAATTGATAAATCCACCTTCTATTTGCCGATTGATGTATGTGAAGAATCACTATCTATTCATCGCAAGGTGGTGTTTGATACAACTGACAAATTGGATGTAAGATATGATTATGTAACCTGTCATAATGTTAATCTACTCAGAAACACTGGCATCATCAGTAAAACTCAAGATGATGAATATGTGCATCCTATTCTACACACAAACAAGCAGATTTGGTATTCCAAGATTCGGCAAGATTGGGCAAATAAAAAGAAAATAATGTGGTCTCGTAGTGGTTATACAAAACCATTCTACGATGAAGGTGAATTAGGTGGCACAGACATGGCATATTATGTGCTCGTGCCATCTGATGAATGTGGATATAACTTATCATATAATCTGAATAGTAAGTTGATCAGATATATTCTCATGACAGCAAAATGGTCTGGTTTTGGTAATGAAAAAGTATTCTGTGCATTGCCAAATCTACCAACAGATCGTAAAATGACTGATAGTGAAATGTATCTATTTTTTGGATTGACTGAAGAGGAGAGGGAGTACATTGAGCAATATGTGGGATAAAATCAAAGATTGCATGAACGATCACACCTACATGGGTGAGATTGATCGGGATGAATATAGAATCAAGGCAACTGCTGAAGTATTCACACCAACAGATCTTGTCATCCGAATGTTAAAGAAAGCAGATCTGAATGATTTTGCTCCTGGTAAAACAGTTCTTGATCCTGCTTGTGGTGATGGACAGTTTCTTGTTGCTGTTAAATGGTTAAAAGTCTTTGCATATCAGGTATCCGAACAAGAGGCACTGAAAGACATCTATGGTGTGGATATTATGAGAGATAATGTAGATCTTTGCAAGAAAAGATTGGGTGGAGGAACTATCATTATGGGAGATTCTCTAAATCCAGATAAAAAACTTAATCAACAATCTGATGATGAGCATCTAATGATGCAAAAGATTTTTCTCAATCAAGGCACTATCTTTGTTTGATAGTAACTTGGATCCTCCAAAGTGTCTCTGTAGTGTAATCACAAGATCAAATGGCAACTCGTGGACGCATCGGCATCGAACTCTCTGATGGTTCTGTGCTCTCTGCTTATCATCACTGGGATTCCTATCCCGAATGGTTGGGTCGCATCCTGAAGACACACTACAATAGCAAAGAACTTGCCGCCGAACTGATTGATGGTGGCGATATGAGCACTTGTTGGACTAATGAGCGTTGGACTGGAGACCGTTGGGGTTCTTATCCTAATAAGGTTGAGGAATATGGTCCCCAATACTACTCCCAACGTGGTGAGAATTGCCCTCCTCGCCTTGATGCTGACCTGTGTGCATATCTTCTGCCCGATAATAGCGAAGAGTTTGCATATGTCTTCCGCAGTGGTGAATGGGTTTGCTACAACATGAATCAGTTTGATGATAGCAAACTGCCTGAAGTTGTCGAAATCCCTTCTGGTGCCCTCGCTGTTTGATCTATGAAAACTTCTGCTACTGCTCTTGCTCTTTTTGCTGTAATTGTTCTTGCAACTGCTGGACTTCTTTTTGAGGCGTGGTTACTTGGACTGATTCTGTCTTGGTTTGGTGTAATCTTGTCTTTCTGGCAGAAATTTGCTATCATCTTTCTTGCTAATCTTATTTTCAAATCTAACTCTTCTTCCAAATGAACCGCAAGTATATTGCTGCAGGATTGATTGGTTTTGTTGTAATTGTTGCATGGAATGTATTTCTTATACAACGAGACCAAAAACTCTATGAAGCATACAATCAACCAACTCCAAAAGAACGATACTGTCAACAACAAGCGGGATGGCATCCTGATTGTAATGTAAAGTGATTTATTTTCTCATCATCTCTGCATCAGTTGCATGGATGTTCTTTGCACTATTTTCCAAACACTTTTATCATCTAGATGAGCACAAACGCAAATGATTTCTGACCGTATCAAAAAACTAATCCAACAAGCAGAAATGAACAAGGCAGCGGAAGAGTTTTGGAAAGAAGTTGAGCGTGAAGCAGAAAAACTTGAGATAACAGTTGATTATTATCTTGCGGAGTTCTATTGATTGACATTTCCCTCATTCTTTTCTAAAATCAAGGAGTAATTTACAAAGACAAATGGCAAAATTTCTTTACATTGTTGATCATTATGTTCCTTTTCCGAGTTCAGAATATGGTGGACTCTGGAATGTAGTTGCAGAGGATGACAATGAGTGTTTTGATCTTATTTCTGCTGAAGATACTGGTGGATTTTATGAACAGTATTATACTGATCTAAAAGAAAACATTCTAAATGCCCGTGTCTATCAACTTTCAGAGGAAATGGAATCTAGTGTTGTTGAGTCTTTTACGACATGACACAAAATGTAGAACACACTAATTGTATGATTGGTGAACTTAAAACTCAATATCAAGATAGAATCACTCAATTGCAACAAAAGATTACAGAACAGCAAAAAGAGATTCTCCAACTCCAAGAACAGATTAAACTGCTTTCATACGTCAAAGATTACGATTGTTGATGAAACTCTCCATTGATTTGATTTCACAGTTTACTCATAAAGCACCAGAAGGAATGTTCTATGAAGTTGAGGAGTTTAAGCGAAATGTTTTTAGCATTTGGATATGTTATGACAGAGAGTTTGACTACAATTTGGGCAAACCAATTCGTTGTATTTGGGGATTTTGGTCAAGTAAGAATCAAAAGTTCTATTCTCCTATAAATTCAAAAACGGTTGGTAAAATTGTAAGTTTTGAGAACACTAGAAACTATACAGCAATGCCGTTGAGGCAGACTCCGCTAGAAAGTGCATTTGTATGAAACCATCTTTTACTGAAGGTATTGTAGTTCAACACAAAAACTGGATAGGAAAAGTTCAATTTGTTTGTGATGAATACATCTCTGTTTGCGTTAGTGTGGGAAATCATCCCGTAAATGATGTTTGCGTTTTGGTGTATAAAAGTGATTGGAATCAAGTTAAACTGCTTAAAGAATCTGATAAATGAAACATAAAAGTTTCTGGAGATTGTTAGCTAAATCTTTGGGAGAAAAAGCAAGTAAAAATGATCAAGAGGCGGATAAGATTGCTTTTATTCGTCTTTTGATGTTTCTGTCTATTTTAATTACAAACTGTTTTATTGTAGCAAACGCTCTTCGACATTGGAATGATGTACCAAGTAACATATTTGAAACCAAAAAAGAAAGGATACTCAACGCAAACTGCAACATTCTTAAAAATTGATGATGCTGAGTTTTGGTCTAAAGTCATAGAACAACAGGGAGCAAAAGATATAAAGATTCTTGTTCGTTAACACCAACTTGGATCCTCTAAAATGTCTCTATAATGTAAGCAACCTATGAATTATGGATTCCTTTGACGACATCCAAATTGAGGAGTTTTCTTCATTTGACTTTGTTGAGGAGATGAATGAAGGTCTCTTTGATGAAGAAGATGATGATAAATCCTTTGATGCTTTTTTGAAATCTAACGTTGATTTTTGATTATGCCTGACACCGATCTTTTGTTTCGCTATGAATCTGGCGAACTTGACGAAGAAGAGTTCTTTACTCTTTTTCAACAAATCTATGATACAAAAGCGCACCAGTGGTTGCAGGGGCATTATGGACGCACTCTTCAATCTTTGATTGATTCTGGTTACATCGACTTCTAAACTACTATGAATCCCGACACCTACACTTTCACTGGTGATGCTGTTACCTTCCTTGGCTTGGTTGGTGTTATTTCAGCGTTCATTATTATTGTCACTGCTTTCCGCAGGTTCTACAGTTCTCCTTACAACATTCGCTATGTGACTAAGGTAGAAACTAATGAAGAACCCACCGACACCGAAACTCCTGCATCCTGAATAAATGACTGAACAAATTGTTAACGTGCTGCCTCACATCCAAGAACTTAAAACTTCTTGGAGACAACAAGATTTTATTTTCAGCAAACAACAACAAGAAGAATATGATCTCTTGATTGCAACTCGCCGCGAACGTGTCCGACAATTCTATAAAGAAGGACGTGTTTCCAAAGGTGGATTGCGACAAAAAGACATAGACAACTAAATACTAAAAAAAGTGTTTAGATAACGATGAAAACCTTTCAGGAGTTTATGATTCTTGCCGAAGCATCTTATGATGCAAGTGTAATGTCTTCCTCTCAAGTTCGCAAAACAGGTGAAGGCGGGAGAATTGGTGCTAAGCGTAAGAAAACAACTCCTGAAAGGCGTCGCATGAAAGCAGTCGGCGGTGGCAAAATGGAACCCGTTGATTACAAACCACGCAGCGATATTGGTTCTCAAAGACAAAGATCTGAAAGAGAACAGCAACCAACACAAGAGCGTGGATCTGCAAGAGAGAGACAATTAGCAGCAGCGAAAGAAGAAAGAAGAAGAGCAGCACAAGCAAGAGCAGCAGCAAAGAAAGGTGGTGGAACTGCAACAGCAGCAAAACCAAAAGCAAAAGAAGCAGAGAAAACAGCAACTAAACTTCTTTCTACAAAGAAACCAACACAACAAGCACATCCTGATTATAAACCAGCAAAAGCATCTGGATTATCAAGAAAAGAAAGACTTGCAGTGAAGAAAAAGGGTGAAGCAACGTTGAGAGATATTGTTCTTCAGGCAACAGGAAAAACATCCGAAAAACAACTCAAGAATCGCTACACTTCATATTGATTCTAACTAGGATCCTCTGAAGTGTCTCTATGATATGAGCACCAGACCCCTCTAGAATCGCCTACAACATTATGGAAACTGTGAATGTGAGGGTTGATACCCTGCAGCGTATAATTCGTGATTTGCAAAATGCAATCAACGTGTGCTATGATGTAGACTCATTATCGGAAGATGATGTGCATAGTTATCCATATGCTACAGGATACTCCCGCTCTGCAATGAAGTCTGCTATTCTTGATCTTAACAACATTCTGAACCAGTGATTCCTACTCTTCGTCCTCATCAAGACCGTTCCGTAAAGGCAATGGTTAAGTATTCTAAAGGTATTATCTGTGCTGTAACTGGTGCAGGTAAAACTCTGGTGGGAATTTCTGATACTGCGCGGGAGTTTGCATCAGAAACTCCTAAAACTGTTTTTGTTGTTTCTCCTCGCATTTTGCTTGCAGAGCAACTCTCTCACGAGTATCTGGAGTTTATCACTAATGCAAAGGTATTTCACTGCCACAGTGGAGAAACTCACTGGGAATCTTCTACTCGTCCCTATGAGATTCGTAACTGGGTGAATACTCATAAAGATTCGCACAAACTTATCTTCACCACCTATCATTCTCTCTCTCGTCTTCAGCAGGCAGGAATTGAGGTTGATACTGTTCATATAGATGAGGCACATAATTCGGTTCAAAAGCACTTCTTTCCTGCTGTTGAGTATTTTTCAAAGACTGCAAAAAGGTTCTATTCCTATACTGCAACTCCTAAAAACTCCAATGTTGTCGGTAAACCTGGAATGAATTGGAGTGAAGTCTATGGGCAAATCATTGCAAATGTTTCTGGTCCAGAGATGGTTCGTGGTGGATACATTGTTCCACCTAAAGTAGAAGTCAAGCAACTTCCTATGGTTAAAGGTCGTCAGGTCATTTTTGACCGTGATGCAGAGAATCTGATGGAAACGATTGATGACTATAAGGTTGGTAAAGTTCTTGTTTGTGCTAAAACTACCAAGCAAATTATTGGTCTGATTTCTGAAACTGACTTCTGCAAAGAGTTGAAAGACCGTGGTTATTCTTGGATGGTGATTACAAGTCGCACTGGTGCAATTATTGATGGTAAAAAAGTCAACCGAGAGCAATTTTTTGATACGCTAAATGCCTGGGGTAAAGATAACTCTAAAAAGTTTGTAGTTATTCACCATTCTATCATTAGTGAGGGTATTTCTGTTAGTGGACTTGAAGCAGTAATCTTTATGCGTCCAATGGATTATATTGGAATTGCACAAAGCATTGGGCGGATTGTAAGATTGCATCACGATGATGCTAAAGGTCTTGCTGATGGTAAGATTCAACCTGGAGCACTGGGTCAATATACCAAATCTTTCGCTCTGTGTGTAATTCCAGTTTATACTTCTGTTGGTATCTCTACTGCCCGTAAAGTTCAAGCAGTTGTTGATACCATCTTTACTAAAGGTGAACCTGCTGTATCTGTTGTGAGGCGTTGATGAATCAACCAACAAACTCTAACATTCTTGATGCTAACCCAGGACCAATCGGTTTCGTTGTTGGTAAGAATTGGGAATACGCTGTTGTACCATTTGGCAAGCAACTAATGATTATACACAATGGGCAACAACTGAAAGTGTGTAGAACCGAAAGTTCTGCACGAAAGTTTATTGATGCTCACAAGAAAGGTAAAAGCGTAGCAAAACTTCCTTTGTAATACTAACTTGGATCCTCTAAAGTGTTCCTATAGTGTAGTTCACAAGGTCTGCATGACCCGCAATCGCAAGCAAACCGTTAATGTTGTTGCTGAGGTGAAAGTTCCTGAAGTTATTATTACTCGGGAACAATACTTCCAAGACATTAAAATTCGCTGGCAAATCCATCAGTATGAAGTCAACAAACTTCGTGATGATCTGAGCAAAGTTACTCAAACTGTTGCTCCTTATGTGAAAAGCGCACTGAATTATGTTGTTTCTCAATATCAACAAGTTCGTGCCAAGTATGCCAGTTAAATAACTGTTGCAAGAGGACTTAAGTCCTCTTTTTTTATGGTATCTTAACTTGGATCCTCCAAAGTGTCCCTATAGTATGAAGAACACTCACCTACAACATCCTGAAGATTCTATTCTCACGGGCGATATGTCTGTGCTGAATTGGTTCACTGCCAAAGGTAATCTGTCTGTCAAGATTGATGGTGCTCCTGCATTAGTTTTTGGTACAAATCCTGCAACTGGTCGATTCTTTGTGGGCACCAAAAGTGTCTTTAACAAAGTAAAAATCAAGATCAACGAATCGCATGAGGATATTGATGCGAATCACACTGGAAATGTAGCAGAGATTCTTCATGCTTGCTTCGACAATCTACCTCGCATTGCTGGTATTGTGCAAGCAGACTTTATCGGGTTTGGTGGTAAAGACGAATACAAACCAAATACTATCACCTACAAGTTTCCAGAGATTGTAGAGCAAAACATCATTATTGCACCTCATACTTGTTACATTGCAAAGAAAGATCTGCGCGATGCTGTAGCACAACCTGATTTTTATCTGTGGATTGATACTGCTCGCGTCAAGTTTGTGAAACCTGAAGCATACATTCAGCATGGTCAAGAATCGTTTGCTGATGTAGAGGAAGTCTGTGCATTTGCCCGTCAAATGTCTACTCTGGTCAACTTTGTTTCTAACAAGGAAGCAAAGAAGATTGAGAAACAACTTAATGCTTGTATTCGTGAAGGTCGTGACATCAATCCGAAAGAGTTTGATTGTGATCATCTGCTGATTGAGTTCTGGTTGCTGATCAAGTCAATCAAGGAGGATTGTTTGTTCCTGTGCCGAAATGATGGTCCTGCAGCATACATCGGATACGACAGAATTGATTCAGAAGGTTATGTGATGACGAATGAGTTTGGTATGTTTAAACTTATTAACAGGGAGGTCTTTTCTTATGCTAACTTTAACTCTGGAAGGTTTCAATCAGTGTAAATCCTTTACTTTTACCTCTTCCCCATAAATGACTTTCGTGAATTGAGTTTTCTTTACACCATCTTCTCAAATTCGTAACTATTATTATTTCACCATTAGGATTTTTTAATTTGTATGTTTTTGCGTGAGCATCTGCTAAGTTATCTTTCTTAGTAATCCACTCTAAGTTGCTTGCGTGATTATTACTTTTGTTTCTATCAATGTGATTAACTTCTTCCAAATTATTTGGATTTGGAATGTAAGTTTCAGCAACTAATCTGTATCCTCCAACTGATCTATTCTTTATAGAAAAGAACCGATAACCATTTAGATCATAACCTTGCAACTCTTTTGGATTTTTATAGTCAACAACACTATAAGTTCCTCCACCTGATTTGCCCATCAATTTGTTACAATTAAATACTCTACCATCTTCCGTGATAAAGTAACCCTTATGGGCAGGATGTTCTTTCATCTGCTCTATGTTTGTGTGGTTTTATTATTTATGAGAGGAGATCCTAAAATCTCCCCTACCTGAGAAGTTACCACACAAACCAGGCAAAGTATTTATCTTGCAAAGAGTTGGTAACTTGGATCCTCCAAAGTGTCCCTATAGTATGAACAACACACACCGATTTCAATTTTTCACTGAAGCAGTCAACTTTTTGATGGACAATCATAACATGTCAAATCAAGAAGCGACTCATTTTGTCTGGTGCAATCAGTTCACTATTGGAACTGATCGTGCAGTTTGGATTACCATTCCCGTTGATCTTGGTCTCTGATTATGACAACTACCTTCGCTGATTATGCTGCACAGCAGGAAGCAAGAGAAAACATTGCTAATGCTGTTCTAGCACATACTTACGCATTGTGTGAAGCACTGCGTCAGAATTACATTGATTATAGTATCAAATCTCATCAACTTCGCACGTCTGATGTAGAGTATCATGATGCCTGCATTGAGAAACTCAAGCAAGGTATTTGTGACTATGATTTCTATCCTGAGACTGGTAGAAAGTATCACAAAATTATCATGAACGCTGCTGGTTCTCGCTCTGTTCATGCTTTTGTGGATAAAAAGACTGGTGAAGTGTATAAGTCTGCATCTTGGAAAGCACCTGCCAAAGGTGTTCGTTATGACCTGCGATTGATTGAGCAACGTGAATGGTTGCTGGAACATGCTGACTGGGCAGGTGGTTATCTGTACGCGAAGTGATTATGTATTCTTTTAAGACTTCTACTTCTGGCGATTATGTTGCTGCGTTTGATGTTGCTGCAACTTTGATTATCAATGCTCTCATCAAGAAAGGTGTAAAATACATTCGTCTTCATGACGATTTGTATGATACATTAGGAGCAGAATCCAAAGCAGAACAAACAAGCATTAGAATGGCAGTTCGTAAAGCAAAAGCATCTGGTCTCTTGATTAAAACTCAACTTGACACAATTTACGCTGTAAAATGAACGACACAATTAACGAACTAACTGTCACAAAGTCTCTCAAACTTCTCCGTGATGGGTTTAAGAATGAGTTTGCTACATTTGTATTTGCAGATGAGCGAACAACTGAACTCTTTAGTCAACTTGCAAGTGAGTTCGTTGATGCAAACATTCCTGTGGTTGATGAGGAAAATCAGATAGAACTTGCTCTGATGCTGTTGGAGTCTCTGGACATTATTGCACGATGACTGACATCACAAAACTTGAGAATTGTCCTGAATGTGGTGCTAATTGGGTTGATAAACTCATTCCACAACAATACTGGGAAAACTATTCTCCACCGTATTTCTATAGTCGTGTGATTGGATGTTATGATTGTGATGTAGATCGAACTGCATACTTTATGTGCCCTGATTGTAATCACAAGTTTCCCCGATGACATATTCTAATCTCTCAAAGATTCGCCCTAAACTGAGAACATCTGGTAACATCACAGGAAACTTCGGCAGGAGAAAATCTATCGGAGGTTCTTCACTCAATGATCTTGGTGGAAATGGTAACATTGGTGCAACACAGAATGAGTATCTGAATCGTCTTTATTATGCTTTTGATCACACTTCCGAACCTAAACTTCGTCAGTTCATTTATAGCGAAATCAAAAAGATTCACATTCAGCGCGGGACTTGGTAAGAGTTAGTAACTTGGATCCTCGAAAGTGTCCCTATAGTATGAGCACTACCCAAATGACTGAAGTCTTTCACTACACGACCAACTGGAAAGAAGGCAAAGTCTGCCAAATGTTCATTCAGCAAGTGACACCTGAATGGCAAGAATGTGGTCATCAATATGTTGCGATTGCTCTCAATCCTGAGAAGAATACTAGCATGGTGATGAGCAAACCGCGTTCCCATTATGATACTCTCCAGTGGGTTCGTCGCTTCTGTGGTTCATTCTCTCTCCTGTACTGATTATGAACAACAACACAACTTGGACTGAAGTTTTTCTTACTTTTGGTGCTGGTATTTTTCTTCTCTTGATTGCGGTTGGTATGTTATCAGTTACCAACCCAAAACTTGAAGCACAGTGTGCAGCAAAAGGAGGACAAATCTTGCAAACTCCTGGACATATTAGTTCCTGCATTTATCCTGCAAAATGATGAACAACTATCGTGTCCAAGTTGAAACCTACGATGGATGTGTCACGATTTGGTATGAGAAATCCAAAGCAAAGACTGCGGACAAACTGATACTCAATCGAGTCTACAATCAACTCTGTGGATTAAACATCAAAGAAATCTCTGTCGAACCTTCTATCTAAATCATGTCTGACTTTATCACAATCTCTTTCGGTCCGAGTGAAGATGTAGCACGTTTGGGTTGGTGGAATCGTAAAGAGCGATTCGACGATTTGAATGATGCAAAACAGTGTGGACGTAAGCAACTTTCACAACCTGGAACTTTCGGTTATGTTGTAATCGAAGAAGGTGAAGACTTTTGGGAAGTTGTTGATGAATTGGGTGCTCAATCTTCTGCTGTTTCGATTACTGCAAAACGTTTCACCTATTCTGTGCAACCTGCTCAAGAACTTACTCTGGTTTGATTGATTATGAAGTACGAAGTTAAACTCTACGTTGGCGGCAAAGTCTTCACTGAAAGTGTAGAGGCAGTCAACAATCAGGATGCAAAAGCAACAGCACTGTCGCGTAATCCGACTGCCAAGGTGATTGGTGTCAATCCTGTTTTTCGATGATAGTAACTTGGATCCTCCAAAGTGTCCCTATAGTATGAGCAAAACCTTCACCGTCCGTTTCGTATCCGATGCACTCGATTCTCCTGAGTATATTGGACCTTTCTACACTGAAGAAGAAGCACAAGATTATGCTGATGATCGCAACGGTTCGTTAGCACTTTCTGGCATCCCTTCCTCTGTTGCTTGTTACTCTGTTGTTGATTGATGATGAACACCACTGACATTCTTTCTGTTCGTGAGCAACTTCAAGAAGATTTGATTTGTCTTCTTGAATCACAATTTGGTGAGGTTGATTATCTTGATGAAGTTAAAGATCTTGCCTGCCAAATTGTAGTCGATAACTTTAACCAACTGAACTGATTATGCAATTCCAAGTTACTGAAATTGAGTTTGATTTTGACTCTTACGTCTGGGATGAAAGTGAGCAACAACAGATCATTGATGAAACGATTGGTCAGATCTGGGAGGCAGATAATGAGGAAGATCTAGTTGAAGAGATCACATGTGCAACTGGATGGTGTATCAAATCCATTGATTATCGTCACATTCTGAGATGATCTCCCTACCTAATCCTTTTCGCATCAGTAACTTGGATTCTCGAAAGTGTCCCTATAGTATGAACAACACTCAAATCGACTTTAACTCTGAAATCGCACCTGATCTGCGTGACTTTCTTTGCAACAACTTCACTGATCTGAATGATGCAGTTGACTGGGTTTGTTATACTTTTAACCTGGATGCAACTGATGAATTGATTGATCAGATTGCTGATGAGTTTGATGCTTTCTTCGGTAACTGATATGTATATTCTGAATGATACTGCAAAGAATGATTCTGCAGTCCAACTTGCACTCTCAGCATACACTCAACGTTTGCAAGCAGAAGAATCCTATCGCGCACAAGTCCGCGCTGGTTTGATCACTCACACTCCCTTCACTGTTTGGAACATTTCTGATCATGATTGAAACTGATTATCACATTTTACCTGAAAATGTTTATCTGGATGTAGTCTCTCAAGCACAAGAATTAGGTGTTTCTGTTGATTACTTTCTGATGGAGTTTTGCGATACTCAAGAGTGAAATCGTAAGAGTTACTAACTTGGATCCTCCAAAGTGTCCCTATAGTGTAACCACTTTCACCAAACCACAATGCGACTCATCGAACGCCAAATGAATGATGCAATCAGTACCGAAACTGATTGGAAAAAAGACAACACTCAAGTTGTTAATATCGAAGGTGTATCTTTTGTTTATCTGTATAGCAATCTGATTGCAATGATTGGTGATACATGGTTGGAATTGTTCGATGGTGGGTATCAAACATATACCACCAAATCACGTCTCAATGCTATTCTCAAAGAGCATGGGAATTGCGAGTCTGTTTATCAAAAGAACTTCCAATGGTTTGTATCAACAAAGGATGGTGATCTTCCTTTTGGTAATGGTATCAAACTCAACTGAAATCTCATGAAAAAGTATATCTTCCAACACTGCAATACGAATCACATTAAGACGATTATTGCAAGGTCTGAGTATCAAGCAATGACTCAAAACTTTGGTCATCTTGCTGGTTACAAGTTCTCTCATTCAGTATCACTTTATCAAGGTTAATTCTCATGATTCGTTATGAAGTTCGTTACCAAGTTCCGTATAACAATTTGGAGTGGAGATCGCAATGGTTTAATACTCTTGCAGAAGCGGAATCTATGGTGAGTTTCTATCTCTCTTGCGGTTCTAAATCTTATCTTGTTTAATGCCTAAAAGAGGAAGGAGTTTGCCTCATCTACAATCAAAAGTTACTCCGATAGAGTATAGATAATTCTCAAGATAGTGGTGAGTGGGTTATAGGCAGAGGACTGGTAATCCTCTGCTTTTTTTTATGCTTTTTAGACAAAATAACGTTAAAAAATGATAAAAAACGATTAAAAATGTATTAAAAAATATAATGTAGCGTTGTAATCAATTCTCAATAAAGTAACATTTATTGAGAATCAATAGTGTCTCTTAATGATAATCAATAAGCAGATGTATTGAGAAGAGTATCATTTTGTTGATAATTTATGAGTCTTTTAATGTATCTGAGACCTTGCATTTATGTCCTGATAAATGTGCTCAAGTCTTGTGATCTTAGCGAGCGCATTATAACACACTCGCTCATAATACGTCAACCCCCAGCATCACCAAATCCTCACAGATCCCGCACAAAAATTCACCCAACCGCCGATAAATATACTCACACTATTGACAATAATTCTCAGGCATCTTACAATATTGTCAGTAAACCAACGGAGCACACTTATGTCAGTTGCGTATCATTCAGCACAGAAGCAGCGTTATAGGATCACTCTGGAATTAGATGTTTTGAGTGATTTCGATCCGCATCAATTGGACTGGGAGAAGTTATTCAAGTTGGAACCTGCAGAGAAGTGTGAGGCATACGTTGAGGACCTAAGTGTACCTGATCGTTGGTAGTTAGTAACAGTGAGTGTGTGATTCTTCGGTGATACTAACTTGGATCCTCCAAAGTGTCCCTATAGTATGAACATCAACGACCTCTTCCAAAGCAAGAAACTCTCCGAGACACTTGCACTCGAACACTATCAACAACTGAATGGAGTTGTTGACTATCGCCTTCCTGGAGTTTGTAATCACTACTTCACAAAGTACACTTGGAGTGGTCTTTATGATGGCGAAGTTTGCCTGACTTGTAAAGTCTCCAAGACTGTAAAAGGTCAATTCCGTTATACCTGGCAAGTCAACGGTAAGCGTATCGCAGAGAAGCAAATCCCTGCAGAGTTTAATGCTCTCGGCGTCTTTGCTCACTGATACGCTTACACTTTTCACTCTACACTTTTCCTGAAATGACTACCACTTTCCAACGTAATGTTCTCTCCACTGAGTATAATGGTTGGGAGAATTATGAGACCTGGAATGTTGCTCTCTGGATCAACAATAGTGAGGGTTTGTATCACCTTGCTCTAGAGTGTGGTGATTATGAAACCTTCTGTGATTACATCGGTTCTGATGCAGTCACTGGTGATGGAGTTCGTTATAGTGACCCCGCTGTAAATGTCGTCCAAATCAATAGCGACGTGTTCGACCTCTGAGTTACACTTTTTCACACATCTTCGTTATCAACAATCATGCGTTACATTCCTCAGTCTCGTTATACCTTTGATGAGATCTGTAAGCAATGCTCTGATGCCATCAATCGTCCAGTCGTTATCAAACAGAAGCGCACAGTTTCTTATGATGACATCCTGCACTTTTATCGCAATGAGTATGGTGTGCTAGTCGAACAGTAAGGTATATTGTAGGTGCCCAAGTCCTCTCCGTGGTTTAATATCTGCGTGACGACAAAGAGTAATCATCAGGGACGCAAGATTACCTCCTACCATACACAAACAAAACACACAGTTTACTTCACTTTTCTTCTTCATTATGTCCAAGCAAGTTCTCATCTCTCTTCTGGCACAAGGTAACAACGGCAATGAGATTCTTCAGATTCTGGATACTCTTGCTGCTGATGCTGTGAGTAATACTGAGGAGGGTGATTTGGCAGATTGATGATACTCTGAGGGGTGCTACGGTTTGACACTGTAGCACCCTTTATGTTATGATGATGCGTGATCCCGTTTGGCAGTGATTTGCGGGCGGTTTGTTATAGCGCGGCGCGGCGTTGTCGTATATAAAAAAACCAAACTACCCTAACCTACAGAGGTGACAAATCGACCTCTAAATATCACTCTCATAAAAAAATCCGTGGGGTAAAAAGAATCATATATACCTTGAGGTGAAAAAAATTTTTCACAAAAATTTTACCCCATATAAGATTCATGGAAAAAGTCTATCACATTTATGCAAAAGATAAGTGTCTGATACATTCGGTAAAGGAAGAAGATTTTAAAATTATGTGGAATACTTTTCATCATCTCGTAGGATTGCTTAAGACAGATTATCAAGCAGATGATCTATCTTATGAAGAAGTGGTCGTCAATAAAGAAATTATCAAAAATTCTTCGTATTGACAATTTTTAAATAATCAGATAAACTTGATATTGAAACAGATAAAATCTTATGGCTAAAGGATTTACAGTAAAAACAGTTGCGCCTCAGAAGTCTCAAGAGCAGACTTGGGATATTGATGCAGTCAAACAAAGAATGAGAGGGAAATCGATTGTCTTTTGTTTGCCTGGCAGAGGTTGCTCTTATATTTTTCTGAAGAATTTTGTACAACTCTGTTTTGATCTTGTACAAAATGGAATGGCAATTCAGATCTCTCAAGACTACTCATCGATGGTAAATTTTGCTCGCTGTAAATGTTTGGGAGCAAATGTACTTCGTGGACCAAAACAAATTCCTTGGGATGGAAAACTTGAGTATGATTATCAACTTTGGATTGATAGTGACATTGTATTTGATACAACCAAGTTCTGGCAACTCTGTGATCTAGCTCTTCCTGTTGAGGGAGATGAAAAGGAAATCACTGCTGGATGGTATGCAACTGAAGATGGTCACACAACTTCTGTCGCACACTGGTTGGAAGAGGATGATTTCCGTAAGAATGGTGGAGTGATGAATCACGAAACTGTCGAAACAATGGCAAAAAGAAAGAAGCCTTTCACAGTAGACTACACTGGTTTTGGATGGGTTCTGATTAAAAAGGGTGTGTTTGAGAATCTCGAATATCCTTGGTTTGCTCCGAAGATGCAAGTCTTTGAGTCTGGTAATGTTCAGGACATGTGTGGTGAGGATGTCTCATTCTGTCTTGATGCAAAAGAAGCAGGATTTGAGATCTGGTGTGATCCTCGGATTCGTGTGGGACATGAAAAGACTCGTATTATTTGATTGGAGGTAATTTATGTCAAAAGGTGGAGGTAATAAATCAACGTTTCAGTCTGGAGAACCAAAGAAGACTCGTCAGGGGCGTTCATCTCGCACATTACTGAGTGCAACGTCTCGTAATGGACGTAAAAAGAAATATCGAGGACAAGGAAAATAAAATTAATGAGTGCTTAAATAGAACTAAGCACTCTTTTTTTTATGTTCTCAGAAAAAGAACTTTATATTCTTCAATGGATTCGTAAAGTATCTGAAGTTAGACCAGAATTAAATGGTTTTTCCATATGTCCTTTTGCTGCAAATGCAAAATTTAAGATCATAGAGTGCTCTGCAGAAGATATTTGCCCTCTTGATGATTATCAAGTCATTATTTACATTGTTGAAGACCACTTTGACTTAGATACCGTTAACTTTTGGGTGAATTATTATAACTCAAAACACAAAGATTGGAAGTTTTTTGAGGATTGTGGTTGCTATGACACCTTTATCAATGGAATTCAGACAAATAATGGAAAGTATAATCTTATTTTAGGGCAACCGACAAAAAAATTAAGAAAATTTCGTGAAAGTTTAGCAAAAACATCATATTATGACTTGTGGGACAGGGAATATCTAAAAGAAATTCTTGAAGATGACTATGATATTATTAAAGAACGGGATAGCAACCCCGTAAAAAGTTCTGATTTAACAAATCAGGAGCTAACAAATGACCAAACAAGTTGATAAAGATGAAAATTTTATGAAAGATGAATGGGGAACTCAATTTCTATCATCAGAATATGGTTGGGAAACAAAAATTGAGAAGCAAAAGATGCTTCGTGAGATCTCAAATGATGATTTGACACCAAAAAAACACAATTTTGTTGTTCAAAAAGAAATTCATGAGAAAATTCGCAATGATAATGATTATGATGACTGGGAGTATGGAACTGAACCAATTCCATTGTCAGAATTTTGACAAAATTTCTCATAAATAAGTTAGAATTTGTATTTTTTCGATGCCATTAGAAAGGGTTAGCAAAAGTTTTAAAGACATTAGCATGTCATTTAAGGCTAACCCTTTAAATGATGATTTGATTGCACTTAAAAATGAAGTTGCAATTGCTCGTTCTATTCGTAATATTGTATTTACGAATCCTGGAGAGAAATTTTTTAATCAAAATTTCGGATCAAGAGTCTCAAAACTTCTTTTTGAAAATATTGATGAAATTACATCCATAGAAATACAAAATGAGATAGAAAACTCTATCATTTCATATGAACCAAGAGTTTCTTTAAGGGAAGTTTCTGTTGTTCCAAACTATGACGAAAATAGTTTTGATGTAACAATCATTTATAGAATCATTGGAATTGATATTTCAGATCAACAATTGGAGTTTGTTTTATTACCCACCAGATAAAAATAAATGCCACTTCAAAATTTCACTGGTCTAGACTTTGACCAAATAAAACAAACACTTAGAGATTATCTAAGATCAAATCCAAATTTCACAGATTACGATTTTGATGGATCTAATCTGTCAACAATACTTGATGTCTTAGCATATAACACATATATTGCATCATACAATGCAAATATGATATCCAATGAAGTTTTTCTCGATAGTGCGACTTTAAGAGAAAATGTCGTTTCTCTCGCAAAAAACATTGGATATACTCCAAGATCTAAAAAATCATCAAGAACAAAAATCAATTTCTTTGTAGATACAACAAATATTTCTCCAACTCCTTCATCTTTAATCTTAAAGAAAGGTCCAGTTGCATCTTCAGCAAGTCAATTTAACAGTCAGTCATATGTTTTTTGTATTCCTGAAGATAAAACAGTTACAATCATAGACAATTTAGCAAATTTTAATTCTTTGGAAATTTTTGAAGGAACATTAGTCGAAAGATCGTTTACATATTCATCCACAAATCTTCGTCAACAATTTATTTTAGATAACTCTGGTATAGACTTAGATACTTTAAGAGTTGCAGTTAAGAAAAATTCGTCATCATCTGTTGGTGTTAAGTATAGCAAACAAGATAATTTATTTAATGAAAGAAGTGGATATACAATTGATGAAAATTCCACAGTATATTTTGTTCAAGAAATAGAAGATGAGCAATATGAAATTGTTTTTGGTGATGGTGTTTTTGGAAAAGCACTTGAGGATGGAAACGTTATTGAGGTTTCATATATCGTAACTTCAGGAGACTCTGCAAATGGTGTTAGTAATTTAACTTTTAGTGGCAGATTACTCTATAATAGAAATTCTGTAGATTATACCGTTACTTCAGGAATCTCTTTATTAACTTTAGAAAATCCCTCAACAGGAGGAGAGCAAATAGAGAGTGTTGATTCGATTCGTAAATATGCTCCGTTAAAATATCAAACACAAAATAGAGCATTAACGGCATCTGACTATGAAGTATTAATACCAAACAAAATTTATACAGAAGCAGAATCAGTATCAGTATTTGGTGGAGAGGAACTGATTCCACCACAATATGGAAAAGTATTCATAACAATAAAACCTAGAACTGGAGATTTTGTTCCCAACGCAATCAAAGAAAATATCAAAAGAGATCTTAAAAAATATGCGGTTGCAGGTATTGTACCAGAAATTTTAGATTTAAAATATTTGTATCTTGAGACTAATAGTAAGGTTTACTACAATACAAATTTAGCACCAAGTACCTCTTTTGTTGCTTCTCTTGTACAGTCAACAATTAATAAGTACAAAGAATCTACTGAGTTAAATAGATATGGTGCTCGATTTAAGTACAGTAAATTTCTGAAACTTATTGATCAAAGTCATGAATCTGTGACATCAAATATAACAACAATTCAAATGAGAAGAGACTTGGGATTAGCAGTTAACACATTTGCAGAATATGCCATTGATTTTGGAAACGAATTCCATATTAACTCAATGGAAGGGTATAATATCAAATCAAGTGCATTTAGAGTTCTTGATATTTCTGAAGATGTTTACTTATTTGATGTGCCAAATTCAGACAAAAAAACAGGAAACATTTCTCTTTTTTCTTTATCATCTTCACAATCATCGACACCAGTAGTTCGTAGAAAAAACGTTGGAAAAATTGATTACATCAAAGGACGAATTACTTTAAATCCAATTAATATAACATCTGGAAAAACTAAAAACAATCAACAAATTTTGGAAATTTCTGGAATACCTTCTTCTAATGATGTTATCGGACTTCAGGATTTATATCTACAATTAGATATTAGTGAAGTCGAAGTTATTATTGATGAAATAAGTTCCGGTCTTGATCCATCCGGATCAAATTACAAAGTTAGCTCAAGTTATACCAGCGGCAATATTGTAAGATAAGAAAAATGACAGAAAAAAGAGTTCAGTTTAATAAAATTGTTACGAATCAACTACCACTTTATGTTCAGGAAGATTTTCCATTAATTGGAGATTTTTTAAAAAGTTATTATCTTGGGCAGGAGTTTCAGGGAGCTCCTCTTGATTTACTTCAGAACATTGACAGATACGTACAATTAAACAATTGTTCAGAAACAATACCATCAACTACTCTTTCTTCTGACATAGACAGCATCGATGCAACAATTGATGTTAGTAATACGGACGGATTTCCAGAAAATTATGGTCTCATAAAGATTGATAATGAAATTATCACATATGAATCAAAAACTAAAGTATCTTTTGTTAATTGCATTAGAGGATTTAGTGGGATTACATCTTTTAGGAATCCGGATAATCCTGAAGATTTAGTATTTTCCACATCTATTGCAGATTCTCATTCTTCTGGAAATAAGGTAGAAAATCTAAGTGTTTTATTCTTAGAAAAGTTTTTAAACAAAATTAAATATCAAATTTTACCTGGATTTAAAGACAGACAACTGCTTCCAGATCTAAATGAATCTGAATTTATAAAACACTCAAAAGATTTTTACACCACAAGAGGAACAGATGTATCCTTTAAAATCTTATTTAAGTCTCTCTATGGAGAAGATGTAACAATTATTAAACCTAAAGATTATGTTATTTCGCCATCTAATGCAAACTATAGGAAAACAAAAGATATTATTGTCGAATCTGTTTCTGGCGATCCTTTTGATTTAATTAACAAAACATTATATCAAGATGAATTTGAAAATATTGCAAAGGCATATTCCTCAGTTTCAAATGTAGAAAATGTCTCTGTGGGAATTTTAACAGACAAATATTATAAAGTAAGTCTTGACGGTTCCTTTATCAATAAACAGGGATCAAATATTGAATTACTATATGATAATTTTTCTGTTCATGCAAAAACAAAGGTAATTGGAAATGTTGGCATAGGGCAAACTTTTATAGATGTTGATTCTACTTTGGGATTTCCATCTTCTGGATCAATAACTTTTGCATATAACGATTCATCTATAGGAGTTGTAACGTATTCAGATAAAACTTACAATCAATTTATAAATGTATCTGGAGTTGAAAAAAATATTTTAGATAAAACTTCCATTGATCAAAATACTTTTGCATATGCATCTGGTGCTGGAACCACGGACGGAATACGTATAAGAATTCGGTCAGTATTGAATGAATTAGTAATCCCAAATAATTGCGGACAAAAAACAGGATCAAGAATCAAAATTATTTCTCTTGGCAAAATAGGAAATAACGCAAAGCAGAATAATTGGATTTTTAATACATCTCAATCATATTATGTAAATAATATAAGCTTAATTGATACAGAAAATAATGTTTATAGGGTAGAAACTAAAGATAAGAATATTCTCAGAATAGGCGATAAAATTAAAATTACATCATTAAGTGGAGAAACTCTAAATGAAAATTTTGATGTAACAAATATTTTTAATCAAAACACTCTGGTGATCAGAGGAACAGAAAATCTCAACTTAAATAATGTTCATAGTATCAGAAGAGTTTTATCAAAGGTAAGTTCTGATTTTTATCCATATCTCAATAAGTATTCCTCAAACGTTCAAAACACTTACATTGACGGCGAAAAGGTTTTAGTTTCTTCATCATCTTTACCTTCAGTATCGAATTTAAAATTAAATCCAAAGCTCAATAAAATATTTTTTTCTGGCAAATATTTTATTGGAGAAAGTGTTTTTAAAATTACAACTAACATTGATCATAACTTTTTTACTGGAGATGCTGTATATTATACTCCAGAAAAAGATAGTCAAGGAAATGTCATTAGTTATCTTTTCGAAGAAGGTCTTTATTTTGTCAAAAGAATAGATGAAAACAATGTAAAATTTGCAAAAAGCAGATCTAATATCTTTAAAGAACTTTTTGTTTCGATTACAACTGAAACTAAAACAATTACAAACAACTGTATTGAAAAATATGATTTTGCATCAAAAATAATAGAAACACCAAAAATTTTAAGAGAAATATCTCCACCAATTAATGATGGAAAATTATATAAAACAAAATCTGGATTCACTGGAATTTTAGTAAATGGTGTAGAGATATTAAATTATAAATCTCAAGATAAAGTTTATTATGGTCAAATAAATTCAATCGATGTTATTTCTGGTGGAAAAGATTATGATGTAATAAATCCACCATCATTAAATATTTCAGATCCAATAGGATTTGGGGCTACTGGATTTTTTGGAGTTACCGGATCTTTCCAAGAAATTTTAATTAAAGATCCCGGTTTTGATTATATTGAAGTTCCCAAGATAAAAATTAGTGGTGGAAATGGAACTGGTGCTTTAGCAGAAGCAAAATTAAAAGTTATCCCATACGAAGTTATATTTGATGCATCAAGTCCAAGTGAAGTTGGAATTGGAAGTGACGTTTCAACCATAGGATTTACTACTTATCATAAATTTAGAAATGCAGAAAGAGTAGTATATAAAACATTTGGATCACCTTCAGTTGTAGGTTTAAATACAAATTCAGTGTATTATATTTCAGTTATTGATGACCATACAATAAAATTGCATGGATCTTTTGACGGAGCTGTGGTTGGCATTGAGACCGTTTCTTTAGTTGATTATGGAAGTGGAAGACATGCAATTTCTTCTTTAAATGGAAAAGCAGTATTAAATAACATCAATATTATTAATTCTGGATCTGGTTATCAAAATAAGACCCTAACGTGTGGTCCAACAGGAATTAATACTTCATTAAATATTATTACAATTAGTAATCATGGATATAAAACTGGAGAGATTATCAAATACATTTCAGATGGACAAGCAATAAGTGGAATCAATACGACAGATGAATATTATGTTACCACTGTAGATAAAGATTCTTTTAGATTGTCAATAGTTGGTGTTGGAACTACAAATAATGATTTTTATTTTAAAACTAAACAATTTTTAGAATTAAAAACATCAGGAATTGGAACACATATATTCAATTATCCTGATATTAAAGTTGAGATAATTGGAAAGACAGGTATCTCCTCTATAGGAGAAAATACATTTGAAGCGCAGATATATCCAATTGTTAGAGGTGAAATAACTTCAGTTCATTTATCAAAAAATGGTGTTGGATATGGTTCTTCTGATATCATTAATTTTGAGAGATATCCAGATATTAATACAAATCTTGGTTCTTCTGCTCAATTGCATCCAATAGTACATGAAGGAAAAATTGTAGATGTTACAATTAGCAATAGAGGTAGTAATTACAATTCAATTCCTAAATTAACAGTTATTGGTGAAGGTAATTCTGCAAATTTAATTCCTATTCTCTCAGATGGAATGATTATTTCGGTAAAAATTGATGATGCTGGAATAGGATATGGGGCATCAACTACTTCTATAAAAGTAGAACCCTTTGGAGTTGGTGCTAATTTTAAAATAAATCTTCAATCTTGGCAGATCAATCAGTTTGTAAAAAATTATACAAACATAACGGAAGATGATGTTTTTGTTGCAAATTCATTTAATTCTGACTATGGATTGCAGTGTTCTCACGTATATGCTCCTAGAAGTCTAAGAAGCTCACTATATTCAACTGATCAATTTGGCAACCTAATATATGGAAAATTTGACATTATGAAAGTAAATAATGTCGAATCTAACAGCATCAATCACTCTCCAATTATTGGATGGGCATATGATGGAAATCCAATTTATGGTCCATATGGGTATTCAAATTCTTCTGGTGGTTCAATTGTACAATTAAAGTCGGGATATTCATTAGATCTAAAACCAAATAGACCACCTTTGGGTTCTTTTCCAAAAGAATTTTTTGTTGAGGATTTTACTTGGTTTAATTCTACTGATGAATCTTATTTGGATGAAAATAATGGAAGATTTTGTGTTACGCCAGATTATCCAAATGGAGTTTATGCTTATTTTGCAACTTTTGAACAAACTGCATCTTCTGATGAAATATTTAAAAATTATAAGAAACCTTTGTTCCCATATTTAATCGGAGAAAATTATAAATCAAAACCAATCGACTTTAATTTTAAAAGAAATTCTAATCAAGATGGAATTGATTTAAATCAAACAAATTGGATAAGAAATACTTATCCATATCAGTTAAATCAAAAAAATAGCACCTATGAATATATTAGCGAATCATATAAGTACACTAGTCAGGATTCCATTATCAAATATACCAAAAAGGGAAAAATAGATTCTGTCGGAATTATTACAGGTGGTAAAAATTATAAAGTTAATGATAGAATTATTTTTGAGGCAGATCCAGTAACAGGATTTAGTGCAAATGCAAAAGTATATAAAGTTTTGGGTGTTGGAATTAATACAATTTCAGTTGAATCAATAATTTTAAGTGAAGTTGAGTTTTATCCATGGAACTTTTTTGGAAACAGTAAAGGATTTATTGGCATAACAAAAACTAAAAATAATTTAAAAAATGGCGATGCAATTGTACTTTCTGGTTTAACAACATCTAGTTCTTTATCGGAAGGTTCTTATCGAATTGGAATTACTACCTCAGAATTAAAATTAACAAAACAATTAGATTCTTCTACAGTTACTGGAATTGTAACATATATTGATGTTTCTTGTTTCTCTTCTGATTTTGAGTTTCCAAATTTAAAAATTAATGATACATTGACATTATATGGAGAATTTGGTTATTATCCAACAAATCGTCAATTATCTCCTCAGGTGGGAATTGCAATTACTAGCAAAGCATTACCTCAAAATGCAACTAGAACTAAAGACTCTGAAATATATAATTGGTGTTGGGATCATTATGATGCTTTTGACGTTGATGGTGATGGTATTGTATCTGAAAATGATGCTACTATTTTACTTAGATATTATTTTGGATCTTTTTCTGGTGATAATTTAATTTATAAAATTGATTTTCCAAATAATGCAACAAGAAATACCTCAAAATCAATAAGATCTTTTATAGGTCTTCATACAATGGGAGGAACTGCTTACCATGATGTTGATGGTAATGGAAGCATTGACCCTCTTGGTGATATGTTAATGGTTGCAAGGGTATTCGGATCTAATGATTTTAAAAATCCTGATGATGATGGTCCAGCACAAAGAAATAATGCATTTTTTGGGGAAGAAGTTAAAGTTTTAAATATAGACAAAAAATCTTCCAGAATAAGAGTTCTTAGATCTGTTAATAATACTCAATCTTATCGATTTGCTCCAGGAAGTGTTATAAAAAATAATCCAAGAATATTTAAATTAAATGTTGGAGTAAAAACTAATTTTGATGGTCAAATTAATACTGAATATTACTTTGATCCAAAAGAAAGTATTGGAATAGGAAGTGATATAAGTGTAGGTGTAGGTGTAACTTTACAAATATCAAACCCAGGTTCGGGAAAAACACAAATTTTTGTTCCGACGAGAGCAGTATATCTTCCAAATCATAATTTAGTTACTGGTGATGAAGTCATATATTATACTAATAGTGGTGATTCAATTGCAATATCAACAGTTGGTGGTGGAACCTCTTCTATAATTTCAAATTATTCATCTCTATTTGTTGCAAAATTATCTAACGATTTTATAGGATTATCAACAGTTAAAGTTGGGTTAGGAACAACAGGTACTTTTGTTGGAGCATCTGCTTCTACAAGTCATCAGGGTTTATTGTATTTTGTTGGATTAGGCACTGGAACATATCATAGTTTTAAAACACTTTATCCAAACGTAATTACAGGGACGGTACAAAAAAGTATAGTAAAAGTTTCTACAGCATCTTCTCACAATCTAAATGATTTTGATACTGTTGATATTGAGGTAAATCCATCAATATCAACTTCTTTCATTGTCAAATATAATTCTTCAAGTAAAAAATTAGTATTAAATGAATTATCCTTTACTTCCGAATCTGTTGACATATTAAATAACTCAATTTATATTGAAAACCATAAATTAACATCTGGACAAAAAGTTATACATGTATCAGATTATCCTTCTGGTGGTCTCAAGAATGAATTTGAATATTATGCATATGTGGTTGACAGAAATACTATAAAATTTGCAAATAGCAAATATGAATCTACTCAAAAAAATCCATCGTTTATTAATATTACATCTCCTTCATCTGGAACTTTATTGCCAGTAAATCCACCCATAAAAGTATATAAAAATGGTATTGTTGATTTTGATTTATCTGATGAATCTTTATCATATACTAGAAGTGGTTTAAAATATCCAGCATTTAAATTAAATTTTTATAAAGATCAAAACTTTGTAGAACAATATCAAACATCTGGCAAAAATGTAGAATTTGATGTTATTCATAATGGTGTCGTTGGAGTTTCATCAGACGCAAGAGTATCTTTAAAAATTAATGAAAATACTCCAAAACTTCTTTACTATAAGTTGATACCATTAGATACTGCAGAAAATTCAGATATTAATAAACAAATATCAATAGATGATAGTATTGATTTTAATAATCAAATCATTGTTGAAGATAGTGTATATAATGGAAAATTCAGTATATTAACTCCTTCTCAAAATACATTTACATATACTTTAAATTCATATCCAGAATCAGAATTATATTCTTCATCACAATCATTTATAAATTATTCAACTACATCTTTGAGTGCTCAGGGGTCAATCAAAAGTGTTATTCTTAATGATAAAGGTGAAGGATATACAAAAATACCTAGCGTTGTAAGTATTGCATCATCTAATGGAACTGAAGCTCGACTGGAAGTTATTAGCAACTCTATAGGAAAAATCAAAAAAACTTCTATAGAAAATATTGGATTTGATTATCCATCAGACACGACTCTTAAGCCATCAGTTAAGGTTCCACAAATTTTACAAATTGAATTATTGACAGGTCTTGATTTTGTTGGAATTTCTTCTTTTGGAAAATTTTACCTAGTTCCTCCAAAATTAGTCGTCATAGATTCAGTCACAGATGAAGTTATTTCGGATATTGATATCAGAATTGTAGATACAAACTGGCAAAGAGTTTCGGACTCAATTGACAATCCTTTAGATCAATCAAGTGTAAAAATTATTAGTAATACATTTTCACTATCAAATCAAATTCCAAAAATTATTCCCATTCAGAACTCTAATGGAATTGGAATATCAAGTTTAAGTTATAATTCCAACAACGGAGAAGTAACAGCCACACTAAAAAATTCTTACTCTATAAATGAAGAATTTCCAATTGTATCTGGAGATAAAGTTTTAGTAGAAGGTGCTAGTGTTGGTGTTGGATCAACTGGAATTGGATATAATTCTGAAAACTATAATTATCAATTATTTAAGGTAACTGGCGTACATCAAAATCTTGGTGGAGTAGGAGTTGTTACATATAAACTATCGGATTATTTAACTCCCGGTCAATATCCAGGAAATTTTGATCCCGGAAATTCTTCTGTAGTTTTAGTACCAGAAAGATTTTTCCCAACATTTAAAATTATTTTAAAATCGCAAGACTTTAAAAAGTTAGATATCGTTACTGATGGAAATGCATCTGGTAAAGTATTTGAGTATGATGTTGTAAACAAGTATTTGATTGTAGAAGGAATAGAAGATTTTCAGGTTAATAAAATTATTTCATCTAAAGAAACTGGGGCAAGAGGTAGAATTAAAAAAGTTTTATCCTTTGATTCAAATTATAATCTAGATTATTATTCTATAGTTAATAATGGATGGGAATATACAACAGGTGTTTTAAATGATTCATCTCAAAGATTACATGATAATGAATATTATCAGAATTTTTCTTATGCAATTAAATCAAAAGTATATTTTGATAAATGGAACGATGCTGTTAGTTCATTAACTCATACTGCTGGATTTAGAAAATTTAGTGATTTGCAAATAGAGTCTATATCTCCAACATCACTTTCTCCTGATGTTATACCATCATTAACAGCAACTATTTCTATAAACAGTGAGTATGACTTAAATTGCGTTTCTGATTTTGATTTGGCATATGAAAATTATCTCACTGATGAAAAAACAGCTTTTTCTGATGAAATCAATTTTTATTCATTAATTTTAACAGATTATGGTGAAAATATTTCAAATCGCGTTTTAAGAATAGATGACATTAGTAGTGAATTTAATAGTTCTGGTAGAACAACTCCTTATGGAGTTGTTAAGTCTATTAATTTTAATACTAGTAAAAACAGATTTCACAAGTATTTTACATATGTTAGAGATAGATTGTTTACCGGAGAGAGACAAATATCGATCCTCAATATTCTAAATGACCCGATTCGTGGTGTCGGAATGATTAATCAATATGGAACTCTTGATAGTCAAAATAGTTTAGGTTATTTTGACTATGATGTTGATACTGGTTCTAACACCGGATTTGTTAAATTTTATCCAGTAAAATATAGATTTAATAATTACAACATATCTTACATATCATACAATATAGATGAAGTTTTAACTGATTCAGAAACTCAATCTAGTTTTAGAAATATAGGTGTCTCTACAAATCTTTCTGGTCCAATTGTAAGTATTGCGGCATCAAATGTATTTGTTAATGCTGGTATAGCAGAAACTATCTTAAGATTACCTAAAGTTGGAATTATTACTTCTGGAGTAAGGTCTGCAAAAATCTTAACAGTTGTAGAGAGTAATGAATCTAGAAGTGTAAGCGAATATAATGAAATTAACATCGTTCATGATGGAACAGAACTGCATAGCATTGAATTTGGACAACTAAGTCTTCATACTTTAACTGATGGATTTTCTTCATCTGGAATTGGAACTTTCTATCCATATTTAAGTGGTAGTGATATAGTTGTAGATTATACTTTAAAAGCAAGTTCTGGAATTACAACTGCAAAAGTAAGTTCGATTGTAATTGGAATTTCTTCCGAAAAATATACTTTTGATAATACTGGAGTTGGTGCAACTGTTTATATGCCATATGGATTAGTTGCAGCGAGAGAGAAGTTGTTGGTTACATCTGCAACTGGAGAGCAAACTGTGGTATCTATTCCTAATGAGTATGATGCTGCTTATTTTGTTGTTCAGGTATCAGATGTTACAAATGTAAAATATCAAATATCTGAAATTGTAGTTCTATGGGATTCTAGCGATGCTTATATCACTGAATTTGGTGTCGTAAGTACAAGTGGACAAAGTTTGGGTGATTTTGGTGCAAGATTATCGGGATCTAATTTAGAATTGACCTTTACAAAAACTGGATCATATGAAGCAAGAATTAAATCATTAGTTAATTTCCTTAAACTCGAAGAAAATACATCAGGATCAACTCCCATAGAACTGATTAGTTCAAGAATAGAAAATTCCATTTCTTTCTATACGGGAACAGAAATAGATGTTAAGAAAGATTTTAATCTTACTTATAAAGGTTATCCAATATTTAAGAGAGTTTTTGACGGTTCAGACCCTTCAGTTGTTGATTTGCAAAATAATACAGTATTCATACCAAATCACTTTTTTGTAGGTGGCGAAGAAGTTTCATACTATCCAAAAACTGGTATAGGGACAAATAACGTCGGAATTGCAACTACAACCATTGCTGGAATAGGAACAACGGATAAATTACCTTCTTCAGTCTTTATTATTAAAGTAAATGAGAGTAAAATTAAATTTGCAGCATCTGCACAAAATGCACTGAAGGAGATCCCAGTTTCATTAGATTTAACTTCTGTTGGAATTGGAACGTCTCACAGTATAGTTTCTAAAAATCAAAATCAAAAAGTTTTAATATCAATTGATAATCTAGTTCAGTCTCCCATTGTATTAACTTCGATAGCATCTTCTCTGTCAAATTCTGCACTGAGAACTCAAGACTTAATTTACTTAACTGGTATAACCTCTTTCTTTAGTGGAAATTATATCAAAGTAGATAATGAAATTATGAAAATCGTTGGTGTTGGTATTGGATCAACAAACGCTATTCAGGTGTCTCGTGCAGAAATGGGCACTGTTCTTGCTGGACATGATACTGGATCAAGAGTTGTACAAATATCAGGAAATTATAACATTGTTGAAAATATTATTAATTTTGCAGATCCACCACCTGGTAGAACACCAATTGGAAGTATAACTGATCCAGTGCCATTTAGAGACTGGGAAGGAATTACAACTTCTGCAAGTTTTAGTGGAAGAATGTTCATGCATTCTGGTGCAGTTAATGGAACAGAAGAAGCATATGCTAAGAACTATGTCTTTGATGATATATCACAAAACTTTACGGCAAGTAGAAATACATATACTTTACAATCTGGAGGATCTAATGTTGTTGGAGTTGCAACTAATAATGCATTTATTCTTATCAATGGAATTGTACAAGGAAAAGGATTAAACTATGATTACACTTTAAGTGAAACCTCTGGAATTACATCTATTACTTTTACTGGTTCTACAAGCACACAATCATCTGATCCAAATTCATTAAATATACCTACTGGAGGAGTAATCGTTTCAGTTGGCTCTACAATGGGATTTGGATATCAACCATTGGTTTCAGCTGGAGGAACTGCAATTGTTTCTATTGCTGGAACAATATCATCAGTAAGTATCGGAAACAGTGGATCTGGATATAGAGTTGGAGTTCAGACAGTTAGAGTTGCAGTATCTTCTTCTACAACTGGAATTCCAAACTTGCAATTTATCGGAACAGCAGTTGTAAGTAATGGTCACATTGTAAGTATAGCAGTTACAAACAGTGTTTCTGGATTTAGTCAATCAAATCCACCATATGTGATTATAGATGATCCTCTTCCATACTCAAATATTCCTTTAATTTACAGTCAAGAAAGTTTAGGAAGTGGTGGTGTACAAGCAAAAGTTGACATTACAGTTGGACAAGGATCTAGTGTAGTTGCATTTACACTCAGAGACTCTGGATATGGATATGGTGTTAATCATATTCTGACTGTACCAATTGGTGGTTTGACTGGTATTCCAACAACATCAGTTGCCAATTTCAGAGAGTTTCAATTAAGCATTCAAGAGGTTGAGACTGATAGATTCTCTGCATGGTCAGTTGGAGAACTTGAGGTATTAGACAATTTTTCAAATCTGTTTAATGGATCTAGAAAGGCTTTCCCAATCACTCGTTCGGGATCTCCAGTTTCTATTCAATCAAAATATGGATCATTAGTTAAAGTGGAAGATGTTGTGATCATTTTTATCAATGATATTTTACAAGTTCCGGGTCTTTCTTATAAATTTAGAGGAGGAAGTACAATTACATTCCGCGAAGCTCCAAAACCAGATGATAGAATGAAATTTTTCTTCTATAAAGGAACAAGTGGAATTGATATCCTACCAAAAGAGGTTACAGATCCAGTTCAAATTGGAGATGGAATAACGCTTAACTTTGAAAGATCATTGGGACAAAAGAGTCTGTTCCAACAAAATGAAAGGATTATTACCAAAATTAATTCTTCAAGTTCTGTTGACACCAATGCTTATTATGGACCAGGATTAAGTGAAGATAGTGAACTTCTCAGATCAGCAACAATTTGTAGGCAAACAGAAGATTTAATTGTAGAAAATAAACTGATTACAAAAGATCGTGAAATTTATGAACCTAGCGTTTATCCAGTTTCTTATATTATTCAACCTTTGGGAATTGGATCTACATCAGTTTATGTTGATAGTATCAGACCTTTCTTCTTTCCACAAAATGAAAGCAGCAATTTAGAGCATCAAAATAAAATTACAATTAATTCACAAAAAACTCAAGTTGGTGCAGCAGCGACTGCGGTTGTTTCGATTGCTGGAACAATATCAAATATTGTAATATCTGATGGTGGCGTTGGTTATACAACATGCCAAGTTACGATTGAAAATCCAATTGGTATTGGTACTACCAGAGCAACTGCAATTCCTGTAATTTCAGTTGGAGGAACAATTTCTACTATTCAAATTGAAAATGCAGGTATTGGATATACAAATACTAATCCACCAGTTGTTTTAATATCACCTCCAACTACTTCTCGTGAAACAATTGGCGTCACTACTTATTATGGAGATTCTGGAATTATTGTTGGTATCGCGTTTACAGTAGGATTTAACCTCACGGTAGGAGTTGGATCTACTGTTCCAATTGATAAGATGGTTCTTGATTTGTTTATCCCAACGGATTCGCATTTAAGATCATCTACAGTAACAGGAACTGCCGTAACAGTGAGCGGAATTACAACTGGTGACTTCTTTGTTATTAATAAATCAAATATCGGTGTTTATCAAAAACAAAGATATTGTTATGGGATTGATAATTCTGTTGTTGGCATTTCTACTAGTTTCTTAGATGGCATATATCAAGTCAGAGAATCAAGTGTAATTCAAAGTTCCGTAACTGGAATCGGAGTTACATATATTAATAGAGTTGTTGTTAATGTTACTGGGGCAGGGACAAAAAACTTCACAAGCATTGATTCTACATTTGATTCGTTATTAACTACTTTTGATTATTCAATATCAGATTTAACAAATAACGATATTCAGATTTATAATATTTTACCTTATTATGGAAACTTCACTTGGGGTAAACTTGTATTTTCTCCAAGAGTTGGAGTTAATACTTTTGTTTCATATGCAAAATATGGTTTATCTGGAATTAACACCTCAGATTATCTTCAAAGGACCAACAGATTAAAATTTAAGAATTATACTGGATAAATACTTTTAACTTACTCAAGAATTATTTTTAAATAATGGCAAGGCAAGGAATAAGCACAGGTATAGTACCCAATGATGGAACAGGCGATACTCTTGCTAGTGGTGCTGTAAAAATTAATCAAAATTTTAGTGAACTATATTCATTTTTGGGTGATGGAAATAATTTAAATGCCATAAAGGCGAGTAATTTATCACTTTCAGGAATCACTACAGGATTTAACTCTCCAGGCATTAGTACCTTAGCATTTGCTCAGCACACTACTTTAAATGTATCTGGATTCTCTACATTAGGAAGCATTAGTGCAGCAAACTTAACACTTGCTGGAGTAACTACAGGACTTAATGTTCCTGGTATTAGTACCTTAGGTTTCATTACTGCTACTACTTTAAATGTTTCAGGATTCTCCACGTTAGGTAGTGTCAGTGCAGCAAACTTAACACTTGCTGGAATCACCACAGGACTTAATGCTCCAGGTATTAGTACGTTAGGATCAGTCTCTAATACTAACTTAAGAGTCACTGGAGTTTCTACATTAGGTAGTGTCAGTGTAGCAAACTTAACTCTTGCTGGAGTGACTACAGGTCTTAATGTTCCTGGTATTAGTACTTTAGGGGATACTAGTGTTAGTGACCTTTTCTTAGCAGGAATCACTACAGGACTTAATGTTGCAGGTATTAGTACTTTAGGTAACACCCGTATAGCAAATCTATCTCTTGCTGGAGTAACTACAGGACTTAATGTTCCAGGTATTAGTACATTAGGATTTATTACTGCAACAACTCTTAGAGTTACTGGAGTCTCAACTGTAGGTGTTGTAACTGGTGCAACATCAGTCCAAGCAACTAATTTCTATGGAAATGGTTCTGGATTGACAAGTTTAGATGCAAGTAATTTAAGTTCCGGTATAATTCCTAGTGGAAGGTTAACAGGATCATATGATATTAGTATTACCGGAACTGCCTCTAGCAATACTATATCAGTCTCCACAGCAACGGTTGCAAATAATTTAGTTGTTGGACCGATTGGATCTGGAACAACCTATGTTAATGTTAGAGATGGAAATATTAATGCTTCTGGAATTATAACTGCAACGACTTTAAGAGTTAATACATTAACCAATGTTAGTGGAACAAGTATTCCAAATCCAATTAGTTTGACCACTGCTTATGTTGCATTAGCTACTGGCATAACTTGGAATACTACTTATAACTCTACGACACAATTGTTAGGATCAATTTCAGGATATACTAATTCAAAAACAAAAATTGTTAGAATTAATGTCACTTATGAACATAATAGTGGTGCATATCATGGATATCTTTCTGGGTGGATATTTCAAACTGGTAAAACTTATAACATAGATGGAACTTATATTGAGAATCAACATTATAATTGGTATTATAATGTGTTTCAAACAGAAATACTAATTCCATGGGATCCAAATGGGACTCAAAGCATTAGTATGTTTGTAACAAGCGCGTATAATTCAAGCACTAATAACAGATATAGTATCTATTATACAGGGAGAATTGATCAATAATGAATATTTTAACGCCAATGCACTCCGCACTTATTGCAATTGTAAATGAAGAATCAGAACATTTCTTTTTTAGAGGTGAACCATCTTATGAAAATATTGTATGGACTTCAAAAACATTAAAAAAACCATCGGAAGAAGAAATTGCAAATAAAATAAAAGAACTTAAAATAGAACAAGAAAAAACAGAATATCAAAGACAAAGAGCACCAGAGTACCCATCAATCGGTGACCAACTTGATGCTTTATTTCACGCTGGAGTTTTTCCACCAGAAATGGCAGAACAAATTCAAGCAGTTAAAAACAAATATCCGAAACCACAGTAATAAATAAATAAAAACTCAAAAAATGGCAGCAATTATAACTGATAAGATTAGAATATTAAATGCAAAGAAATTTGTAGCAGGTGTAACATCTACTGCAAATTCTTATTATTCTTTTGTTGGTTTACCAAATCCAACTACTATTCAAAGTGATTGGAATGACAATCCACCAAGTCCTACAGATAACTTTAGTTCTGAGTGGGATACTTGGGATACCATAATAGCACTTAAAAAAATAACAACATCTGATGTTAAATTGGTGGTCAAAAAAAGTACTTGGTCATCCGGTACAACTTATGATTATTATCGCCATGATTATAGTGTTTCCAATCCTCCAGCAAATTCATCAGCAACATCTTTATATTCGTCAAATTATTATGTTATAAACAGTGATTTTAGAGTTTATATCTGTTTACAAAATGGAACTACACCAGAAACCCCAGAAGGCAAACCATCACTTGATGAACCAACTTTTGTGGACCTTGAACCAAGATCTGCGGGAACAAGTGGTGATGGATATATTTGGAAATATCTTTATACCATAAAACCATCAGAATTAGTAAAATTTGATTCGATTGATTATATACCCACACCATCAAATTGGGAAACTTCCGATGAAAAT
>Ga0214917_10000185_pt1 | contig 78091 bp, 71 predicted proteins | sample LL_1208_BB_MetaG_FD_177983 | JGI IMG/M metagenome (GOLD analysis project Ga0214917, IMG submission 177983) | Freshwater microbial communities from Lake Lanier, Atlanta, Georgia, United States - LL_1208_BB | ecosystem: Environmental > Aquatic > Freshwater > Lake | place: USA: Georgia | collected... | reverse complement strand
CTCACGTGTTCCTCACCCGTTCGCCGCTAATTCACTACCGAAGTAGTTTCATCGCTCGACTTGCATGTGTTAAGCACGCCGCCAGCGTTCGTCCTGAGCCAGGATCAAACTCTCCATAGAAAGTTTTATCTTGGCGTACAGACAAACAAACTGTCGTTTATTTTGTCTTTACCAAAGGAAATCAACGAGTATTGCCAATCGCTAAAAGTAGTGATTGGCGCATACTTCATTGAAGTATTTATTTAGAAGATGGCACTAAAAATCTGCAAAATAAATTTGCATGAGTAATAAGGCCATCTTCTGGCATTGACTTATGGCACGCTGTTGAGTTCTCAAGGTACGGATGCGCACTGCTTCCAGGAATTTCTTCCTATTTTCAGGGCAGACCGCCAAACCTAGTGCATGGGCTCAGAACCGGTCAAACCGGCTAAAGCCATCTAGGTTCGGGGATCAGCTGTTCGGCCTAAATCGTCCGTTTCACAGCAGGGTGGCTAGTTTAGACCTACTCAGATTAGGGGTCAAATTGGGGCTCAAATCCATCCCCGCATGCGTTTTAGTTCTCCTGGACGAAATTTAGGTTAATTCAACAGCTGCTAAATCTCGTTTTCCTTTGCGTAAAAGGGCGTATTTTCCACATAAAAAATCGGTTTTTTCCAACCGGAAATCCTCGGAGTCTACTTTCGCATTATTCAAATAGGCTCCGCCCTCCTTAACAATACGTCGAGCGGCTGATTTCGAATCAACAACTCCGGTGGCTGCTAAGAGATCAACCCACGAAGGGATTTCTTCACTTGATTTAATTATTACGCGAGGTAACTCCGATAAAGCCCCAGCAAGTGTTGCCTCATCTATAGCACTCAGGTCGCCTTGTCCAAACAACGCTTTAGCCGCTTCTTCTACACGATCTGAAACTTCTGATGAATGAACAAGTGATGTGAGCTCTCTTGCGAGTGCGCGATGAGCTTCTCGTAAACCGGGATTAGCTTCATGTGCTCTTTGCAATTCATTTATCTCTTCGTGAGATTTAAATGAAAAAACTTTGAGGAATTTAATGACATCTTTGTCATCGGTGTTTAACCAGTATTGGAAGAAAGCGTATGGTGAAGTCATTGCGGCATCTAACCAAATACTTCCATTGGCTGTCTTACCAAATTTTGAACCGTCAGCTTTTGTTAACAATGGAATTGTCAACGCGTGGCCACTGCCACCCTCAACTCTTCGAATCAGATCTAAGCCGGCAACAATATTTCCCCATTGATCAGAACCGCCCAATTGCAAAGTGCATTGATAGCGACGATAGAGCTCGAGAAAATCTAAGGATTGAAGAACTTGATAAGAAAATTCTGTGTATGAAATGCCACCAGATTCAAGACGAGAAGACACCGAATCTTTTGCCAACATTTGATTCACTGAAAAATGCTTACCAATATCACGCAAAAATTCAATGGCAGAAAGTGGCGAGGTCCAATCGAGGTTATTAACAACCTGTGCCTTATTTGGCCCCTTATCAAAATCCAAAAATGAAGAGACCTGAGAGCGAATTTTCTCAACCCATTCTGCAACAGTATCTCCATTATTTAAAGTGCGTTCCTCATTACGTCCAGAAGGATCCCCAACTAGTCCCGTGGCACCTCCAACCAGTGCTATTGGGTTATGGCCTGCTAATTGGAAGCGACGCAGAACCAAAAGAACTACCAAGTTTCCAACGTGCAAAGATGGAGCGGTTGGATCAAATCCAATGTATAAAGTAATCGGCTTCTTCAGGGCTTCCTGCAGCGAAACCTCATCAGTGGATTGAGAGAGTAATCCACGCCAACGAAGATCTTCTAGAAGATTCATGCACCCATCATCTCGGAAAAAGCCTTCATTTCGTTGGCAATTTCCTTCCGTTGGTCGAGCATTTTTTTCATCGCATCAGTTATTTGAACCACAACCTGAGATGGCGCAGTGCCGCCAACCGTTGTTCGAGATGCAATCGCACCTTCGACAGTTAAAACCTCGCGAACCGTAGGCTCAAGAGAAGGGTGAACTTCTGCAAATTGCTGATCAGTTAATTCATGTAACTGGCAAGAGAGTTTTTCACACAATGCAACACACGCACCAGCAGCTTCGTGGGCTTGTGCAAATGGGACACCTTTACGAACCAAATAGTCTGCAACTTCGGTGGCTAAAGAGAAACCAGTGGGAGCTGACCCTTTCATTTTCTCTCGATCGAAATCAGTGGTTGCAATCATGCCTGATATCGCTGGGATGACCAATGCCAATGTATCCAAGCTATCGAATAGAGGCTCTTTGTCCTCTTGTAAATCACGGTTATAGGCGAATGGCAAACCTTTAAGCATCGTTAAAACTGACATCAGATTACCTACTAATCGACCTGTTTTTCCCCGAGCAAGTTCAGCCATATCTGGATTTTTCTTCTGCGGCATGATTGAAGAACCTGTGGAATATTCATCGGAAATTCTGGCCCATGAAAATTCGGTCGAACCAAGAAGAGTCCACTCTTCTCCGATGCGAGATAAGTGAATTCCTACCAAAGAAGTAACAAATAACGCCTCGGCTACGTAATCGCGATCGCTTACCGCATCAATACTATTTTCAAAATTTCTTTCAAAACCCAGATCCTGGGCAGCAAAAACAGGATCTAATTCCAGCGACGATCCAGATAGAGCACCTGCACCTAAAGAGCTCACTGATGTTCGGTGCAACCAATCAAGAATTCGATCAACGTCTCTAGTAAAAGCGTGTGCATGTTTTGCTATTTCATGTCCGAAAGAAATTGGTTGAGCATGTTGAATATGTGTGAACCCAGGTGCTGGGTCATTGACATACTCGGAAGCTTTATTAAGAATCACTTCAATAAACTCTGTCAATTGATTTGCCAAGATCAGCATGTGATCAATTGCAAATAGCCGAAGATCTGTTGTGACTTGATCATTTCTAGATCGACCCGCTCTCAACGAGCCTCCTAATGGACCTAACTTCTCTGTTAATCCTCTTTCGAGTGCACTATGTACATCTTCGTCCTCGTTTATCGGAGCAAACTTTCCTGTAGCAACATCAGTCAGCATTTCCTTGAGGGCTGTTTTGATTTTTTTTGCATCCTCTTTGGAGAGCAGTTGAGCATTTTCCAAAACAGCGAGATGAGCAAGCGATGATCTCAAATCATAAGGAGCAAGACGCCAATCAAAAGAGATGCTCTGCGAAAGTGCAAAAACGGCATCTGCAGGTTCATTAGCGAAACGCCCACCCCATAAAGCCATTTATTTTCTCCCTGATTTCTGGACTCGTGAATTTTTAGTATTAGCAAAAACCAGCAACTCTTTTGCCAATTGTGCGCCGCCCGTTGATTTCTTTGACACAAGGATAATCGTGTCATCTCCTGCAAGGGTTCCAATGACACCTGTGAGATTGGCGTGATCCAACGAACTTGCCACGAATTGAGCAGCACCAGGTGGCGTGTGAACGACGGCAAGATTCGCACTGTGATCAACGGAGAGAATCAATTTCGAAGGTACAGGGTTAACTCGAGATAGAGCATCATCTGAACTTCCGCGAATTTGATAAATAGATTCGCCATGTACATCGCGTCCACGCACTGCTCCGATCTCTTCTAAGTCACGGCTTGCAGTCGTTTGAGTAACACGAAATCCACTCTTCTTTAGTTGAGTAACTAGGTCTGTCTGTGAATGAATCAACCCAGCTTGGATAAGTGAAATTGCTTTAGCCCGTCGAGCCGATACATTCTGTGAATTAGCAGACATCAGACATTACCTCCTTGAATGTTTTAATAAATAAATTGAGTTCTTTTCTCGAAATATTTAAAGCTGGGGCGATTCTGATGGTGTTGGGATTGGCTGGATTAACGAGAAAACCTCTAGCCTGTAAAGCTGCTGCAATTTCTGTCGATTTGTTTTTATGCAGAGCGATTCCAATGAGCAAGCCAGATCCACGCACCTGAGAAACTCCAGAAATAGAACCAATACTTGAAGAGAGATATTTGAAATCTGCCTTGCATTTAGCCAAGATCTTGTTCTTCTCTATCCACTTAATAGCTGCAATCGAGGCTGCCGTTGTTACTGGGTTGCCACCAAAGGTTGATCCATGATCGCCTGGCTCAAATAGTTGGGAGGTTTTACCCACAGTAATCATCGCAGCAAGTGGCAATCCTGCTCCCAAACCCTTTGCCACCGTGATTACATCTGGTTTTATTCCAGAGTACTCATATCCAAACCATTGGCCGGTGCGACCAATTCCAGTTTGCACTGCATCAATAACCAATAGTGCGCCATTCTTAGTACATGCATCTCGAAGTTCCTTTAAATAGTTCAGAGGCGGAACAATGACGCCCGCTTCTCCCATGATCGGTTCCACAATCACCATGGCAGTTCTGGAGTTAATGGCTCTTTTTGCTCTTTTAATATCACCAAAAGGAAGATGTTTTACGCTCTTTAACAATGGTAGAAAAGCTGCCTTTTTGGAGATTTGTCCAGTAAGAGAGAGCGAACCCATAGTGCGACCATGAAAAGATCCTGTCATTGCAACAATTCGTGTGCGGCCGGTTTTCCTAGAGAGTTTGATTGCAGCTTCATTAACTTCAGCGCCGGATTGTGCAAAAAACACTCGAGAGTGCTTATCTCCTGTGAAGCGGACCAATATTTGAGCGAGTTCGATCACATTGGGGTGGGAATAAAAATTACTGACATGAGAAAGTGTCTTTATTTGTCGGCTTACTGCGGATACGACAGCAGGGTGCGAATGACCGAGAATATTTGTAGCTATTCCTCCTAACATGTCTATGTATTTTTTGCCATCGGCGTCAAAAACGATTGACCCTTTACCTTTAACTAATGTTATTGATGGAAGCGCGTAGTTAGACATCAAATTCTGTGACCATAACTTTGCAAAATCTTGGTTTTTCATGCGTGCACCAGAGTTCCGCCATAACCTAGTAGGGCTCCTTCGAAACTCTTACTGTTGGTGCCATCAATTATTCGCACGGTGCGGGCACCGGCATCAACGGCTTCCAATACAGCTTGTACTTTAGGCAGCATTCCATCTGTAAAAGTTGACTTCAAATTAGCAAGTTCTTTAGAAGAAATTTCGGGAATAAGAGAGTTCTCATCGGGCCAGTTGCGATATATACCCGCAACATCCGTCATGATAATTAGCGTTGATTTTTGGTAGGCCGCAGAAATCGCAGCTGCAGCTAAATCGGCATTAACGTTCAAACCCGAACCATCTGAATCATCAACAGCAATTGGTGAGATAACTGGAACGATCTGGGCGTCTAATAGATCTTGAATGGGATTTATATCTACTTTGGTGATCTTGCCGACTTTGCCTAAACCTTCAATTGGAATACCTAGTAAAATCTTAGAATCTTTACCAGATAGTGATTGCGCTTTTATGCCATGAGAAACAAGATTAGAAGCCACTTCGGGTCCAACTACGTTGGTAAGGACATCGTCAACAACACTAAAAATCTCTTCTGTTGTGAAGCGAAATCCATTAACAAAAGTACTTTCGATATTGAGTCGAGACAACTCAGCATTTATCTGAGGACCACCGCCGTGAACCACAATTACTTTTTCACCTTTGGATATTGCTAGACCAATCGAGTGCGCGAACAGTCCAGCTTCATCTTTCATAGCGTGACCGCCAAACTTAACAATCATCATGTTGAGTACGCGGAATTCTCGTGAACATAGTCATGAGATAAATCATTTGTCATGATAGTTGCTGAACCAGACCCTACATTCAAATTGATATCTATTGAAACAGTTCGATCCTGAAAATTGACTAACGATTTATTCTCTCCCGGAGCACTCGAAACACAAACAGGAACGCCATTTAAAGTAACATCAATTGTGCTTGGATTCATGAACACTTTCGCCGTGCCAACTGCGGCTAGAACTCGTCCCCAATTTGGGTCTCCGCCGAAAATTGCTGCTTTCAATAGGTTGTTCCTTGCGCACGCTCGGGCAACCTCAACAGCATCTGATTCAGAGGCAGCATTCTTGACATTTATGTGAATAGTTTTGGTTGAACCTTCAGCGTCAGCAATTAACTGGGCAGACAAGGACGTACACACTTCTTCAAGCATTGCGGTACATTGTTCGTGAGTTATCTCGACACCACTTGCACCTGAAGACATGAACAAAATCGTGTCATTTGTTGAAGTGCAGCCATCGGAATCTATTCGATTAAACGTCCTGTCCACAACGCCCTTGAAAATTGCATCAGAATCTTTAGGTACAACAGCATCAGTCATAACTACGCAGAGCATTGTGGCCAAAGCTGGAGCTAACATTCCAGCGCCTTTAGCAATGCCGCTCATCTGAACTCCAGAATCATTTACAGTTGCAATCTTGTGAGTTGAGTCGGTGGTCATAATGGCTTCGGCACAATCCACTAAAGAGTCATTTGATAAATCCGAAACGATGACATCTAAACCTTTTGTGATTTTGTCCAACGGCAAAAATTCACCGATCATTCCAGTGGAGCAGACAAATATTTCTGAAGAAGAATGATTGAGAAGTGATGCAACATGCTCTGCAGTTTTGTGGGTATCTTGGAAACCCTGTGGACCTGTGCAGGCATTTGCCCCGCCCGAATTAAGCACAACCGCTCGTACTGCACGCCCCTTGATAATTTCTTTACTCCACATAACAGGAGCTGCAATAACCTGATTGGTAGTAAACACTGCAGACGCCCAGTTCAGGGGACCTTGGTTAACAATGAGAGTTAAATCCTTATCCCCCGAACCTTTTAATCCCGCTGCCGTTGCTGCGCCAACGAATCCTCGTGGTAATTTCACGCGCCTAATCCATCCGTTGATAATCCTGCACCTTCATAAAATCCACACATAAGATTTGCATTTTGTATAGCTTGGCTGGCGGCTCCTTTACCCAAATTATCAATAGCAGAACTGACGATAAGCCTATTTGTATGATCGTCAACGGCAACTTGAAGTTGAATTTTATTTGATCCAGTTAATGAACCTGTTTTAGGCATTTGACCTACTGGCAATACATCAACAAAGTAATCATTCTTATAAAAATCGCAGAAAAGAGTATGAGCTTTTTGTGTGTCGATGTCTTGAGATAAACGGGCGGTGATTGTCGAAAGAATTCCCCTAGGCATTGGTGCCAGGATTGGTGTGAACGATATCTTCACCTTTTTTCCTGATGCCTGACTCAAAGCTTGTTCTACTTCAGGAGTATGTTGATGAATACCACCAAATTTATATGAAGTAAGCGAACCCATCACTTCACTTGCAATCAAAGAAATCTTGGCATTTCGACCTGCACCAGTTGTACCGGATGCAGCTACGACGACAATGTCTGAGGAATCAATTACATTTAGCGTAGGTAAAAGGCCGGTAATGATTGAAGTTGCATAACAACCAGGATTTGCGACCTGTGACGATCCTGATATTTTCACTCGGTTGCCTGGAATTTCAGGTAAACCGTAAGTCCATGCTCCAGCGTAACTTCCTTCATAATATTTCAACCATTGCGCAGCATCAGTTAATCGAAAATCTGCTCCTAAATCAACGACCTTAGTTTTTTTGGAAAACTTTTCCACCAATCCTGCAGATTGCCCATGTGGCAGAGCTATAAACGCAACTTCGATTTCTTCAAATTTGACTGAATCAATGCTTAAGAATTTTTGACCACTATGTGTCGTGAGGTGAGGATGAACGTTTGTGATTAATTCTCCTGCATTGCTGTGAGCGCTCACTTGGGTCACTTGTAAATGTGGGTGAATTGACAGTAAGCGAAGGAGTTCGCCTCCCGCATACCCGCTAGCACCTATGACGGCTGTCTTCATGCAAAAAGGTTATTGGATTATGCGTATTTATGCAAATCTATGCATAATTATGCGGTGCGTACTACGGCCCCGCAACGTTTGGCGGCCATTTTGGTTGCCGCTTCCCTCATTGCTGAAACTTCTTCACCAGTTAATGTTCGGTCAGTAGCTCTGAACGTGAGAGTAAAAGCCAAAGAAACTTTTCCTTCGCCAATTTTGTCGTAACGATCAAAAAGATTAATTGATTCAAGTAACTCACCAGCCCCTTCCATCAGAGCTTGTTGAACTTCAAGTGCGGTAACTGTTGATTCGACAATTAATGCAACATCTTGTACAGCCGCTGGCATGACGCCAACTCGATGAGGACGGACCATCGGCGATTCCGGTAAGGCACCCAGGTTTATAGCAAAGGCGCTTGAACGAGGTGGCAGGTTATAGTGACTCAGAATTCGCGGATGAATCTCACCTGCATGAGCAACAACTTTGCCATCGATCAAGATTTCTGCACAACGACCTGGATGCCACGGCGCAAGATCCGAACGTTTCACGTCGAAATCTAAGTGACATAACCCCAAAATCTCTTGTGTAAATTCAACCGCATCACTCCATGCAAACCCAGCAGATTTACCTTGCCAGTTCTCAATCTCTTTTTTCCCGACCAGAAGTCCTGCAACCATTTCAGTTTGCTCAGGAACAGATGCAAATATCTGCGAAATTACAGAATCTTTCGGACGAGCGCCTGTTTCAGGGTTGATGAATGATTCTAGTTTCTTTGAACTTCTAAAAATCGAACCCATTTCAAAAATAGCAAAATCTTGTGCACCACGGCTTATGTTACGAGCGGCTACTTCTATTAATCCCGGAATCAAATGTACACGAAGCAATGGGTTTTCATCTGACATTGGATTCGCTAGCGCATAGGAAGAAGCACGTGTACCAACAAAACCCATGTCGTTTATAGTCTTCTGATTCGTAAATGGAAATGTGAGAACTTCCGCAAATCCACGATTCGCTAGAAATTGAGAGATAAAACGTCTGCGTTTTTGAATTGATGTCAGAGATGCGTGGATAGGTCGATCAGGCAAGTTTGAGGGGATACTGTCATAACCAATGATTCGAGCGACTTCTTCTGCGATATCTGAAACGTTTGTTAAATCCGGTCGCCACGAAGGAGGGTCAATAATCCAACTCTTCTCATCAACATCGCAACCCACAGTCTGCAACGCTTTAGTAATCTGTGCATTTGATACTTCATATCCAAGAATATTTGAAATCTGTGTTGGATTTATTGAGAAAGTAGCTGGGAATTTAGGTTCACCAACATTAATTGATTCGACATGTTGCGCCGAACTATATTCTGAAAGCAATTGAACAAATCGAGCTGAAGCGAATTCGGCCAACGAGGGATCGACTCCTCGTTCTAACCTTCGTGATGCCTCCGATGAAAGTTTGTGGCGACGTGAATTCTGCGCAATAGCTATTGGATCAAATCTGACGGCTTCGAGAGCGATTTCAGTTGTTTCTTCGGTGATCTCTGAATATAAACCACCCATAGTTCCTGCTAAAGCAAGTGGTCTTTCGTCATCACTCACCATTAAATCTTGGGGGTCCAGTACTCTCTCTTGTCCATCTAATGTTGTGAATTTCTCAGACTTACCTGCACGGACAATTCTTAGGCTGCCTTTAATTTTTTGGCGATCAAATGCATGCAAAGGTTGACCAAGTTCAAGCATCACATAATTTGTTACATCAACAACGAGGGAAATAGATCGCATCCCCACCTTTTCAATACGGCGGCGCATCCAGATAGGAGTTACAGCTGTGGGGTCAAATTTCGACATCGTGCGAAGATAAAAGACAGAAGCTGAATCCTTTTCTTCAATCTTTGGTTGAACACCAGTGCCTGTTTTTTCAAAGGTTAATCCGCGAAGTTTTTCTACTGGATCACTAAATTTCAAATCAAAAGCACCTGCTATTTCTCGGGCCACTCCCCTAATACTTAGTGCATAACCGCGATCAGGATTTACTGCTATATCAAAGATCACATCATCAATCTGAAGCTTTTCTCGTACGTCATCCTTAATTGATACTTGCTCCTTATCAAAGACCAGAATTCCAGTGTGCTCGTCACTAAGAGCTAACTCTTTGGCTGAACAGATCATTCCATTGGAAGTTTTTCCGTACGTTTCACGAGCAGCGATCGCGAAATCTCCGGGCAATACGGCTCCAGGCAGTGCTGCTAAAACAATGTCACCAACTTTGAAATTAGTGGCACCACAGATTACGTATCGAGTTTGCTTTTCGCCACAATCTAGACCTACGTATCGAATTGGTTTCTTAAACTCGGATATTTCTTCAATTGACAGAACTTCTGCAAAAGAGAGTGGACCCTTAATATCAGTTCCTTGAGAAATAACATCTTCAACCTCGAAACCAACACGAACTAAGCCTTTGCTTATTTCTTCAACAGTGAGAGAAGATGGAATCTCAACGAAATCTTTTATCCATGACAGCGGTGCGCGCACTACAAACCAACTCCAAATTGGCGAGTAAATCTCAAATCACCTTCGACGATGTCATGCATATCAGTGATTCCATGTCGAACCATAAGAGTGCGTTCAAGTCCCATTCCGAAGGCGAAGCCGCTGAATTCGTCGGTATCAATTCCACATGTTTTCAAAACATGTGGATTCACCATTCCACAACCGCCCCATTCAATCCATTTACCGTTGAAAAAAACATCAACTTCGGCACTAGGTTCTGTGAAAGGAAAGAAAGATGGTCGTAAACGAGTTGTGACATCCGAACCGAACATGTATCTAGCGAAATTATCTAAAGTGCCTTTTAAGTGAGACATGTTGATTCCGCGATCAACCACGAGCCCTTCTACTTGATGAAACACAGGACTGTGTGTGGAATCTAATTCATCAGCGCGAAATGTGCGTCCGGGACATATAACATAAATGGGAGGTTCTTTGGTAAGCATTGTTCTGATTTGTACCGGCGACGTGTGAGTTCGCAGTACCATTCCAGATTCAAGGGGTTCGATAAAGAAGGTATCCTGCATAGTCCGAGCTGGATGATCTGCTGGAATATTTAATGCATCAAAATTAAGCCAACTCGATTCTAATTCAGGACCTTCTTCAACAAAATATCCTTGCTCAACGAAAAAGTCTGATATGTCATTTTTTAAAAGACTAATGGGATGTAAGCCACCACGGTGGGTTCTACGTACAGGAAGAGTTATGTCAACAACCTCTTCTGCCAACATTTTTTGATCTCGTTCGTTTTCTAACCTACGGGTTGCATCGATTAAGGCCTGCGCAATTTCAGATTTAGCCTCACCGATAATTTTTCCATACGATGCTCTCTCCTCAGGAGAAAGTGAACCTAGATTTCGAGACGCCCCAGCAATTGATGATTTGTCTCCGGAGTGAAGTAAACGTGCGCTTTTGAGTTCATCAAGATTTGTGGCTGATGTGAAAGCTGTCTTAGCAGCTTCTACCCATCCTTGAATCTCTCGCGCATTCATGGGCGAAAGTCTAATGCCTGGCACTTTAAGAAGCTGGGATATTAGCCAATTGATACATAACAATGCTTGCTGCCGCAGAAAGATTAAGGCTTTCGGCATTACCAGGCATTGGTATTTTTACGGGAACTATTGCATTCTTCGCATGGGAAATATCTTGCGCAGTATTCAAACCCCTGGCTTCATTGCCAAATATTGCAACAACGGAACGATCAGTCCGAACCATTGAAATGGGTAATTCTGCCGTTGCATCTAATGCAATGAATTGACAATCCCAATCAATTATTTCTTTTATAGTAACACTTTGAAAAACGGGAATGTGCCATAAAGAACCGACTGTACTGCGAACTACTTTTGGTGAGTAAACATCAACACTATTGGGTGAAATCAATACTGCATCAAAACCAAAAGCATCCGCTGAACGGATGATTGTTCCAGCATTTCCAGGATCTTGAACTTCGCTAAGGTAAATAAACTTCTTCACAGATGAAGAAATAACGGGGAACGAGGGATTTGGGATTTTGCACACTGCTACCAGGCCTTGTGGTGTAACAGTGTCTGTCATCGCCTTTGCTACGTCGTCCGAGATACTTAAGATTTCGCAAGTTGCTTTCTTTATGACATCTGCATATTTTTCAAGAGCTGAAGTCGTTGTATAGATCGTTTGTATTTGAGGACCAGTCCTAGATTGCAACGCCTCTTTAATACATTGAATACCTTCAGCAATGAATGAACCAGATTCGATTCGTTCTTTTGCTCCCCTAGAACTGATAAGAGCCTTAACTCTCCCAACGTGAGGAGAATTAAGACTCTCAATCATTGTAAAAAATTATGCAGATGCAAGACTCTTGCGAGCCACATCAACGAGTGCTTTGAACGTTGCAGGATCATTCGTTGCTAAATCTGAAAGAATGCGACGATCAATTTCAACGCCAGCGCTCTTCAAACCTTGGATAAGTCGATTATATGTAAGACCGTTTTCACGACTTGCAGCATTGATTCGTTGAATCCATAACTGACGGAAATCGCCCTTCTTATCTTTACGGTCGTTAAACGCATAAATCATTGAGTGCGTAACTTGTTCCTTCGCCTTTGTAAAAAGGCGCGAACGTTGTCCGCGATAGCCACTTGCACGTTCCAGAGTTGTACGACGCTTCTTTGCTGCGTGAACACCACGTTTTACTCTAGCCATTTAATTCACGCTCCTTACTTTAAACCAAGCATGCGCTTGGCTGTAAATGTTGTAGAAGGTTTAGCTGCTGACTCGGTGCTCAAGCGACGTGTCACACGTGAGGACTTGTGCTCAAGGAGGTGGCGTTTGCCAGCACGTTCGTGCATTACTTTTCCAGTTCCTGTGATGCGAAAGGTTTTCTTCGCGCCACTGTGAGTTTTCATCTTTGGCATTGTGCTCTCCTTAGTTCGGTTTCTCTTTACGCTTCTTCACTTGCTGCGGCTTGCTCTTTTGCTTTGCGCGCTGCTCGTTGTTCAGCTACTGCTTCTGTCTTCTTCTTCGTCGGTCCTAATACCATTGTCATATTTCGACCCTCTTGCTTGGGGGCGAACTCAACAAAAGCCACTTGTGCAACATCTTCTGCAAGACGTTGTAGCAATTTGAAACCAAGTTCTGGTCTCGTCTGCTCTCTTCCACGAAACTGCATCGTTACCTTCACCTTGTCGCCACCTTTGAGGAACTTCTCGATATGAGCACGCTTAGTCTCGTAATCGTGATTTTCAATCTTTGGTCGCATACGCACTTCCTTCACCACAATGTGGGTTTGGTTCTGTCGCGCTTCCCGAGCTTTTTGTGCAATTTCGTACTTATATTTTCCGAAATCCATAATCTTGCATACGGGTGGGTTGGCATCTGGAGCAATCTCAACTAGGTCAAGACCAACTTCATCGGCCATCTTTAGCGCTGTATCGATATCCACAACTCCAACTTGATCACCGGTGTACCCGATGAGACGAATTTGAGGTGTACGAATTCGATCGTTAATGCGCGGTTCAGTGCTGATATAGGCTCCTTATGGTTAATCACGGTTCGTAGGCTTTGTGAGTTGCAAGCGCTACAAGACAAACACCGCAAGGAGAATTGGGGTTAACCATTTCTTACCCTGACAAACCAACTCGCCGAAGCAATGGAGGTGGGAGCGGTACTCCTCTTGCAGTAACTATGCAGTCACTGGTCTGAGGTGAAGATTACCCGAGGATGGTAAAAAGAGGAAATTTACGCTTAAGCACCCATGGCATGAACGCCACCATCAACGTGAATGATTTCACCCGTGGTCTTGGTGAACCAATCTGACAAAAGGGCAACTGCGCCCTGAGCCGCAGGCACCGGATCGGTGACATCCCATTGCAGCGGTGCCCTTTCATTCCAAACCTTTTCAAATTCATCAAAACCAGGAATGGATTTAGCAGCCATTGTTCTAATTGGACCAGCAGCAATTAAATTGACTCGAATATTCTTTGGACCTAAATCGCGAGCTAGATAACGAGAAGTAGATTCAAGAGCTGCTTTTGCAACACCCATCCAGTCATATTTAGGCCAAGCTACTGTGGCATCAAAATCCAAGCCAACAACAGAAGCACTCTCTCTAAATAGTGGAACGCACGCCATAGATAAAGATTTCAAGGAATAAGCCGAAACATGCATCGCAGTCGCGACATCATCCCAGGATGTATTAAGAAAATTTCCACCTAAGGCGCTCTCAGGGGCGAAACCAATTGAATGAACTACGCCATCTAAATACGGAACATGTTCTCGCACTCGAGATTCTAAAAGATCAAGATCTCCCTGATTCGTTACATCAAGTTCTATAACTGCTGCTTTACCCGGCAAACGTCCAGAAATGCGTGTTGTCAAACTCAAAACACGCCCGTAAGAGGAGAGCAACACATTCGCACCCTCTTCTTGAGCTAAACGAGCAATGTGAAAAGCTATGGATGCATCTGTTAAGACACCAGTGACTAATATATTTTTTCCTTGCAGTAAAGCCATTTAGTGCCCCATTCCCAATCCACCATCTACCGGTATGACCGCACCGGTAATGTATCCCGCTTTATCTGATGCGATAAATGAAACAACATCTGCGATTTCTTGGCTCTGTGAAAAACGAGCTAGTGGAATTGAATTAGCTATTTCATTGCGCCGCTTATCATCTAGCATTGCTGTCATATCAGTTTCAACAAAACCTGGAGCAATTAGATTTGCAGTAATACCCCTGCTTCCCAATTCGCGCGCGAATGATCGCGCCATTCCAATAAGTCCTGATTTGCTTGCAGCGTAGCTCACTTGTCCTGCAGATCCAAGCAAAGCAACAACGGAGCCAATAAAGATTAATCTACCCTTCTTAAGTTTGAGTAAACCTTTTGTCGCTCTTCGAGCTACACGAAATGCTCCAGCAAGATTGGCATTAATAACCTCATTGAAATCTTCATCTGACATTCGCATTACTAGAGCATCTTTAGTAATACCAGCATTGCACACAATGATTTCTGGAAATCCCCAAGTATTTTCAATATATGCGAAAGCATCTTCTACACTTTGCGAAGAAGTTACATCGATTTGAACACAATCAAATTCTTCAACACTCGTAGCTGATCGAGATCCAACCACAACATGAAAACCATCTCGTGACAAAGTGGTAGCAATAGCAAGACCTATCCCCCGATTTGCTCCTGTTACAAAGGCAATAGATTTTTGCGACATGTACAAAATCTAGTGGCTACTCTCGCGTAAAGTGAATTTCATCCTGCACCGTGTCTATTTCTCGCATAGACTGCGGTCATGCAAAAAGACGATGACAGTGTTTATGACATAACTAGCGCCCAGAAATCATTAAGTTCTGATCAGCCGGGACGTCAACGTCGATATTTTATTTCAATGATGGTCCGCACAGCATGTTTTATTTTGACCGTAATTCTTCCTAGTCCTTACCGATGGGCCGCTTTGTCGGGTGCAGTTTTCCTTCCATACGTAGCCGTTGTTGTGGCTAATGCCGGACGCGAAACCATTCTTCCGGGAACTGCAATTTTGAAAAAGAAACCACGATCACTCTCCTAGAGTTGAGTTAGTGTTGCGTTGTGGCAAAGGAGCGTTACTCATTCTTAAAAACCCTGCTTGCTCTTTTATTGATTGGCCTGTGCCTATGGGCAGCTCAATGGCAGTATCAGCGAGGCGTTGATCGTCACGCTCGCAACACTGAAATAGCAAAACAATCGGTCATGGCTCCTGTAAATCTCTCTGAACTTCATGGTGATTCACAATCTTTTGAATGGCGCACAATAACGCTGCGCGGAAATTTCGATGAATCAAATCAAATACTCCTGCGCAACAGATATAACGAAGGTGTTTACGGCTTTGAACAACTGACATTATTCACCTTTGATCACAAAAAAATTTGGGTTGATAGAGGCTGGATTAAAGCCGGAGCTAATGCAACCATTCCTCCACGTTTACAAGAAACTACTTCAGATGACATTGAAATCACAGGTCGAATTCGTCTGGACTCTTCACTGCCGCAAGGAAGATTCTTCGCAGTTTCAAATGATACAGAGAAGAATCTGGTGGCTAAATTAGATGCTAGAAAAGGAATCCAAACGGAAGATTTCTATCTGGACCTGATATCAACTTCTGTAACCGCAATGAATCCAGATGTTCCAGCTGAATTACCCGAGTTAAGTGATGGGCCACATATGGCATACTCACTTCAATGGCTTTTCTTTGCAGGATTAATTGCTTATGGCAGGCGCCTCATCTATAAAACCGCTTAAATTTTGACGGGCATACAGTTCTGAATACAGGCCACCTGAATGCACCAATTCTTCGTGTTTACCTCGTTGAACAATCAAACCATCTTCAAGAACAATGATTTGGTCGGCATCTTTAATCGTACTCAATCTGTGGGCGATAACAATGCTGGTTCTTCCCTTTAGTGCTGACTTTAAGGCACTCTGAACTAACGCTTCGTTTTCGGAATCGAGATGAGCTGTTGCTTCATCAAGAATGACAACAGATGGTGATTTAAGCAATAATCGAGCAATCGCAAGTCGTTGTTTTTCTCCACCGGATAATCGGTGACCACGTTCGCCTACTAACGTTTCAAATTTATTTGGTAGTGAAGAAACCAGATCCCAAATTTGTGCTGCTTCACAGGCGGCCTGCATTTGTGCCTCCGTTGCATCATGCTTTGCATATCTCAAATTTTCAGCGATACTTTCGTGAAACAAATGAGCATCCTGCATAACTACACCTATACTTGACCGAAGTGACTCAAGGGAGATGTCTCTTACATCCATTGAATCAACGTGAATAGAACCCGAAGTAACATCATATAAACGAGGAACCAAAGCACTTATTGTTGTTTTACCGGCGCCGGAAGGACCAACAATTGCGGTGAAACTTCCCGCTGGTACTGTGAAGGAAATTCCTTTGAGAATCTCGCCACTTTGAATATGATCCTCACGCGCAACCGATTCAAGAGAAGCCAGTGATATCTGATCCGGACGTGGATATGCAAAGTGCACATCGTTAAATTCGATAGATGGTACTTTTTTACCAAGCGTTACTGGATTTTCTCTGTCTTTAACCATTGGTTCTAAATCTAAGACTTCAAAAACTCTTTCAAATGAAACTAACGCCGTCATAACATCAATGCGCACATTGGATAACGCCGTAAGTGGGCCATATAAACGGGCCAAAAGCGCTGTGATTGCTAGCAGAGTTCCAACTGTGACACTTCCATCAAGTGCTAAGTGTCCACCGATGCCGTAAGCAAATGCAGTAGCAACTGCAGCAACACTAGTTAAAGCGATAAAGAAAATCCTATTGAGCATAGCCATTGAGATACCAATATCGGCCACTTTTCTAGCTCGAGTTCGAAAGTATTCATTCTCATTCTTAGGCTCTCCATATAGCGCGACAAGCATGGCTCCTGAAACATTGAAACGTTCCGTCATAGTCGATGACATAGCTGCATTGAGATTGAACGAATCACGCGTGAGTGCCTGCAGTTTTCTACCCACCCATTTCGTAGGAATCAAAAACAGTGGCAACAAAACCAAAGATACAATTGTGATTTGCCAAGAGAGAAAGAACATTGTGGTCGTAACCAGAATCAAACTCACAACATTACTTAAAACACCAGACAAAGAAGAAGTAAATGCTTGTTGTGCTCCAATGACATCTGAATTAATCCTCGATATGAGCGCTCCAGTTTGAGTACGGGTGAAGAACGCTATTGATTGTTTTTGAACATGAGCAAAAACCTGCGATCTAAGATCGTAAATTAATCCTTCGCCTATGCGAGCAGAAAACCATCTACCAATAATGCTCATGCCGGCATCTGCTACGGCGAGCAGGCCGACAAGAAACGCCAAACGAGTTATCAGGGGCCCATTATGAGGAATAACGCCATCATCTATTAATTTTCGCAATAGCAGCGGTGTAGTAATAACGAGGAATGCATCTATAACCACGGTAAAAAGAAATACTGCTAAGTACGCCCGATACGGTTGGGCGAACTCAAAAATTCTCTTGACTGTATCTGACTTTAGTTTTTGTTCTTTTACTGATGGATCAGCAGTCATCGACCGATGGGTCATCCATACTGCTTGCATGGACATTGTTAAACCGTAAATCCCAAAGCTCTTAGTTGTTCGCGACCGTCATCAGAGATTTTATCTGGACCCCACGGCGGCATCCATACCCAGTTGATTTTCACATCACTAGTCATTCCTGCCAATGCTTGACGAGTTTGGTCTTCGATTACATCTTGCAAAGGACAGGCAGCTGAAGTGAGAGTCATATTAAGAACTGCAATATTTGATTCATCAACCATTACGTCATAAATTAAACCAAGATCGACAACGTTAATGCCTAATTCAGGGTCAACAACATCTTTCATTGCCTCTGTTACATCTTCAACATTTGTTGTCATTATTTACTCCTTGATCTGTTCTTAGTTTAGTTCTTTTTTTGTGCCTGTACGGACGCGTCCTTGTAGGCCATCCAGCCCAGTAAGGCGCACTTAATTCGTGCTGGATATTGGGAAACACCTGCCAACGCAACCGCATCTTCCAGGATTGATTCATCTGGTTTACCTGTGCCTTTGCTCTGCATTAATTCAACAAAGTTATCCAGAATTGTCTGCGCTTCTAGCAATGTTTTGCCGAGAATTAAGCCGCTCATGATGGAAACACTTGCTTGAGAGATAGAACATCCAACTCCCTCCCAAGACAAATTCTTGATCTTTGTGCCATCCAAAGATAGATTCAAGGTGATTTCATCACCACAACTAGGATTAACATGATGAACCTGTGCGTCATATGTGGCATTGAGACCCTTATTTTCCGGATGCTTGTAATGATCCAAAATTACTTCTTGGTAAAGATTATCTAATTGCATCATTGACCAAAATACTTCTTGGCGTCTTTAACGCCATTGATCAGAGAATCTATGTCACTGTAATCGTTGTACAGATACATTGAAGCGCGCGTCGTTGCCGGTACCCCTAGTGATCGAGTCAAAGGCCATGCGCAGTGATGACCGGTTCTTACAGCAATCCCCGCACTATCTAAAAACTGTCCCAGGTCATGGGGATGAATATTTTCAACGGTAAAAGAGATTGTCGCGCCACGAAGTGAGACATCTAATGGTCCGACAATGCTGACCCCTTGAACTTCCTTTAATCCATCAATCAGATATTTGGTCAGTTTTACTTCGTGTTCGTGAATATTGTTCAAACCAATATTTCTCAAATATTTTAAAGCTGCGGCTAGACCAACAGCTTGCGCCATGTTGGGAACACCGGCTTCGAAACGGCGAGGTACTTCTGCCCAGGTTGCATCTGTCATTGTGACGTTTTCTATCATTGATCCACCGAAAAGAAATGGTGGCAAATCTTTGAGCAAATCAAATCTGCCCCATAAAACTCCAACACCAGTTGGGCCAACCGCCTTGTGCCCAGAAAAAGCCAAGAAATCTGCCCCGAGTTTAGTTACATCAACTTCAAGGTGAGGAACGGATTGACAAGCGTCCACGATGACAATCGCACCAACTCTGTGAGCCTTTTCAACAATTTTATCCAAATTATTTATCGTACCTAAAACATTCGATTGTTGCGTGACAGCAACGATTTTGGTTTTGTTGGTAATTAATTCATCGATATTACTCTCATCCAAAAGACCATCTGGAGTTACTTTAAACCAATCGAGTTGCGCACCACTTCGCTTGGCTAATTGTTGCCACGGTATCAGATTTGCATGGTGTTCCATCTCTGTCACAACGATTGAATGCTGGGATCCAATTTCAAATCGACTACCGATCTCTGCGTTACTGAAAGCGTAAGCAAGTAGATTCAATGACTCGGTAGCACTCTTTGTGAAAACAATTTCTTCCACCTTAGCCTTTAAAAAATCAGCTACAACAGCACGAGCGTCTTCAAAAAGTTCGGTTGCTTCCTCAGCTAATTGATGAGCACCGCGGTGTGCAGCAGCGTTGTGTTGAGAATAGAAATTGCTCACCGCATCGATAACCACTTGAGGTTTCTGACTGGTGGCACCGCTATCAAGATATATTAGTTTTTTGCCGTCACGAATAGTGCGCTTGAAAATTGGAAAATCAGCGCGAATGCGATCGACATCTAGAGGCATAGGAAAACTAGTTACCGACGTACTCGGCATATCCTTTTGCTTCTAGTTTATCGGCGAGCTCTGGACCGCCTTCTTCAACAACTTTGCCATTAGCAAAGACATGAACAAAGTCAGGTTTGATGTAACGCAAAATACGCGTGTAGTGAGTGATCAACAAAACACCAAGGTTATTAGCATCCTTTGCACGATTAACGCCTTCCGAAACAATTCGAAGAGCATCAACATCTAATCCTGAATCAGTTTCATCAAGAATTGCGATTTTAGGCTTTAAGAGTTCAAGTTGCATAATCTCGTGACGCTTCTTTTCTCCACCCGAGAATCCTTCATTCACATTTCTTTGAGCGAAACTTGAATCAATCGATAGCGCTTCCATAGCTTCTTTAACTTCAGTGACCCACGTACGCAATTTAGGGGCTTCACCACGTAGAGCTGTTGCCGCTGTTCGCAAAAAGTTTGAAACCGAAACGCCAGGGACTTCAACCGGATATTGCATCGCTAAGAAAAGTCCCGCTTTGGCACGTTCATCCACACTCATGTCAAGTACATCGGCGCCATCGAGTGTCACAGAACCACCTGTAATTGTGTACTTAGGGTGTCCAGCAATTGAATAAGCAAGAGTTGATTTACCTGAACCATTTGGTCCCATGATTGCGTGGGTTTCGCCGGATTTAATAGTTAAATCAACGCCTTTAAGAATGTCTACGGAACCATTTTCAGTATCGACAGAAACTTGGAGGTTTCGAATCTCTAGTGTGCTCATTTTTACCTGTTATCTCTCGTTGATTGTTGGAACTACTTGGTGTTTACGCTTATTTGAACAGTGTCATCAATAATGGTGACCGGATAAGTCTTTGCTGGAATATTTGCTGGAAGAGTAAGAGCTTCGCCAGTACGGAGGTCAAATTCGGCGCCATGAAGCCAACATTCGATTTTGAAATTAGTTACGTCACCTTCAGATAAAGAAGCTTCCGAATGAGTGCAGTTATCTCCAATGGCAAAGACTTCGTCGCCGATTCGCGTAACACAAATATCTTCGCCGCCAACATTTACTTTTATAGGCTTGCTATCTTGTAGATCAGAGAACTTAATCGAGCTCATGCTAGGCGCCTACTTTGCTGAGTTCGCTATCAATGCGATCCATCAAGCGCTCTTGAACTTCGTTATCGCCGATTTCGTGAATGATTTCACTAAAGAAGCCACGAACAACCAGACGACGGGCATCTTCAATCGCGATTCCGCGTGACATCAAGTAGAAGAGTTGCTCATCATCAAAACGTCCAGTGGTACTAGCGTGCCCCGCTCCTACAATTTCTCCAGTCTCAATTTCAAGATTTGGTACTGAATCCGCTCGAGCGCCATCGGTTAACAAAAGGTTGCGGTTAAGTTCGTACGTATCTGTGCCTTCAGCATTAGCTCGAATAAAGACATCACCAATCCATACAGTATGCGCTTTATCCCCCGACAAGGCTCCTTTGTAATTAACTCGAGATTTGGCTTGCGGTACACAATGATCGACGAAGATTCGATGTTCAAAAAATTGCCCAGCTGTGGCGAAATAAACTCCAAGTAATTGTGCATCAGCACCCGAACCAAGGAATTCAACGGTAGGCAGTAGGCGAACTACTGAACCACCAATAGTGACGGTAATAGATTTGAATGTTCCGTCTTTATCAACAATTGCATGATGTTTTGTTACATGCACTGTTTGCGGATCCCATTCTTGCAATGTTACGAAATTCAGCACGGCGCCGGATTCAACTTTAAATTCGATTTCTTCTGCAAGAAGGGTGTCCCCCGTATTTGAAAGAATCACGGTTGCACGAGCATTCGAACCAACATGAATTAATACTCGAGAGAATTCAGCCGAACTCACATCAAATGATGTTCTAGACAAGTAGATTGTTTCTGAAACTTCGGTATTTGCCTGAATTCTTAAAACGGCGACATCGCTAGACAATTCACGCACACGATTCATAATCGCATCGTCAGTGGCGCTCAACGAAGGTAGCAACTCTCTGGAAACTCTCTCGAAAGTGACACCGGATATCGGGGAAGACTTCATCGAAAGTGAACGATGTATTGCAGTTTCGGCCGAACCATCGTGTAATCCCTTTAAGCGATTAAGTGGGGTAAAACGCCACGCCTCTTCTCTGCCGTGAGGAACTAAAATGTTCGATGTTAAAACGCTCATTAACCAACAGCGCCTTCCATTTGAAGTTCAATCAAACGGTTTAGTTCGAGTGCGTACTCCATAGGCAATTCACGTGCAATTGGTTCGATGAACCCTCGAACAATCATCGCCATTGCTTCATCTTCTGTAAGACCGCGTGACATCAAATAAAAGAGTTGATCATCACTTACTTTTGAAACAGTTGCTTCGTGACCCATAGAAACATCATCCTCACGAACATCGACGTATGGATATGTATCAGAGCGGGAAATTGTGTCGACCAATAATGCATCGCACTTCACGGTGCTCTTTGAATGGTGTGCACCTTCTTGAATCTGCACTAGTCCGCGGTAAGAAGTTCGACCACCTCCGCGAGCAACTGATTTAGAAATCACTGTTGACGATGTATACGGCGCAGCATGAACCATCTTTGCACCAGAATCTTGATGTTGACCTTCACCCGCGAAAGCTAGAGAGAGAGTTTCACCCTTTGCGTGGGGTCCCATCAAAAACACTGCTGGATATTTCATGGTGACTTTTGAACCGATATTTCCATCAATCCACTCCATGGTGGCGCCTTCGGCACAAGTGGCCCGCTTTGTTACAAGGTTGTACACGTTATTCGACCAATTTTGTATTGTCGTATAACGCACTCGGGCACCTTTTTTAACAATGATTTCTACAACAGCAGAATGTAGAGAATCAGATTTGTAAATAGGGGCTGTGCATCCTTCGACATAATGAATGTAGGAATCCTCATCCGCGATGATTAATGTGCGTTCGAATTGACCCATATTTTCAGTATTAATACGGAAATATGCCTGCAGAGGAATCTCAACATGAACACCCTTAGGGACATAAATAAATGATCCACCTGACCATACTGATGTGTTGAGTGCGGCGAATTTATTGTCTCCAACTGGAATAACGGTACCGAAATACTCTTTGAAAAGTTCTGGATGCTCTCGCAATCCAGAGTCTGTATCCAAGAAAATTACGCCTTGCGCTTCAAGGTCTTCACGAATTGAGTGATACACAACTTCAGATTCGTATTGGGCGGCCACACCTGAAACTAGTCTTTGCTTTTCAGCCTCAGGAATTCCTAGACGGTCGTAAGTATTTTTAATATCTTCTGGAAGATCATCCCATGTTTGTGCTTGCTTTTCCGTCGAGCGAACAAAGTACTTGATTGTGTCAAAGAATATTCCGGACAAATCTGAGCCCCATGAAGGCATTGGTTTTTTCTCAAAGAGAGAAAGACCTTTCAGGCGCAGATCCAGCATCCACTGAGGTTCGTTCTTCTTTGAAGAAATGTCACGAACAACATCTTCGTTCAATCCACGTTTAGCATTTTCGCTGACCTCGTTTTTATCAGCCCAGCCGTATTCGTAATTTCCAATGCCTTCTAGTTCTGGATGCGCGATAGTCATGAGCGACCTTTCTTCGATGTAAATGAACCTGCAGGTTTTGGGATAAATGTTGTGCAAACACCATCACCATGAGCGATGGTTGCCAATCTTTGTACGTGTGTACCTAGCAATTCAGAGAATGCCCGAGTTTCAGCTTCGCACAGCTGCGGGAATTCTGCAGCAACGTGAGCTATCGGACAGTGATGCTGACATAATTCTTCTCCGTGCGATTTCAAAGCGACGTTTGCGGCATAACCTTGCTCAGAGAGAAATGTTGCAAGTGCGTCACTTTTATGCGAACGCTTTGCGATTGAAACTTTGGCTTTTTTTATAATGTCATCGGCCCGATATTCAGCAAACGCCTTGATGCTTTCCTCGCCAACTTGTGATGACATAAATTTCAAAGCTGCAACAGCTAAATCATCGTAAGAGTGTTCAAATTTTTCGCGCCCGTTTTCAGTCATAACAAAAACTTTTGAAGGTCGACCGCGGCCACGAATAAGAGCTGAATGTGGATCGCGTGCTTCCAAAACTCCATCTGCAACAAGAGCTTCGAGGTGGCGGCGTATCCCTGCCGGAGTAATACCTAATTTTTCAGATAGGGCAGCAGCCGTCGATGGGCCATTTTCCAAAATTGAACGCGCCACAGCATCACGGGTACGCACATCTTCTGTGGCAACTGGGGTGGCTATTTTCACAACAGTATTGTGTCTTAAATCAAAGGTTCTTACCAGTTGAGGCGCGCTAGGCCGCAATGCCCCCAACCCACAACCAAGCCAATCTAGGCTATGGCTATGAGAGAGATTGCCCAAAAATACTTAGTGGCAATCCTGCGAATTCTCCTTATTTTTCAAATGGGCATTGTTGTAACTGGAGGCGTGGTGCGGCTGACTGGTTCTGGTTTGGGTTGTCCTACCTGGCCAGAATGCACTGAATCTTCATACACGCCAGTTCATGGACAGATTGAAGGATTCCGTTCATGGATCGAATTCGGAAATCGTCTACTTACTTTTGCTCTTGTTCTTGCGTGTGCAATTTCAATTCTGGCAGTTCTCGTGAGTAAGCGAAAAGATTTACGTTTACTAGTTTTAGGTCAATTGGCAGGGATTTTTGGCCAGGCTATTTTGGGAGGAATTTCCGTATTAACTGATTTGAATCCACTGCCCGTAGCCGGACACTTTATTTTATCTATCATTTTGATTGCTGGCGCACAATCTTTATTGACTAAAGCAAAAATCCCACACGAACGTAAAAAACTTGAGACTGGAATTACAACCAACCTAGCAACATTGCACGTTTGCCTAACTTTTGTGGTCATTGTCGTAGGCACACTCGTAACTGGTTCAGGTCCACATGCTGGAGACGTAGCGGCACCGCGCTTAGGATTTGATGTACAGACGATCGCGTGGCTTCACGCAGATATTGTGATCGCCTTACTTGGAGTCACATTGGCATATTTCATCTCTGCAACGACGCCAGAAGCGACTAAACGACTTCTGAAGTACTTCTTCCTCGCAGCACTTATGCAAGGAGCAATTGGATACACCCAGTATTTCCTTGGATTACCTGAATTAATTGTCGCTGCCCACATGCTCGGTTCTACATTGGTATGGATTTCTGCTTGGAAAATATGGCTCTCTATTTCTAAACAACCTAAGAAAGTGAACTAACTACATGAGCACTATCTCAAACTGGAGCACAGAAGACGATCTCGTAATTCGGCACGCGCGTGCCCTTGCGATGGATGCTGTTCAAAAAGTTGGAAATGGTCACCCTGGTACAGCGATGTCACTAGCTCCAGTTGCATATCTTCTCTTTCAAAAACACTTGGTCCACGATCCTGCAGATCCACATTGGATTGGCCGCGACAGATTCATCCTTTCGTGTGGTCACTCTTCGATGACCCTGTATACGCAGTTGTTTCTCAGCGGCTACGGCCTAGAAATGAAAGACATACAAGAGTTTCGAACATGGGGATCGTTAACTCCAGGGCATCCGGAGTTTGGTCATACTGCCGGGGTAGAAATGACAACAGGACCTTTAGGACAGGGAGTTTCTACTGCCGTTGGAATGGCAATGGCGACAAGATTCGAGCGCGGATTATTCGACCCTTCAACAACAGATGGAACATCTCTCTTTGACCATCGCATATGGGTTATTTGTTCCGATGGGGATTTACAAGAGGGTGTCAGTAGCGAAGCTGCTTCGCTAGCTGGAACACAAGCTCTTGGAAATTTAAATGTTATTTATGATGATAATCGAATCTCTATCGAAGGTGATACGCACGTTGCATTCACCGAAGACGTATCGGGACGATATCGCGCTTATGGATGGGAAGTTATAGAAGTAAAAGTGCAATCCAATGGTGATGTTGATCTGGTTGCACTTGATAAAGCTATGACTGATGCAGCGAAAAATATGACTCAACCCACCCTTATTCGACTTACAAGTGTTATTGCGTGGCCAGCACCTAAAGCTCGAGGAACGGCAGAATCGCATGGTTCTGCTCTCGGTGCGGAAGAAATTGCTGCCACAAAAAAAGAACTGGGATTAAATCCGGAAGAGCACTTTGCTTTTCCAGAAAATTTAGTGAAGCACGCTCGCTTAGTAAAAGATCGAGGCGCGCAAGCACATAGTAGGTGGAATGAAAAGTTTGAAAATTGGAAGACTTCTTACTCCGATCGCGCACAACTACTTTCAAGAATCCTTGCGGACCAACTCCCCAACGATTGGGATGCATTGATTCCAGTCTTTGAAAGTGGAAAGGACGTGGCTACTCGTAAAGCCTCCGGAGACGTTATTAATGCCCTTGCAAAAAAACTGCCTGAAATGTGGGGCGGTTCAGCGGACTTGGCTGGAAGTAATAACACCACAATTGAAGGCGGCGGTTCATTCCTACCATCTAAGAGTGAGATGAAAGATGCCAATCCATATGGTCGAGTCATCCACTTTGGCATTAGAGAGCATGCAATGGGTTCGATTCTCAATGGAATCGCTCTCAGTGGATTAACAAAGGCCTTCGGAGGAACCTTCGCAGTTTTCAGTGACTACATGCGTCCAGCGGTTCGATTAGCTGCTCTCATGAAATTGCCATCTATTTTTATTTGGACTCACGATTCAATTGGATTAGGCGAAGATGGTCCTACTCACCAACCCGTTGAACACTTTGCAGCTCTTCGAGCAATTCCAGATTTTGACCTTATAAGACCTGCAGATGCAAATGAAGTTGCTGCCGCTTGGCGCGTCATTATTAAACGTAAAAAAGCTTGCGGTCTTCTCTTGTCCCGTCAAAATCTTCCAGTCTTTAATCGTTCGCGGTATGGATCCATAGAGGGTGTAGCGCGCGGTGCCTACATACTCAAAGAGGCAAGTTCTGCGCCACAATTAATTTTGATGGCAACAGGCTCTGAGGTGGCACTTGCAGTACAAAGCGCAGAAGCCTTAGAGAATTCAGGTGTTCCAACACGCGTTGTGAGCATTCCGTGCTTTGAATGGTTTAACGAACAAACCCAAGCATATAAGGATGAAGTTTTGCCACCTTCAATAAAAGCTCGCGTAAGTATTGAAGCTGGAGTTTCACAGGGTTGGAGAGATTATGTTGGCGATAAAGGAGCTAGTGTTTCTTTAGAACACTATGGTGCATCTGCTAGTGCTAATACACTCTTTAAAGAGTTCGGATTCAATGTAGATAATGTAGTTGCAACTGCCAGAAGAGTTCTTGCATGATCATCAACGAAATTACTGCTGCAGGTACTTCGATTTGGCTTGATGATCTATCTAGGGCCAAAATAACGGGAACGGATGCATTTAGCTTGCCTTCGCGCATTAAGAATTCCGGTGTAGTTGGAGTAACTACTAATCCAAGTATTTTTAATTCGGCAATCACTGGATCCGCTGATTACGCTGCCGATATTGCTTCTATGAGATCGCACTCCCCCGAGGAGATTGTCAAAAAACTGACAACCGATGATGTTAGGCGGGCCTGCGATCTATTTGCCGATATTTATTCTCAATCATCTGGAATAGATGGCAGAGTGAGTATCGAAGTTGATCCTAGATTTGCTCATCAAACATCGGCCACTATCGATGAAGGTAAATCTCTTTGGGATGTTGTTAATCGTCCTAACCTAATGATTAAAGTTCCAGCAACCATAGAAGGATTGCCAGCCATAACCGAACTCATCGCAAGTGGCATAAGCGTCAACGTCACTTTGATTTTTTCATGTCAGCGTTACGAACAAGTGATAGATGCTTTTATATCGGGAGTTGAGGAAGCCTTCAAGCGTGGACACGATGTTTCGAAGATCCACAGCGTTGCTTCTTTTTTCATAAGTCGAATTGATACTGCAGTAGATCAGCAATTGAAAGCACTTAATACTCAACAAAGTTTGGACTTATTGGGTCAAGCAGCCATAGCAAATGCAGTACTTGCATATGAACTTTTTCTGCTGAAATCATCATCTGCACGTTGGACTAAATTGCGTGATGCTGGCGCACAAATGCAGCGTCCATTGTGGGCCTCTACGGGAGTAAAAGATCCCGCTTATGATGACACTCGCTATGTCATGGATCTCATCGCTGCGAACACGGTGAATACAATGCCACAATCTACGTTAGACGCTGTTATTGATCACGGCAAATTTCATGGAGACACCATCACTCCTGCAATAGAGAAATCTCATGCGTGCCTTGCAGCTCTAGTCAAGATTGGTATTTCACTTAACGACATCACTGATCAACTTGAGAGAGATGGTGTTGCATCATTTGCAAAAGCCTGGCAAGCCCTCCTCAATGATGTCGATAGGGTTCGCAGTGCATGATTACAGTTACTTACAAAAATGAACAAGATGTTCAAGTTGATTCTCCCCTCTATTTAAAATTGCTCAATGCTCATAATCGTTTACTTCTGAAAGACCCAACAATTTGGGGTCTTGATGCCAGTGCGGAAGCAGCTATTCGTATGGATTGGATTGATTTACCTAATCAATCTCGTGATCTTCTGGCTCAATTAGATTCCCTTTTCGCAAAACACAAGCATCTAACGAATGTGATTCTGTGCGGCATGGGTGGTTCATCTCTTGGACCAGAAGTTATTGCTAATACTTACAAGAAAAAACTCTTCATCTTAGATTCAACAGATCCAAACTATCTTTCACATTCAATCCCAAAGAAACTCGATGAAACACTGGTGATTGTAGGTTCAAAATCAGGATCAACTGTAGAAACAGCTAGCCAGATGGCCTTCTTTGAAAAACTCTTTGACGATGCAGGATTGAACAAAACAGAACACATGCTCATCATTACCGATCCACAATCGCCTTTGGACCTAACTTGCCGAGAAGCCGGTTTTAATGTTGTCAATGCAAATCCAAATGTGGGTGGAAGATTTAGCGTATTAGGTGCTTTCGGTTTGGTTCCTGCTGCCCTTATAGGTATTGATGTTTCAATAATTCTAGATAGTGCGGCTGACACAAAGGAGTCATTAACTTCTGATCCACATCCAGCTCTTCTTACCGCGTACGCATTAATTTCAAGTACAAAACAATATTTCACACTCACAGATGAAAAATCTGCAATGCCTGGACTCTCTGATTGGGTCGAACAGCTTGTTGCTGAGTCAACAGGGAAAAATGGTGAAGGTCGATTGCCTATTGTCCTGCCGTATGCAGATGACTTCATAGATGACACCTGTTTGTCAGTGTCCTTTGCATGCAATTCAGATCTGAAAATTTCGGGTGATCTTGGTTCTCAATTTATTTTTTGGGAATGGGTGACTGCGCTAGTGGCAGCAGGCTTATCAATTGATCCTTTTAACCAACCAAATGTTCAAGAGTCGAAATTAGCAAGTGGTGAGTTATTAAAGATATGGGGTAATTCACTTCCGCCTCTAAACAACGTAGGTCTTGATGGCTCTATCGCATACTTCGATGAATCAAGAGATGTCACAAATCTTCTTATGGATTTTCTTCAAAATATCGATTCAGATGGGTACTTGGCCATCACCGCTTATCTAGATCGCGAAGATGATAGAAAAGTTAGTGAGTTACAAAATATATTGTCCAAAAAAATTGGTAAACCAGTGACTTTTGGTTGGGGGCCACGTTTTCTACATTCAACGGGTCAGTTCCACAAAGGGGGTCAACCAAACGGATCATTTCTTCAATTAACTGGTGAGACTACAGAAGATTTCGCGATTCCTGGAAAGGCTTTTAGTTTCAAAACTCTCTTGATGGCACAAGCCATTGGTGATCAAAATTCACTTGCGAGTAAAGGTTTAAAAACTCTTCATCTGCACTTCACGAACCGCAGAGAAGGAATTGCTCAGTTGCTGGATATTGCAAAAAAGATTTAATCTTCGCCGCGCAATTTACGTAGTGCCTCATCCAGAATTTTTGCACCTTCAGCGTCGCTTCGTCGTTCCTTGACGTAAGCTAAGTGAGTCTTATAAGGCTCGTTCTTTATTGGGCTAGGCGGATTAGCTTTATCTCGACCAGCTGGGAATCCACACTTTGGGCAGTCCCATTCAGCTGGGATTACAACGCTCTCTTCTTCAGCAAAAGAAGGGCGAACTTCGTGTCCATTCACACACCAATATGAAACATGGGAACGAGCAATCGCTTCTCCACGTTCAGCTTCGCCCATTGGGCCCGCTCCGACGCGACTTCCACGAATTGCACTTGCCATCTACATCTCCTATCGATATGAAAAGTTAAAAATTATTTTAAAACTAAACTTAAAGCTACAACACCTGCAAACCATAAACCGCCAACAACAATAGTGATCCGGTCTAGGTTGCGTTCTACAACCGATGATCCACCGTAGTTTGAAGAAATACCGCCACCGAAAAGATCAGATAGTCCGGCACCCTTTCCTTTATGAAGAAGAACCAAAAGGATCATAAGTACGCTGGTGAAGACCAGAATGATTGAGAGTGCTAATTTCACGGAACTTAACTCCTTGGTCTGTGCTGTAGACCGACTGCGCGGTCGGGTGGATAAGAATACCTTCTAAATCTATGTCTTACATACTTATGAGGCAGCGTAAAACTTCGCAATTTTAGCTAATTCTTCTGGGTCAAGACTTGCGCCGCCGATTAAGGCACCGTCCACATTCTCTTTCTTCATAATTTCGACAATATTTGAAGACTTTACTGAGCCACCGTAGAGAATCCTCATGTTGGCTGCAATCTCAGCGTTGCCCATCGATTCGATCTCTTCGCGGATTGATGCGCACACTTCTTCTGCATCTTCAGGAGTTGCTGTTTTTCCTGTTCCTATTGCCCACACAGGTTCGTATGCAATAACGATCTTCTTTAAATCTGGCTTATGGAAACCTTCTAAGCCTGCACGAATTTGTCTAACAACGTGACTGACATGAGTGCCAGCTTCACGAATCGCAAGCTCTTCACCAACGCAAAAAATAGGTATGAGATCATTTGCAAGTGCGGCTTTGATTTTGCGATTTATCAAAGCATCATCTTCGTTGTGTATAGCACGACGCTCACTGTGGCCAACAACTACGAAGGTACAACCGAGTTTTGCAAGCATTGCACCAGAAATATCGCCAGTAAATGCACCACTTGACTCTGGTGAAAGATCTTGTGCACCGTACAGGAGACGTAGCCGATCTCCATCGACGAGAGTTTGTATGGATCGAATATCTGTAAATGGAGGAATGATTGCTACATCAACTACTTCGTAATCTTTGTCTTGCAGGCTATAAACAAGTTTTTGCGCAACCGCAATCGCTTCGAGGTGATTGAGATTCATCTTCCAATTGCCAGCCATTAAAGGTTTACGCATTTACTAAAGCCCGCTTTCTGTTGTCAGGGAAATTAAATTCCAAGTGCCTCAAGGCCAGGAAGAACTTTGCCTTCTAGAAATTCAAGAGATGCTCCGCCTCCAGTTGAAATATAACCGAATTCAGAATCTTTAAAGCCTAACGCTCGAACTGCAGCGGCCGAGTCTCCCCCACCGACAACAGATATGCCATTAATTTCGGTTAATGCTTTTGCTACAACTTTTGTGCCCTGTGCGAAATTTGGGAATTCAAATACACCCATCGGTCCATTCCAGAAAACCGTATTGCATCTCTTGATTTCGCGAGCAAAAGAATCAGCAGATTCGGGACCGATATCTAAACCCATCTGATCTGTTGGGATTTCTCCAGCAGGGACCAATGTTGGAGTAGCTTCTTGCTTGAATTCGTGAGCAACAACGATGTCGGTTGGAAGCACCAGAGTGACGCCTTTTTCATGGGCTGTTTCCATCAATTTCTTAACTGTCGGAATTAGTTCGGTTTCAACAAGTGAAGTACCAATTTCTTTACCTGACGCAGCTAGAAATGTGAATACCATTCCACCACCAATAGCCATGACATCTACTTTGGAAAGTAGATTGGATATCACTCCAATCTTGTCGGAAACTTTCGCACCACCTAGTACTACTCCGTATGGACGAACTGGTGATTCCGTAAGTTTTTTTAGTACCTCAACTTCTGCTTGAATTAAGAGCCCTGGTGCATTAGGTAACAATGCTGGTAACTCATAGACAGATGCATGCTTACGGTGGACGGCACCGAATCCATCTCCTACATAAACATCTGCGTGCGCGGCAAGTTCCTTGGCAAACTCTTTACGCTCTGCATCTACTTTACTAGTTTCGGCTGAGTGAAATCGTAAATTCTCCAGCAGGACAATCTTGGCAGAATTATGAGTAACAAAATCAACTTCTTGTCCCAGCAGTTCGGCTAATTTTTTTGCAACTGGCGCCAACGAGAGTTCAGCTTTGATTTCACCCTTTGGACGTCCTAAGTGCGCACCTATTACTAAGGTTGCACCTCGTTCCAGAAGATTTGTGATTGTCGGCAATGATGCGCGGATTCTTCCATCGTCGGTGATAACGCCATTTTTTAGGGGAACGTTTAAATCACATCGGAGAAAAACACGTTTACCTGCTACATCAAGTGAAGCAAGTGAAGTCATTACAGCGATTTACCAACGTACGTAATGAGATCAACAAGACGGTTTGAATATCCCCACTCATTGTCATACCAACCCACAACCTTTGCCGTTGTACCAATAACCTTGGTCAAACCTGAATCTACGATGCAAGAAGAAGGATCTGTAACAATGTCTGAAGAAACTACTGGATCTTCGGTATACGTCATGAATCCCTTGAGCGGACCTTCGGCTCCTTTTTTCAAAGCCGCGTTGATATCTGCGGCACTTACTTCCTTAGAAAGCTCGACAGAAAGATCGACTACAGAACCTGTTGGAACTGGAACGCGTAGCGCGTATCCATCAAGCTTTCCCTTAAGTTCTGGAAGTACAAGACTGATTGCTTTAGCAGCTCCTGTTGACGTTGGAATGATGTTTGTGGCCGCAGCACGTGCTCGACGAAGATCCTTATGTGGAAAATCCAAAATTACTTGATCATTTGTATAGGCGTGCACAGTCGTCATCAATCCACGAATAATCCCGAAATTATCATTGAGAACCTTGGCCATTGGAGCCAAACAGTTCGTTGTACATGACGCATTTGAAATGATGTTATGAGATGTAGGATCGTATTTTTCATGATTGACACCCATGACGATTGTGATGTCCTCATCTGTTGCTGGCGCTGAAATGATTACTTTCTTAGCCCCTGCGGTGATGTGTTTTTGAGCATCTGCAGCTTTCGTAAATATTCCTGTTGATTCAACTACAACATCGGCGCCAACAGATTTCCAGGGCAGATTCGCTGGATCGCGCTCTGCAAATACTTTAATTACTTTACCTCCGACAGTGAGTGTGTCAGCTGTATGAGAAACCTCAAGACCGAGGCGCCCTAAAATTGAGTCATACTTGAGCAGATGCGCGAGTGTTGCGTTATCTGTTAAATCATTAATTCCAACGATATTGATATTCGGATTTGCCAGGCTTGCGCGAAAGAAGTTTCTGCCGATACGACCAAATCCGTTAATTCCAACGTTAATCATGTCTTCCTCACCTAAAAAAGAAATTGTATAAGGGTCCAAATAAACGGACCTTGACGAACGACCCTCGTGCACCACAACGCTGGGGTATGAGAGAACTCTATCAGGCAGAGGTTATTACTTAAAAGTAGAGAATCGGTTACGCGTAAATCAGTTCAATAAATCTGGAGATAGGCCGGCTTCCGTATCTGGAATTCCCAACTCTGATGCACGTTTGTCAGCCATTGCTAATAATCGACGAATACGCCCTGCTATTGCATCTTTAGTCATTGGTGGAACTGCAAGTGAACCTAACTCTTCCAAACTTGCTTGACCGTGGCTAATGCGAAGTTCACCCGCTTCCTTCAAATGATCAGGAATTGTTGGGCCAAGAATTTCCATCGCACGTGAAACACGAGCGGATGCAGCAACGGCGGCACGTGCAGAACGTCGCAAATTTGCATCATCAAAATTAGCTAACCTATTGGCAGTTGCTCGCACTTCTCGCCGCATTCTGCGTTCTTCCCATGCAAGGACGCTTTCATGAGCACCTAAGCGGGTTAGCAGTACACCGATTGCATCTCCATCTCGGATTACAACGCGATCTACTCCCCGAACTTCGCGTGCTTTTGCAACGATTCCGAGTCGACGCGCCGCACCTACTAAAGCAAGGGCAGCTTCGGGTCCTGGACAAGTTATTTCTAAGGATGACGAACGACCAGGTTCTGTGAGTGATCCATGTGCAATAAATGCTCCGCGCCAAGCTGCTTCTGAATCACATATTGCAGCTGAAACGACCTGTGGTGGCAAACCACGCACAGGTCTGGAGTTTGCGTCTACTAAACCTGTTTGGCGAGCAAGAGCCTCCCCTTCATTAATTACACGGACAACATATCGCGAACCTTTTCTCAATCCGCTAGAAGAGAGAACTGCCAAATCACTGTCGTGACCATAAATATCAGAGATATCTTTGCGCAGTCGTCGGGCACTCTGAGCTGTATCTAATTCGACTTCAATCACAATTTTGCCAGCTGCAATATGCAAGCCACCTGCAAAACGGAGCAATGATGAAACTTCTGCCTTACGGCAACAAGGTTTAGTAATCGCTAAACGACTGAGTTCATCTTTTACTGCCGATGTCATTGCCATGGGCTTATCAAACCAAAAATTGGCCCATGATGTGGCTCAAAACAGAAAATAATTTTTCGACATCATGATGAAAACTACCTGGAGATTGACGCAGATCGGCAACGTGCAGAACGCCCCCAAAACTCTCAACAAGTAGTTGAAGCCTCTGGCTATCGCCTAATTCGAATTGATCAACAAGAACGTGATCAATTTTCATATCAGGTGCGTATTGACGCAACATTTCAAGATGTTGAACTGGTGTGTATCCAGCGAACTCATCAGCTTGTGCTTCTGGATGCGAATCCAGATTGAGAATAATGATCTTCTTCGCCTCTGTTTGTTTCAAAGCACTGAGTTGTTCTTGAACAAGAAAATGTGGAAGCACACTTGAAAACCACGAACCTGGTCCTACGGTTATCCAATTAGCTTCATGAATTGCCTGAAGAGCAATTGGCAAGGCCTTCGGATTTTCAGGAACCAAGTGCAGCGATTTCAATTTACCTTGTGCGGTAGCTACTTCAACTTGTCCTTTTACCGAGTAGAGTCCGCGTGCATTTTCAAAAGTTGCTTCAATGTCTAGTGGTACAGAAGCCATTGGTAATACCTTGCCAACAACTTTAAGTAGATCCGAAACACGGTTTAACCCTTCTACTGGATCTTTATCTCTATTCCACAACGCAGCTAATAAGAGATTGCCAACTGCGTGTCCGTTGAGCGGACCATTGCTCGTAAAACGGTATTGCAAGATATCAGCCCAACTTCTTCCCCACTGATCATCTGCACACAAGGCTGCTAGTGCCATTCTGAGATCTCCTGGTGGGAAAATAGGAAACTCTTCCCGTAATCGTCCACTTGAGCCACCATTATCTGCAACAGTAACAATCGCAGTCACTTCTGAAGTAATTTTTCTTACTGCAGATAGTGTTGCTGCTAAACCATGTCCCCCACCTAAACAAATTACGCGGGGATCTTTTGCTGAATTCACTCCCGTCCAACATCTCGGTGAGAAGCATGCGCACTTACAGTAAACCCATTGCGGTCTCCATCTAATTTCATCGCTATCTCACGGGCAACCGAAACACTGCGATGCCGTCCACCCGTACATCCAATTGCTACTGTCACATATTTCTTTCCTTCGCGTAAATAACCCGGCAACATCTGGTTAATTACCGAAACATATGAATCAACGAACTCAGAAACACCAGGATTTGCAAGAACGTTTGATTTCACTCTGTCGTCCAAACCCGTAAGAGGACGTAGCTCTGGAATCCAGTGAGGGTTGGGTATAAATCTGCAATCGAGTACCACATCTGCATCCACTGGTATTCCGTATTTGTATCCAAATGAAAGAACATTTACTCGAAGCGATTGCGCCAAACCTTGTGCAAATATCTCTGCAGTTCGCTTTTCTAATTGGTGCACATTCAAATTAGAGGTATCAATAACCACATCAGATTGAGAGAGTAGCTCCTGCAACTTTTCACGCTCCGAAGCTATTCCATCCACGATTCGGCCAGTACCCTGCAAGGGATGTGGTCGGCGTGTTGATTCAAAGCGCTGAACAAGGGCTTGATCAGATGCATCTAGAAAAGCAACTCGAAAATTTGCTCCCGATTTCCTTAACTCAGCCAGCGATGAAGCCAACTCATCAAAGAATTTTCCACCGCGAACATCAACAACTACCGCGAGTGATTTAATTTCAGATCTATTTCCTTGATTAATCAAATTAGCGAGCAATGTAGGAGGAAGATTATCCACAACGTACCAGCCAAGATCTTCAAGTGCGTGAGCAACGGTTGAACGTCCAGCACCGGACATTCCTGTAAGAATTAATACCTCTTGGCTCATGTCTCTATCCTTACCTACGTGTCAAGCATCTTCAATGCTTCCGGTTGAAGTATCAATTCGACTAGAAGTGGAATGCGATAAGTGCTCATGAACTATATGGGCAATCTTTTCACCGATACCTGGAGTCATGGCGATATCTTCAATGCTCGCCTTTTTAATTGCTGCCACAGAACCGAATCTATCTAGCAAAGCAGTTCGGCGAGTTGGACCCAGAAGTTCAATCTCATCCAAAATTGATTCGAGCATAACTTTTGACCGTCTAGATCGATGAAATGAAATGGCAAATCGATGCGCTTCGTCTCTGATGCGTTGCAATAGGTAGAGCCCTTCGCTTGTTCGGGGCAAAATCAGTGGATCTGCTTGCTCCGGGACCCATACTTCTTCTAGTCGTTTTGCTAATCCACACAATGCAATGTCTGAAATGCCTAATTCATTCATTGCTCTTTGGACTGCGTTTACTTGTGGTGCACCGCCATCTACGACTATCAATTGTGGTGGATAAGAAAATTTGTTTGGTTTTCCACCACTTTCAATTATCTCCGCACTATCGACAACTCGGTCATTGAGTAATCGCTTTAGCCGGCGAGTGATTACCTGATGCATAGCTCGTGTGTCATCAAATCCTTCAGATGTATCAATGATGAATCGGCGATAGTCACTCTTCTTCGCGATTCCATCTTCAAAGACAACCATTGAAGCAACGACTGAAGTTCCAGAGATATTTGAAATATCAAAGCATTCTATTCGTAGCGGTGTGCGAGCTAAACCGAGTTCTTCTTCTAATTCAATGAGCGCCTTGCCAGATACTGCGGCATCACTTGCTCTTTTACTCATGAATTGAACCAAGGCATAGTGTGCGTTTCTCTTGACGGTTTCGAGCAACTCAACCTTTTCACCGCGTTGAGGGACTTTTAGGTTGACTTTTCCATTACACAACGAAGAGAGCCAATTTTCGAGTGATTCGATGTCAGCGGGTTCTGAATTGAGATAAATGTTTGACGGAATTTCAGTGGTGGATTGGCCGTAAATAGAAAAGAGTAAAGATGACCATTGATCATCGCCCTCCAATGCGTGCTCTTGATTCACAATCCACGAACGTGATCCTTTTATCGATCCACGTCGCAACATGAAGATAGATCCCGCAGCATGAAGGCCTTCTTCGTGAATCGCAATGAAATCTCCATCCAAATCATCTGACAAATTTCCTTGAGTAGAACGCTGGGCTTTTTCAAATGATTCGATCTGATCACGTATGCGCGCGGCACGTTCGAACTCTTCGCGAGAAGATGCAAGTTCCATCTCTGATTGAAGAGCTGGAAGCAAATCTTGCATCCCTGCTTCCATGAAAGCATCCAACTTATGAACTATCTCTTTGTGTTCATCAGCAGATACCCAACCGACACATGGTGCTGAACATTTTCCAATATCACCCAGTAAACACTGACGTTTAGCTTTTTGAGCACGTTGAAAATTGCCAGTACTACATGATCGAACAGGGAAAACCTTCAAGATGATGTCAAAAGTAATTCTAAGTGCCCAAGCATTTGTGTATGGTCCAAAATATTTTAAACCTGGGCGTTTTTCTTTCCGCGTAACAAAAATACGCGGAAATTCATCCTGCATCGAAATGGCTAAGTATGGATACGACTTATCATCTTTGAACTGAACGTTATATGTCGGGTGGTATTGCTTGATCCAAGAAAATTCAAGGGCTAAAGCCTCTAACTCGGTGTTTACGACAGTCCAGTCAACTCGAATAGCTTCATGAACCATTCGATATGTCTTGTGTGCCAAATTACTTTGAAAATATGAACCTAAGCGATTTTTAAGATTCTTGGCTTTGCCAACGTAAATAACCTTTTCGCTCTGATTGTAAAACCGATAGACACCAGGTTCTTCTGGAATTTCGAAAGGGCGATAGCTGGCTGGATCGGCCATGATTATTTCTTCTTCGCAGGAGCTTTTCGGTTGGATTTAAGGATTTCAGATAAGAACTGTCCCGTATAACTTGCAGCAACTTTAGATACATCTTCTGGTGTTCCCTGTGCAACAACTGTGCCGCCACGGAAACCACCTTCTGGCCCCATGTCGATTACCCAATCCGATGATTTTATGACGTCGAGATTATGTTCAATAACAACAACGGTATTTCCAGAATCAGCCAAGCGATTGAGAACTCCGAGCAGTTTATTCACATCTTCAAAGTGCAGACCAGTTGTTGGTTCATCAAGAACATAAATGGTTCGCCCAGTGGAACGTCGCTGCAATTCAGTTGCTAACTTTACGCGTTGAGCTTCTCCGCCAGAGAGTGTCGGTGCCGATTGGCCCAAACGGACGTATCCCAAACCTACGTCACATAGGGTTTTTAAATAACGAGAAATTGTTGGCACAGATTCAAAAAAAACGTGGGCTTCTTCGATCGGCATATTTAACACATCAGCAATTGTTTTGCCTTTGTAATGAACTTCTAATGTTTCTCGGTTATAACGCGCGCCATGGCAGACTTCACATGGAACATACACATCTGGCAAGAAATTCATCTCAATTGTGATGGTTCCATCACCTGAACAATTTTCGCAGCGACCACCTTTAACGTTAAATGAGAATCGTCCTTGCTGATATCCACGCACTTTGGCTTCAGTTGTCTCTGCAAATAACGCGCGCACTTTATCGAAAACTCCCGTGTATGTAGCAGGGTTAGATCGTGGCGTACGACCGATAGGTGACTGATCTACGTGAACAACCTTATCCAGAAGGTCTACACCAGAAACAGTGCGATGGCGCCCAGGAACAATTCGAGCTCCGTTTAATTTATTAGCTAGAACGCTATACAGAATGTCATTTACAAGTGTTGATTTCCCTGAGCCACTAACACCAGTAACGGATACAAAAACCCCTAGAGGTATATCAACATCTATATCTTTGAGATTATTCTCTTTTGCACCTTTAATGGTTAATTTGCGTTTGGTATCGAGAAGGCGACGCTTAGTTGGTATTGCAATAGATTTGCGACCACTCAAATAAGCACCTGTGATTGACTCTTTGGAATCGATTAACGATTGATAATCCCCCGACACAACAACTTTGCCACCGTGTTCTCCGGCCCCCGGACCGATATCAACAATCCAATCAGCGGTGCGGATCGTTTCTTCATCGTGTTCAACAACAATGAGAGTATTACCTAGATCGCGCAATCGCGTAAGTGTGTCAATTAATCGACGATTATCCCGTTGATGCAACCCAATACTTGGCTCATCAAGTACATAGAGGACTCCCACCAGACCCGAACCAATTTGAGTAGCCAATCTAATTCTCTGAGCTTCTCCACCTGAGAGCGTGGCTGCAGGTCGAGCGAGGGATAAATAGTCCAATCCCACATCGAGTAAGAATCCAAGCCGAGCATGGACTTCCTTCATAACTCTTTCCGCAATCTGTGCCTCACGAGCATTGAGTGAGATCTTTTTAAGAAATTCAGCACATTCAGCAATTGATAGTTCACAAATTTGGGCAATAGAGAGATCGCCCACAGTTACTGCAAGAACTTCAGGCTTTAATCTTGCACCTTTGCAGACAGAACAAGGTATTTCGCGCATGTACGCCTCATATTTTTCGCGGCTGTAATCGCTATCTGTTTCTCCGTGACGTCTATGTATGAAAGGTACAACACCTTCAAAACCACTGGTGTGATTACGTACTCTCCCATAACGGTTTTTGTACTTTACGTGGACTTCATATTCATAACCATTAATGATTGCATTACGAGCTTTTTCGGGTAAGCGTTTCCAAGGAGTATTGAGGGAAAATTTCACATCTTCGGATAAAGCTTCCAGTAAACGAAGGAAATACTCTGCCGATTGTCCGCCCGACCATGGAGCAATTGCTCCTTCGTAAATCGACATCGAATCATCCGGAATAATCAACTCTTCATCAACCTCTAATTTTGTACCAATTCCTGTGCACTCCGGGCATGCTCCGAAAGGAGAATTAAAGGAGAAGGATCGCGGTTCGAGCTCTTCGAAAGATAGATTGCAATCATGGCACGCTAGGTGCTCACTGAAAGTTCTTTCTTTGTCGCTCTCCTTTGAATCCACGAAATCTAGGAGCACGATTCCAGAAGCCAAACGCAGAGCGGTTTCAATTGAATCCGTTAATCGAGATTTTGATTCAGCCTTTGCAGTGAGGCGATCGACTACAACTTCGATTGTGTGCTTCTCTTGTTTCTTAAGCTTGGGAGCATCTGTGAGTGCAACAATTTCACCATCGATTCGCGCACGCGAATACCCAGATGCAATTAATTCGGCAAAAAGGTCGACAAATTCGCCTTTGCGCGCACGTACTACTGGAGCCAGAATTTGGAATTTAGTTGTTGCAGGCATAGTTAAAATTTGATCAACTATCTGCTGTGGAGTTTGTCTAGAAACAGCCTTGCCGCAATTAGGACAGTGCGGGCGACCAGCACGTGCAAATAGCAGACGCAAGTAATCATAAACTTCTGTAATAGTTCCAACAGTTGATCGTGGATTTCGGTTGGTAGATTTTTGATCAATAGAAACTGCCGGCGATAAACCTTCGATAAAATCAACATCTGGCTTGTCCATCTGACCTAAGAATTGACGGGCATAGGCAGAGAGGGATTCAACGTATCTACGCTGACCCTCGGCGAAAATAGTGTCGAAAGCCAGACTTGATTTTCCGGAACCTGACAGACCTGTAAAAACTATCAGAGATTCTCGAGGTAACTCGATGGAGACATCTTTGAGATTATGTTCGCGAGCACCACGCACAATTAACTTGTCGATGCTCATCAATGCCCCGCTTCTTGCATTGCACGAAGTTCCTTTTTCAGATCACGAATTTCATCACGTAATCTAGCTGCAAGTTCAAAGGAGAGTTCCGCTGCCGCACTTCTCATCTGGTCAGTGAGCGACTCTATCAACGCGACTAACTCTTGGCGCGGCAAAGAACCAGAGTTCTTACTGCGCAAACCAATTGGCGGGGCGCCAGCTGATTTGTATGTGCGACCTGATGCCAGCAATTCGTCGGTGTCATCGCTTTCACGATTAATGAGATCGGTAATGTCAGCAATCTTCTTTCGAAGTGGCTGTGGATCTACTCCACGCTCGAGGTTGTAGGCAACTTGTTTTGCACGGCGACGATTAGTTTCATCAATTGCTTTTGCCATTGATTTTGTAATGTTATCTGCATACATATGTACTTCACCAGAAACATTTCGAGCAGCACGTCCAATAGTTTGGATTAAAGATGTAGCAGAGCGCAGGAAGCCTTCTTTATCCGCGTCCAAAATAGCAACTAGTGAAACTTCAGGTAAGTCCAAACCTTCACGGAGTAAGTTGATTCCAATTAATACATCAAATTGACCTGAACGTAACTCTCGTAAGAGTTCAACTCGTCGCAAAGTATCAACTTCAGAGTGTAGATATTGAACTTTGATCCCCTTTTCTTGGAGATATTCAGTGAGGTCTTCCGACATCTTTTTGGTTAAAGTTGTTACCAGAACACGTTCATTTCGTTCGCTGCGAATCTTAATTTCGGCTAAAAGATCATCAATCTGGCCTTTAATTGGTTTGACGATGATTGCCGGATCAACTAATCCTGTTGGGCGGATTACTTGTTCAACTACATCATTTTCCACTTTGCCAAGTTCGTAAGCGCCTGGCGTAGCCGAGAGGTAAATTTTCTGGCCAACACGATCTAAGAATTCGGGCCACTTAAGTGGACGATTATCCAATGCACTCGGCAAACGAAATCCATGTTCAACAAGGGTTCGCTTTCTAGATGCATCTCCTTCGTACATTGCTCCTATCTGTGGAACAGTGACGTGACTTTCGTCAATCACAACGAGAAAATCCTCAGGAAAATAATCTAACAAGCAATTTGGAGCCGAACCTGGTTCACGGCCATCAAGATGGCGAGAGTAGTTTTCGATTCCAGAACAGAAACCCAACTGCTCCATCATTTCTAAATCAAATGTTGTACGCATGCGCAAACGCTGCGCCTCGAGCAATTTTCCTTGTTTCTCAAATAGATTTAATTGAATTTGAAGCTCATCCGTTATGTCGCTCATGGCGCGTTTCATAGTTTCTGGGCCAGCCGCGTAGTGCGTCGCAGGAAATACGTACATCTCTTCTTCTTCGCGGACAATTTCGCCAGTGAGAGGATTTAGTGTAGTTATTCTTTCAATCTCGTCCCCGAACATTTCAATCCGAAGCGCTAGTTCTTCATACATAGGAATAATTTCGATTGTGTCGCCACGAACTCGGAAAGTTCCACGTTCAAATGCCATGTCATTGCGCTTGTATTGGACATCAACGAATCTGCGGAGCAATACGTTTCGTTCTATCTCATCTCCTACACGTAATTTGATCATACGGTCTACGTACTCTTGAGGTGTACCCAATCCGTAGATGCAAGAAACCGTTGCAACAACAACTACATCGCGACGTGTGAGAAGTGAATTAGTGGCAGAGTGACGTAATCGTTCAACTTCGTCATTAACGCTTGAATCTTTCTCGATGAATGTATCTGTTTGTGGCACGTATGCTTCTGGTTGATAGTAGTCGTAATAGGAAACGAAATATTCGACTGCGTTATTCGGTAGTAACTCCCGAAACTCATTGGCAAGCTGAGCAGCCAATGTTTTATTAGGTGCCAAGACCAATGTTGGGCGTTGTAGCTTTTCAATCAACCACGCAGTTGTTGCAGACTTTCCTGTTCCTGTTGCACCCAACAGAACTACATCTTCAACGCCAGCATTTATACGTTTAACAATTTCATCAATTGCATCAGGTTGATCGCCTGCCGGCACGTAATCACTGATTACTTGAAAAGGCTCGACCCGCCTTTGAAGGTCAGTAATCGGGCGCATATGCCGAACTCTATCTTTGTGGCTCTATTTGCGCGCGAGAGGCAAAATTGTTGACTCCCATACGTTTTCCACCTGTCGCAGCAACTCATCTTCAGTGCCATTATTGGTAATAACACAATCAGCTATCGCCCGGCGCTGTTCTTCACTAGCCTGTGAAGCCATTCTCTTTTCAATATCGGAGTTAAACATTCCGCGGGCTCGTAAGCGCTCTTTTCTTAATTCAGTATCTGATTCAACGGAAATTATATAATCAAAGCGGTCTGCTGCATCCGTTTCGACGAGGAGTGGAATCTCATAAATCATTATTTCATCGGCATCTAAGCTAGCTACAGCTTCTTCAAACACAACTCGAATTCGTGGATGGATGATTGCTTCAAGATCCTTTTTTGCTTCTGGATTTTCAAAGACAATCTGGCCAAGTGCTACCCGATCAATGTCACCGTTCATTAAAACGGTGTCACCGAATCGAAGTAATACTTCATCAAATCCTTCTGAACCACGTTCAATAGCTGTGCGCGCTAACTGATCAGCATCAATCACGAGTGCACCTAGTTGCGAAAAGAATTGCGCAGCAAGTGATTTACCCGAGCCAATACCGCCAGTGAGTCCTACAACGAAGGCCACTAGAAATTACTCTGCTGCTACCTCGACAGGTGTTGCAGCAGCATCAGCAGCTTTCGCCTCAGCTTTCTGCTTCTTGTGCGCTAGGAAGCGCTCTTGAGCAACTGCGTACTCTTTTTCCCAAGCTTCACGTTGCGATTCATATCCTGGCTTCCACTCTTGAGTGTCAGCATCAAAACCTTCTGGATAAATAAATTTACCTTCAGCATCATAGCGAGCAGACATTCCATATTGAGTTGGATCGAATGCTTCGATTTCAACTTCTTGTCCTTCATTAGCTTGCTTAAGAGATAGTGAGATACGACGGCGTTCTAGGTCAATATCAATAATCTTCACAAATAATTCGTCATCGACTTGAACTACTTGCTCAGGAATTTCTACGTGACGTTCTGCTAATTCGGAGATGTGAACAAGACCTTCGATTCCTTCGTGAACACGAATGAATGCTCCAAATGGAACAAGCTTTGTTACGACGCCTGGCACAACTTGGTTAATTGTGTGCGTACGAGCAAATGCTTGCCAAGGATCCTCTTGTGTTGCCTTGAGTGAGAGAGATACTCGTTCGCGCTCGAAATCGACTTCGAGAACTTCTACTGTTACTTCATCGCCAACTTCTACAACTTCACCTGGGTGATCAATGTGCTTCCAAGAAAGTTCTGAAACGTGAACTAGTCCGTCTACGCCGCCAAGATCAACGAATGCGCCGAAGTTAACGATTGATGAAACAACACCGGAGCGTACTTGACCTTTTTGGAGTTGATTAAGGAAGGTCGTACGTGATTCTGATTGTGTTTGCTCAAGGAATGCACGACGCGAGAGAACAACGTTGTTGCGGTTCTTATCGAGTTCGATAATGCGTGCTTCAACCTGCTTGCCGATGTAAGGAGTGAGGTCGCGAACACGACGCATTTCAACGAGTGATGCTGGCAGGAATCCACGAAGACCTATGTCAACGATAAGACCACCTTTAACAACTTCAATAACGGTTCCGATAACAACTTCGTCGCGTTCTTTCTTGCCTTCAATATCTCCCCATGCGCGTTCGTATTGGGCGCGCTTCTTGGAAAGAATTAAACGTCCTTCTTTATCTTCTTTCTGAAGAACTAATGCTTCTATCTTGTCGCCAACTTTAACTATGTCATTTGGATCTGCATCGTGACGTATCGATAATTCGCGGGACGGAATAACGCCTTCTGTCTTGTAACCGATGTCAACAAGAACTTCTTCGCGATCTACTTGAACAACAGTGCCTTCGACGAGATCTCCGTCATTAAAATTTCTGATTGTTCCTTCAATGGCGGCCAAGAAATCTGCCGCAGAACCGATGTCATTTACTGCAATTACTGGTGAAGTAGTCAAGATGCTCCGTAGGGATAGATGAGTAGTAGGGACAAGGAGCGCTAAGGGTACGGTTTTACGCGTTGTGGGGTCAATTCCGTGCGTACCAATAGGCTCATCACCCCACACTTGATGGATAGAATCGCAGGAAATGCATAGATATCGAGAGTTACTCCGTTTCCCTAATGCCTGGGCGCTTATTTTGGCAGCCCTTCCCGCACGTATTTCATACGGCATGATCGGTCTTGCAATTTTTTTTAAAACTGAACAAGAAACAAATTCCGTTGCAGTAGCTGGGTTAGCAATTGGAATTAATTCATTGGCTGGATCTTTCACCGCGGGAATCCGTGGCTCAATTATGGATAAGTGGGGGCAAAAATGGCCATTACGCATTTTCGTTCCTGGATACGCCGGAATGCTTTTGGCGCTCAACATGGCTCACGATAAGAAGATCCTGCTCATTGCCGCGTTCGTTCTTGGCGTAACTGCACCACCCATAAATTTATCTGTTCGTCCGCTCTGGAAAGACGTTGTTCCTACTGATTTTCTGCGCGTTGCGTACGCGATTGATTCAGCAATCATGAACTTTGCGGGAGTAATTGGCCCTGTACTTGCTACAACCCTTGCACTCTCTTCTCATCCAGGCTCGGCGCTCACCACTGCATCAATCATGATGTTTATTGGTGGTACTTCACTCGGGCTAACTTCTGTCTCAAGGAATTGGATTCCAGAGAGAAAAATAAAAGGAGCCGATGCACTGTGGCGCTCCAAGCCTTTACAACTTTTAATGCTTGAAGGGTGTTTCATCGGTTTCGGATGGGGATTATTTGATGTTGCTGTTCCGGCATTTGCAACCCTTCAAGGAGTACCCCAGAGAACTGCTTGGATTTTTGGTGCAATGGGAATTGCTAATGTTCTTGGCGGATTACTAGCCGGATTGGTTTCTAAGAATCGTTCTTCTCTGGCAACAATGCGCAAAACCTATTTGATGTGGTTCTTGGTTTCGATTCCGATTGCTTTTACATATCCTGGTTGGTCAATGGCACTCTTCGGAGCTGCACTTGGTTTAGTTGGTGGAGCAATTCAAGTTTTCTATTGGGAAGTTATGGAAGCTGTTCGTCCCAAGGGCTCACAAACAGCAGCATTGGGCTGGCTTTGGAGTGTTGAGGGTTCTTTGATGGCTCTGGGGTCCGCACTTGGTGGCTATCTGTCAGAAAAGTTTTCGCCACAACTTGTTTTAGCTACAACTTCAATCTGCATCGGTATCGGTTTCGTAATTCTTACACTTGGTCGCGTCAGGCTTAAAGCTGCCGACAGGATTCCTGAATCAGACGAAGATCTTGAAGCAATGAAAGATAACTTACCAACTACCAATTAGTGTGCGGCTTCATTCCAACTAGAACCAACTCCGATACTTACATCAAGCGGAGCCTTCAAATCAAAAGCGCTGCCCATACCTTTGCGAACTACATCACTGAGAATTTCCTGCTCCCCCGCGGCTACTTCAAAGATCAATTCATCGTGAACCTGTAATAGTAATTGAGATTTCAATTTCTTCTCACTTATCAAAGAAGCGACATTAAGCATTGCTTTCTTAATAATGTCGGCAGCCGATCCCTGAATTGGAGCATTGAGCGCCATGCGCTCGGCGATTTCTCGGCGTGGACGATTATCGCTGCTGAGATCAGGTAGATAACGCCTGCGACCCATAACTGTTTGGGTATAACCAACTCTGCGAGCCTCTTCAACAACATTACTTAAATAATCCCGAATACCACCAAAACGAATAAAGTACTTATTCATAAGTTCTTGCGCGGCATTGGGTGATAAATCTAATTGCGCAGCTAAACCGTATGAACTTAACCCATACGCCAAGCCGTAAGACATTGCTTTCATTTGCCGCCTCATCTCGGGATCGACTTCACTTGGCTTAACCCCAAAAACCAAACCAGCCACACTCGCATGCAAATCTTCTCCGGTTTCAAAAGCTTTGAGCAGAGCAGCATCATCAGATAAGTGAGCCATGATTCGCATTTCTATCTGGCTGTAATCTGCCGTTAAAAGAGATTCATATCCTTCGCCAGCGATAAAGCACTCACGAATCTGTCTACCTTCTTCGGTTCGAACCGGAATGTTTTGAAGATTTGGCCCAACGGAAGAGAGCCGACCTGTAGCTGCTACGGTTTGAGCGAAATGAGTATGTATTCGATTCTTCTTTGTTGTCTCCGCTAACAAGCCTTCTACTGTGGTACCTAACTTCTTGGTTTCTCGAACACGTAACATCGCAGCCAAAACTGGATGTTTTGATTTTTCGAATAACCAATTAAGTGCATCGGCATCGGTTGTATAGCCAGTCTTGATCTTCTTAGTTTTAGGCAACTTCAATTCTTCAAAAAGAACAACCTGCAACTGTTTAGGTGAAGCCAAATTGAATTCATGCCCAACTGCCGCATGTGCAATTTTTGTTTGCTTAACGCTCTCCTTTTCAAAGAAAATGGCAAGATATTCAAGCTTTTTACGATCAACTGCAATCCCTCGATTTTCCATGACAGCTAAGAGTTCAGATATGGGCATTTCTAAGTCAGTGAAGAGTTGTTCAAGTTCACGTTCTCTAAGTTCCTTTTTCAAAGAATCGCGCAATATAAATAACATCCGCGCTTGTCCATGCAATTGAGCTTCAGGTGAAGAATTATCCACGACGGTTCCATCGCCCCATCGTTCAATAATGTCTTCGAAATCAAGGCTGCGAGTTCCAGGGTTTAAAAGATAAGCTGCCAAGTTCGTATCAAATGAAACGTTAGTCAGTGTATAGGTACGTGCTACTGATTTTGCGTCATGGGCAATTTTTGAAAGATTAGGATCTGTTGCCCAAGGACCCATTTCACTCGATTGAACAATAAACGAATCCTGAAGAGTTAGCGCTACGCAATATCTATGCAATTTTTCTTCTGACATATCAAATGAAATAGCAATCTCACCTGAATGGGCAGCAATTCTTGCCGAAGCTTCTTGGGGAGTCAGAAGTGTTGAGTCAAACGGCGTCTCAAAGAGAGTCTCAAGTGGTGCACTAGATTTTGTGCTCAGTTTTTGATTTTTAAATAGCGGAAGTATTCGTTCCTTCAGTGTTCTAAATTCCAATTTTTCAAAGAGTGGGGTTATTAGTTCCTCTTGTGGGCCATTCCAGGCAAGTCCATCAATTTCAAAAGTGACGGGAGCATCGTGCACGAGTTGCGTAAGTTCACGATTACGAATGACGTTGTCGACGTTATCTCGTAAAGATTGACCTACTTTTCCGCCTAAAGTATCTACGTTCGCGAGTAAATTCTTTAATGAGCCAAAATCTACAATCCACTTGGCTGCTGTTTTTTCTCCGACTCCCGGCACCGATGGAAGATTGTCACTGGGATCTCCGCGCAGAGCAGCGAAATCTGGATACTGTTCGGCAGACATTCCATATTTCGCGAGCACAGCATCTGGATTCATTCGAGACATCTCGCTGACACCACGCTTAGGATAAAGAATCGTTGTCTGATTATTTACGAGTTGAAAACTATCTCTATCACCCGTGCAAATAAGCACTTCATACTTCTCTTTTTCGGCACGCTTTGTAATTGTTGCGATTATGTCATCAGCTTCATAGCCTTCAACTTCAAATTGTTTGATTCCGAAAGCCGACACAAGATCATGCAAAAAACTCATCTGTGAACGGAACTCATCCGGCGTCTTTGAACGATTTGCTTTGTATTCAGGAAAAATATCGGTCCTAAATGTTTTGCGCGATACATCAAAGGCAACCGCTATGTGGGTTGGTTTTTCCTCCTTGATTAAGGAAATCAACATCGTGGCAAATCCGTAAATCGCGTTTGTGTGCTGGCCTTGTGCGGTAGTGAAATTCTCAACGGGTAGAGCAAAGAATGCTCGATACGCCATTGAGTGACCATCGATTAAAAGTAGGCGTTTGGTCATGTGCGCATCCTATGAGGCAAGTTAGACTTAATCCCATGGAACAAGCAGACTTTCTCTCAGTAATTCGTGAACGCGGTATCGGTGCACTTGATAAGAAAATGGGGATCGAAATTATCGAAGCGTCCCCGCAACGTCTTGTAGGAACAATGCCCGTTGAAGGAAATACTCAACCAATCGGTTTATTGCACGGTGGCGCTAATGTAGTTCTTGCTGAGAGCTTGGGTTCAATTGGGACTCAATTGCACGCTGGTCCCACGAGAAAAATAGTAGGTGTAGATATCAATGCTACGCACCATAAATCTGCAACAAAAGGATTCGTGACGGGAGTAGCAACTGCGGTGTCACTAGGCAAAACCATGTGTTGCTATGACATTGTGATTACAAATGATGAAGGTCAACGCACCTGCACTGCACGCATCACTTGTTTAATTCTTGCCGAGCGATAAAAAAACCAAAAGAATTAGTGAGCGCCTGTTCCGAGATAGGCAGCACGTACAGCTGGGTCATTAAGCAAATCTGAAGCTTTTGCTTCCTTCACAACGTGACCAACTTCAAGCACATATGCACGATGTGCGCGTTGTAGCGCCTGCTGAGCGTTTTGCTCGACAAGAAGAATAGTGACTCCCGTTTTATTAATTTCGGTAATGATGTTAAAGATATTTGCAATCATTAAAGGAGCTAATCCCATAGAAGGCTCATCAAGAAGTAAAACCTTTGGGCGTGCCATTAGAGCGCGACCAATTGCTAGCATCTGCTGCTCTCCACCTGAAAGAGTTCCACCAACTTGAGAGATGCGCTCCTTTAAACGTGGGAATAAATGGAAAACCTTTTCAAGATCTTCACTCATTTCCGCTTTACGATTTTTGCGGTTGTACTTGCCCATTTCTAGGTTTTCTAAAACGCTCATACCTACGAAAATTCCGCGACCTTCTGGGGCTTGGGCCAATCCAAGATCAGCACGCTTATGTGCGGGCATTTTGGAGATATCTTCGCCATTGAAAATAATCTGACCGCTAGATACTGGGCGAAGACCGGAAATAGTCTTAAGCATTGTTGTCTTACCCGCACCATTTGCACCGATGAGAGTGACAATTTCACCTTCGTTGACGGTAACGCTAATACCTTTAATGGCTTCGATCTTGCCGTAGTGAACGTGTAGATCTTTAATCTCAAGACGCATCAGCTGGTGCTCCTAAATACGCCTCGATTACTCGTGGATCATTTTGAACAACCTTCGGAACATCATCTGCAATTTTCTGTCCAAAGTCCAAAACAGCTACGCGATCGGAGATATCCATAATTAATGACATGTCGTGTTCGATAAGTAGAACTGTGTAGCCGGCGTCTCTAATTTTGCGAATAGTCGCGGCAAGTGCAACCTTTTCAGCTGGATTAAAGCCTGCAGCAGGTTCGTCCAGTAATAATAATTGAGGATTTGTAGCAAGTGCGCGTGCAATCTCAAGACGTCGCTGATCACCGTACGGCAAATTCTTTCCAAGTTGTCCGGCGCGATGCTTAAGACCCATGAAGGCAAGAAGTTCCATTCCACGTTCCAGTGCAGCTTTTTCTTCACGACGAGATCGAGGGGTACCGAAAATTGATCCAACGACACCAGATTTTGAGTGTACATCTGCTCCAGTAACTACATTTTCTAGCGCAGTGCTCTCGCCAAAGAGACGAATATTTTGGAAAGTACGAGCGATCCCCATCTTTGTGACTTGGTAACGCTTCTTTCCAACAACGGATTGCCCGTTAAAAATAACCTCACCTGAAGTTGGCTTGTAAACACCCGTAACAACGTTAAAGACAGTAGTCTTGCCAGCGCCATTTGGTCCAATGAGCGCAGCAATTTCTCCTTTGTGAACATTTAGATTTACTTCGCTAAGAGCGGTGACGCCACCAAATTTCATTGTGATATCTTTGAGTTCGAGCAATAGTTCAGACATTACTTGATCTCCCCTTCACCGGATTCTTCTACGGTGTGCCAATTTGGATCGAAGTGTTCGCGCTTTTTCTTGGGCAAAATTCCATCTGGACGTAAATTCATCATGACAACAAGTGCGATTCCAAAGACCAAAATACGAGGTTGGCTTAAAAAGCGAATGCGCTCCGGAGTGAATGCAAGAAGAGCTGCTCCAAGAATTACACCCCAAAGATTTCCAATTCCACCAAAAACAACACACGCAAGAATCAAAATTGATACATTGAGATTAAATTGATCTGGAACGATTGAAAGAATTTGGGATGCGTACACCGATCCACCCACACCGGCTACGGCAGCACCAAGCACGAATGCCCATACCTTGTACTTTAAAGTGTTTACGCCCATAAGTTGCGCAACATCATCATCTTGGCGGATAGCATCCCATGCTCTACCTGGGCGACGTGCAGCCATGCGACGAACCATCCAAATAATTAGAAGAGTAAATGTAAGGAGCATCCAGTAGTAGGGCTTCGGATCGAGAATAGTAAATTTTGCCTTGAAGAAATCTGGTGGCGTTGGAATACCGGCAATACCGCGGGGTCCACCGATTGATTCAGTATTGACTGCGATAATGCGAACAATTTCTCCAAAACCCAGTGTCACGATCGCTAAATAATCCCCACGCAAGCGAAGAGTTGGAGTTCCAAGTAGAACACCTGAAATCATCGCAAAACCAACTCCAATTGGAAGAATTTCCCAAAAGGTGAGTGAAGTTTTAGTTCCAAGTATGGCCATTGTGTAAGCACCGATGGCAAAGAATGCAACGTAACCTAAATCTAGGAGTCCACTCTTGCCCACAACAATATTGAGGCCGATTGCCATTAAAACGTACATACCCACTGGATAGAAGAGAACAGATTGGAAATCTGAACCCGGGGTATTAATGAGAGGGTTATTTAAAAATGGCAAGCCATAACCAATTCCAATAAATAGAATTGATAAGAGAACTCTGCGCCACTTTGGAGAGTTTTCCCAATACGTCGCAGCGTGATCGCGAAAGTTGTAGCGATTCTTTTTGTCAGCCATTAGACCCTCGCCTGCTGAATAGATTCACCAAATAAACCAGTCGGTTTAATAAGAAGAACTAAAACCAAGATAGAAAATGAGATAACCGCTTTCCACGCAGTGCCGAATACCGCACTTGTGTATGTCTCAAGAATTCCAAGTACGAATCCCCCAAAAAGTGCACCCTTGAGATTTCCGATTCCGCCAAGTACTGCTGCTGTGAAAGCGCTAATTCCTAGGAAGAATCCGACCTTAAAGGAGGTGTTTTCGTAGACAAGAATATAGAAAAATGCTGCAGCTCCTGCCATGAGCCCACCTGCTAAGAACGTCACCGTAATAACCTTATTGATATTTACACCCATCAATGTCGCTGTGTTTTCATCCATCGAAACAGCGCGAATACCTTTGCCATAACGGGACTTTGAAATGAAGCGCTCAAGTGCAAACATCATCAAACCAGCGGCGATGATGACAATTACTTTGTCATTGCGAATATCTGCGCCAGCATATGAAAAAAGAAATGTCTTATCCATGATGCGAGGGAACTCGCGTGGAAGTGAATCCGTGATGATGCGGAAAGCTTCTACGAGAGAGATGGACACACCAATTGCAGAAATAAGAGTTGCGAGCTTAGTCGCTCCTCTCTGACGTAATCTGCGATATGCGACGATTTCAACTAAAACAGCTGTTACAGCAGATGCAATCATCGCAGAAATTAAGCACACGAGAAGAGTCAGAATCATCTTCCAGCCTGTTAGTGGATCATCTTCTACTTTTACACCCATAATTCCAGATGCAACAAGGGCAGAGAACGTTCCGATCATAAAGACTTCGGAGTGTGCAAAGTTAATAAGGCGAAGTACGCCGTAAACAAGTGTGTACCCAAGTGAGATCAATGCATAAATAGCGCCTAATGCGAGGCCATCAAAGGTCAGCCCCCAGAAAGCATCATGCAGAAGCGCAAAATCCATTTCTCACCCAATCCTTATAAGAGTCGGAGTCGGTGATTGCTCACCGACTCCGACTGATCTTACTGAAGAACTATTGTCTTACTAGTTACTTGATAGCACCTAGAAGAACAATTTTTCCATTCTTGATGATGAAGCCATTGACGTCAGCACCAGATACTTCACCGTCAGCATCAAACTTGAGTGTCTTTGAAAGACCCTTTGATGACTTTGTAGATACGTACTTGTTGATGCTTGCACGATCAGTGTTTCCAGCCTTGATTGCTTCAAGGAAGAAGTTAGCTGCATCGTATGACTCTGTTGTGTACACGCCAGGCTTCCATCCAGCTGCAACCATTTCCTTTGCAAGAGCTGGTGATGCTGTTTCAAATGGAATAGCTGGTGCTGTTAGAAGAGCACCTTCAGCTGCCTTGCGTGCCAACTTAACGAATTGATCATCAAGTGTTCCGTCGCCAGACGCGAAAGTGATCTTTGAACCTGAGTCACGGAGCTGCTTTACGAATACTGCAGCTTGTGAGAAGTAACCTGAGTAGAACACAGCAGTTGCCTTTGACTTCTTGATCTTGGCAATTGTTGCTGTGAAGTCAGTTGTACCTGTAGGTGTTACATCCTTACCGACAACGCGACCAGCAAGTGTGATGTCAACTGTCTTTTGTAGACCAACTGCGTAGTCTGATGCGTCATTAACCAAGAACACCTTTGCATTCTTGTTCTTTGAAACGATCAAACGTGCTGCTGCTGGGCCTTGGTAATCATCTGTCAACACCGCACGGTGGAAGATTGACTTACCGAAAGTTGGAAGTGTTGGGTTTGTTGCAGATGGGGTAATGATTGATAGACCTGCTGATAGGTACACAGGTAGTGAAACCTTTGATGCACCTGAATAAGCTGGACCAACAAGTGCAACTACACACTCTTCTGCTGCAACCTTAGGAGCGATTGGACCAGCAACTGCTGGATCTCCTTGGTCATCAACTTCGTAAACCGTTGGGTCTACGTTTGCACCCTTGTTAGCTGCAAGGAACTTCTTCAGTGCAAACTTCACACCATTAAGTTCGTTGATACCTAGTGCAGCTTCAGGTCCTGTTAGTGGACCTTGGTATGCGATCTTTAGCTTGCCAGAGCACGCTGCGTTAGCCGCTGGTGCAACAGCAACAGCTGTTCCAACAACGAGTGCAACAGTTGCAATAGCGGAGATGATCTTCTTCATGTATTGCCTTTCCTGTTCTTGTGTCCCGGGACAGGGAGATGAGAAGGGTAATGGCAAGGGGCGCTTTCGGACAAGGCGAAGGTGAGCGTGAAAAGTTGCAGAACGGTTACTTTTTAGCCTAATTACCCTCGGGAACTGCGCTGGGAGAAATGACTGCTTCAGCCACTGCCTTCATGCTAATTCGGCGATCCATAGCTGCTCGTTGAATCCATGAAAATGCTTCTGGTTCAGAGAGATTGAGTGCTTGCATCAAAATTCCTTTTGCCTTATCTACTAATTTTCGAGTTTCTAAACGCTCATGCAGATCAGCAACTTCATCCGCTAAAGATTTCATTTGCGTATGTCGGCTTATGGCAATTTCAATTGATGGCAGTAAATCATTAATAGTAAATGGTTTTACAACGTAGGCCATGACACCAGCATCGCGAGCACGATCAACTAACTCTTTTTGACTAAAAGCGGTCAGCATAAGAACTGGTGCGATGGAAATGATCTCTTCAGCGGCTGAAATTCCATCCAATACTGGCATTTTGACATCGAGAATCGCTAAATCTGGCTTGTGTTTTTTTGCTAACTCAATTGCTTCTGCTCCATTAGCTGCTTGCGCTATAACTTCGTAGCCAGATTCTGTAAGCATTTCTACTAAATCCATACGAATAAGTGCCTCGTCTTCGGCAACTAAAATCCGTATTCTGCTCATGTGCCCCGAGTCGGATTCGAACCGACACTATGCAGTGTTTGAGACTGCCCTCTCTACCGTTGGAGTACCGAGGCGTGGTTCAAGTCTAACGCGCGAATTGATTTCGGCGAAAATGTCAGCGTATTAGCGGTAAGCAGGCGCAGCGCCACCAACAGCGTCGCCAACAATATGCACGCGCATTGCATTTGTAGATCCTGGAATACCCGGAGGCGATCCGGCAACAATCATTACATTTTCACCTTTTTTAGCACGACCACTATCGATCAACACTGTATCGACGAGTTTAACCATTTCATCTGTGTGCTTAACCATTTCGGTAATCATTGGTTCAACGCCCCAGGTAAGTGCTAAACGGTTGTATGTTCCAACTTCAGGAGTGAGTGCCAGAATTGGAATCGGCGAACGAAGTCGGGACATACGACGGGCGGTATCGCCGCTTTGTGTAAATGTAACCAAGTACTTTGCTTCAACAATTGCACCGACTTCAGTAGCAGCCTTTGTAATAGCGCCACCCTTTGTTCGGGGTGAATGAATCATTGGTCGAATTCGCTCTAATCCACCTTCTTCTGTCTTTTGAATAATCCGCGCCATTGTTTCTACTGCTTCGATAGCGAAATCGCCCACACTGGTTTCACCGGAGAGCATTAATGCATCCGCTCCATCAAGAACTGCATTTGCGCAATCGGTTGCTTCGGCCCGAGTAGGACGTGAATTTGTGATCATGGAATCCAACATCTGTGTTGCAACGATGACGGGTTTTGCAGCATCTCGAGCAAGTTCGATGCAATGCTTTTGAACAAGCGGAATATCTTCTATGGGAAGCTCAACACCTAAATCTCCACGAGCAACCATGATGCCATCAAATGCTGAAACGATTTCTTCGAGGTTTTCAACAGCTTGTGGCTTTTCAATCTTGGCAATCACAGGTACCCGAATGCCTTCTTCCTCCATAATGCGATGGACATCGGTAATGTCATCGGCGCTTCTCACAAATGAGAGTGCGATGAAATCTGCACCAGCCTTTAATCCCCATCGAAGATCTTGGATGTCTTTTTCAGATAATGCGGGAACAGAAACAGCTACTCCCGGAAGATTGATTCCTTTGTTATTGCTAACCGCACCAGGTTCGATAACTTTTGTGACCACGTCTGACTTTGTTACCGATGTAACCTCCACCGTAACTTTTCCATCGTCAATAAGTATGCGATCTCCAGGTTTGCAATCCCCCGGCAAACCTTTGTAAGTGGTGCCAACCCGATCTTTCGTGCCCACAATGTCATCGATAGTTATCGTGAAAACATCACCACGGGATAAATCATGTGGCCCGTGTGCAAAGCGCGCTAAACGAATCTTTGGTCCCTGTAAGTCAACAAGAATTGCTACCGGAACATCGGCCTTTTTTGCCGCGTTTCGTACTGCATCAAGTCTGCTCTGATGTTCTTCATACGATCCATGAGAAAGGTTCAGACGTGCCATGTTCATGCCTGCAGCTATGAGTTGTTCTACTCTCCCGGGTGCTTCAACTGCTGGTCCCATTGTGCAAACAATCTTCGCGCGGCGCATAGAGATAGTCTATCTATAAAACTAATGGTCGGGCTGTTGGAAGAATCGGTGCGTGCAATTGTGATTTTTCTTCGGTGAGATAAGAATCAACTGCAGCCGCCGCGCTTCGACCTTCTGCAATAGCCCACACAATAAGGGATTGTCCACGGCCAGCATCTCCGGCAACAAATACTCCTTCTGATGTAGTTTGGAAATTTTCATCACGCTTAATGTTTCCACGATCGTCTAATTCAACTTCTAACTGCTTGATCAAAACATTTTGCTCTGGTCCAGTGAATCCCATCGCAAGAAATACGAATTGTGCTGGTAGTTCTTTTTCGGTTCCTGGAATTGGTGAAAATTTTCCATCCTTGAACTCAGTTTCTACAATTTTAAGTGCTCGCAAATTCCCGTATGCATCACCGAGAAATTCTTCGGTACTCACAGAAAAGATTCGATTATCTAATTCTTCGTGGGCGCTGGAAACTCTGAAAATCATTGGATACGTTGGCCATGGAGCATTTGATGGACGCTCATCACTTGGTCGAGGCATAATCTCTAACTGAGTAACCGACCTAGCGCCTTGGCGAATAGCAGTACCTAAACAATCGGCGCCCGTGTCGCCACCACCTAAGATGATTACATCTTTTCCTTCAACATTTATCGGTCGCTCTGTAATTTCACCGAGAGCTTCTTTGTTGCCCCATGGTAAATACTCCATCGCTTGATAAATGCCTTTGAATTCGCGGCCAGGAATATTTATATCCCGCCATTGCGTTGCACCAACAGCCAAGACAACTGCGTCATATCGCGAACGAAGTTGGGCGCCAGTGATATCAACTCCAACATTTATACCAGCTCGAAAACGAGTACCCTCCTTTTCCATCTGAACTAATCGGCGGTCAACAATGTGTTTTTCCATCTTGAACTCTGGAATTCCGTAGCGAAGTAATCCACCAATTTTTTCTGCGCGTTCGTATACAGCAACAGTATGACCAGAACGTGTTAATTGTTGAGCCACAGCGAGTCCGGCAGGACCAGAGCCAATGACTGCAACAGTTTTGCCTGACAACCGATCGGGAGGTAATGGTTTAACATTAGATGCACCAAATGCTTCTTCTACAGTTCGAAGTTCAACTTGTTTGATGGTCACCGCATCTGCATTAATCCCGATAACACACGCTGTTTCACATGGTGCAGGACATAAGCGACCCGTGAATTCTGGAAAGTTATTTGTTGCGTGCAATCGATCAATTGCGCTTTCCTTGTCACCGCGCCACATGAGGTCATTCCACTCAGGAATGAGATTGCCAAGCGGACAACCTTGATGGCAGAACGGAATTCCGCAATCCATGCAACGTCCCGCTTGTTTTTGTAGGTGCTCGAAACTTTGAGGTTCGTACACCTCATTCCAATCCTTAATGCGAACATCTACTGGTCGACGCTTTGGCAACTCACGTGGTGTTGACAAAAAACCTTTTGGATCACCCAAGAGCTGCCACCTCCATTACATATTGATCAACAGGTAAACCTTCGCGATTAGCTTTTTCAATGGCGGTTAGCACACGGGCATAATCACGTGGCATCACTAATGAAATGCGAGTAAGAGCTTTTTCCCAATCAGATAAAAGTTCGTGTGCCACAGCCGAGCCAGTTTCAACTTCAAAAGAAGAAATTAATTGGCGCAAAACATCCTTTTGATCATTCGGTATCGCAATGATGTCGACCATCTCCTGGTTAACGTGGGCTTCGTTGAGATCCAAAACAAATGCACGTCCTCCGGACATTCCAGCTGCAAAGTTACGACCGGTGGTGCCAAGGACTACCACGGTGCCACCGGTCATGTATTCACAACCATGATCTCCGACACCTTCAACAATTGCTGTAGCGCCAGAATTTCGAACACAGAATCTTTCACCAACAATGCCTCGGATAAATATTTCTCCCGACGTTGCGCCGTATCCAATGACGTTTCCTGCAATCACATTTTCTTGTGATGCAAATTGTGTTTTCTCATCTGGTCGAACAATTACTCGACCGCCAGATATTCCTTTTGCTACATAATCATTTGCATCACCATAGAGACGCAGAGTTAATCCACGTGGAATAAATGCACCAAAGGATTGCCCAGAGGATCCATGAAGTGAAATATCGATGGTATTTGGTTCTAGACCATTTGCTCCGTACACACGAGTAATTTCTGATCCCAACATTGTTCCTACGGTGCGATTTACATTTCGGATTGGAAGATCAATGCGAACTGCTTCTTTAGATTTCAATGTAACAGCAGAGAGTTCAATAAGTTTGTTATCTAGTGCATTTTCTAAACCGTGGTCTTGGATTGTTGTGCGGTGCAGCGCACTTGCTACATCAGGACGCATGAGAAGAGGTGCAAGGTCTAGTCCATGAGCTTTCCAGTAATTGACTGCATCTCGCGTATCAAGATATTCAACATGTCCGATTGCTTCTTGCAGCGTCTTAAATCCGAGCTGTGCCAAAAGTTCGCGAACTTCTTCAGCAATATATTCAAAGAAAGTTTCGACAAATTCTGGTTTTCCAGAGAATCGCTTACGTAGTTCTGGATTCTGTGTTGCCACACCAACAGGACATGTATCTAGATGACACACGCGCATCATGACGCACCCAGAAACGACAAGCGGTGCGGTAGCAAAACCAAATTCTTCGGCACCTAAGAGTGCGGCTATGACAACATCTCGACCAGTCTTTAATTGTCCATCTGCTTGAACGACTATTCGATCGCGCAATCCATTTAACAAGAGTGTTTGTTGAGTTTCTGCCAAACCGAGTTCCCAAGGCGCACCAGCATGTTTTAGTGATGTCAGTGGTGATGCACCTGTTCCACCATCATGTCCAGAAATCAAGACAACATCTGCATGTGCCTTACTTACTCCGGCAGCGACAGTTCCAACCCCAACCTCTGCAACTAATTTCACGTGGATGCGCGCATTTTTGTTCGCATTTTTGAGGTCATGAATGAGCTGAGCTAGATCTTCAATGGAGTAAATATCATGATGCGGTGGTGGTGAAATTAATCCAACTCCAGGAGTTGAATATCTAACTTTTGCAATCCATGGGTAAACCTTGTTACCCGGAAGCTGCCCTCCTTCACCAGGTTTTGCACCTTGTGCAATCTTGATTTGAATGTCATCGGCGTTAACTAAGTAATCGCTAGTAACTCCAAAGCGACCACTTGCCACTTGTTTAATTGCCGAACGTTTTGAATCCCCATTTTCCATTGGCAGGTAACGCGCTGGGTCTTCTCCGCCTTCTCCAGTATTTGATTTCGCACCAATCCGGTTCATGGCAATTGCTAGCGTTTCGTGAGCCTCTTGGGAGATGGAGCCGTAAGACATTGCACCTGTAGAAAAACGCTTGAGAATTTCTGAAATAGGTTCTACTTCATCGATAGGAATTGGAGTTCGTTCCTTGAATTCGAATAAGCCACGTAAGGTCATGAGGGCCTTACTCTGTTCATCAATTTTGTGTGTATATCTCTTAAAGATGTCATAACGCTTTGCACGCGTTGAATGCTGAAGAGTAAAAACAGTTTCTGGATCAAATAGATGCGGTTCGCCTTCGCGTCGCCATTGATATTCCCCGCCAATGGGAAGTTTGGGCGATCCTGGAACTTCGCCTCCTGGTGGATAAGCAATGTGGTGTCGTGCAATTGTCTCTTGCGCAATGATGTCTAGATCGATTCCGCCCAGGCGAGATGTTGTCCCTGTGAAATAGCGATCGACTAATTCTTGCGAGAGTCCAATTGCTTCAAATACCTGCGCACCTGTGTATGAGGCAATCGTTGAAATGCCCATTTTCGACATTACTTTGAGAACACCTTTTCCTAAACTCTTAATGAGATTGCGAACAGCTTTTTCGGGAGTAATCCCGGTAATAACTCCTTGCAAAACTAAATCTTCTGCGCTCTCCATTGCAAGATAAGGATTTACCGCTGCTGCGCCATAACCGATCAGAAGTGCAACGTGATGTACTTCGCGAACATCTCCAGCTTCCACAACTAGGCCAACGGTTGTTCGAGTTTTTTCTCGAATTAAATGGTGATGCACTGCCGATGTCAGTAACAGTGATGGGATCGGAGCGTCTTCCGCATCACCATCCCTATCCGATAAAACAATGATGCGTGCTCCATCGGCGATGGCAGTAGAAACCTCAGTTGCAATTTCATCCAGGCGTTTACGTAGTGATTCTCCCCCACCAGCAACTTGGAATAGTCCGCGCACAACGTACGCAGATAAGCCCGGATGATCTCCATCGGCGTTAACGTGAATAATCTTTGCGAGTTCATCATTGTCAATAACTGGAAATGCGAGAGAAATTTGTCTACAGGATGCTGGTCCTGGATCGAGCAAATTATGTTCGGGTCCGACTGAGCCACCCAAACTCGTCACCAACTCTTCTCGAATTGCATCTAGTGGCGGATTAGTAACTTGAGCGAATAGTTGAGAGAAATAATCAAAGAGCAGTCGTGGCTTTTCTGAAAGGGCTGCAATCGGTGAATCCGTTCCCATAGATCCCAGCGGTTCGGCGCCATTTTTAGCCATAGGTGTAATCAAGATTCGTAGGTCTTCCTCGGTGTATCCAAAGGCACGCTGTCTACGAACAACGGATGAGTGCGGATAAATAATGTGTTCTCGAGGAGGTAGTTCATTGAGCTTCATAATTCCAGCGTGCAACCATTCACTATAAGGTGCGCTTTTCGCTAAAGAATCTTTGATTTCATCATCTTCAATTATTCGACCTTGATCGATGTCTACGAGGAACATCTTTCCTGGTTGTAGTCGACCTTTACGTTCTATGTGATCTGTTGGAATGTCTAGTACGCCAACTTCACTTGCTAGTACAACTAATCCATCTTTTGTAATCCAGAATCGAGATGGACGTAATCCGTTGCGATCAAGAACTGCGCCAATTTGATGTCCGTCGGTAAAAGTTACGCAAGCAGGTCCATCCCAAGGCTCCATCAAAGAAGCGTGGAATGCATAGAAATCTCTGCGTTCTTGCGGCATAGATGCGTGGTTTTCCCAAGCTTCGGGAATCATCATCAATACAGAGTGTGGAAGTGAACGCCCACCCAGGTACAAAAGTTCCAGAACTTCATCAAAGGAGGCAGAGTCACTACCGGTTGGGTCAATGATTGGAAATATTCTCCTTAAGTCACCAGGAATTACATCGCTCTGTAGAAGCGTTTCTCGTGCCCGCATCCAATTACGATTTCCCTTCACAGTATTGATTTCACCGTTGTGAGCGATAAAGCGATATGGATGAGCAAGTGGCCACGATGGAAATGTATTGGTTGAAAAACGTGAATGAACTAGTGCAAGCGGTGATACAACTCTTTCATCGCTTAGGTCTGGAAAGAAATCTTCGAGCTGCCCAGTTGTAAGCATTCCTTTGTAAACAATTGTCTTTGATGACAGTGACGGAAAATAGATTGGCAGAGTGTGCTCTGCACGCTTTCGAAGACAGAATGCAAGACGATCTAGAGTAATGCCTGTTTCATTCTTTGCGCCGGCGATAAATACTTGTTCAAATCGTGGCATGACAGATACAGCAGTTTTCCCTAATGTGGCTGGATTAATTGGTAATTCGCGCCAACCTAAAACAACTAATCCCTCTTCATGTGCAATCTTTTCTAATGAATCTTTTACATCCGCGTCAGGTTCAATAAATCCAATACCTGTTGCATAGGAGCCTTCGATGGGTAAGGCAAAATCTACAACTGAGCGATAAAAATTATCTGGTATACAGATAAGAATTCCTGCGCCATCTCCGCTATCCGGTTCGGCGCCGGATGCACCTCGATGTTCGAGGTTTCGAAGCGCAGTTAAACCATTTGCAACAATTGAATGAGTTGCTAATTTATTCAGAGTTGCAATCATGGCAACGCCACAAGCATCGTGCTCGTGGGCAGGGTTATACAACCCTTGTGCTCTTGGATAATTGGATTGCAAACTCATTGCTTATAGTGCTCCAGTTGTCGATTAAGTATCAGGGACAACCTTGGCCCTTGCGAGTCTTACGAAGTAAAGAGTAGCAAGAATTACTTAGTTTCCAATAGTGGATTTGCTGATTTAAATGCCGCTGATATGGGCAAGCTGGCCAATTCCGGCAGTAATTGCCATACCCGCGCAGCCACCGAGCATGACTCGAATTGTTGGTTTCAATACGGCCGACCCCGCTGTTCGAGCACTCATGATTCCGGTAAATAAAAGACCGATGATTGTGAAAGCAACGATGCTCCACGCCTTTGCACCTAGTGTTGGAGCAAAGGCGCCGAGAAATGGAATTACCCCGCCCATTGTAAAACTTGCAGCCGAAGCAATTGCCGCTTGCATTGGACGCGCTTTTGTATGGGGATGTTGACCAAGCTCATCGCGCAAATGTGCAGCGAGTGCATCTTTTTCGTGCATGGCTTTTGCCACTTGCTCCGCTAACTCTGGAGATAATCCACGATCTATATAAATATGTTTTAGTTCGAGCAACTCACCTTCTGGATCGATGGCTAAGTGCTCAATTTCTAGAAGTCGGTCGGACTCTTCAACGTCATTTTGCGAACGCACTGAAACATACTCGCCCACCGCCATAGACATTGCACCAGCTGAAATGCCTGCAAGACCTGCAGTGATTAAAAAGCTATCCGCTTTTGCAGCTGCCACACCAATCATCAAAGACGCAGTAGAAACCAGACCATCATTTGCACCAAGTACAGCTGCGCGAAGCCAGCCCGCACGGTTAGTTCGGTGCTCTAGATTTCGGGCGTATACATCTTCTAGGGCCATAATTAAATCTTAGCCGAAGAGCGTCCTAAACCTATGTATTTCAAGATTGCAAGGGATGCAACTATTGCGCTGATCCAAATATTTACGCGTAAACCGGCGATTGTGTTGGCTTGATCTATTCGGATACTTTCAATGATTAATCGACCTAAACTGTATAAAGCAATATAAGCAGTAAAGATCTGCCCACTTACTTTGTTATTACCCCATTTGAAAATTATGATCGCAATTAGGCAGCACCATATTAATTCATACAGAAAAGTTGGATGAAAAGTCTCAAAGGTTTCGTATCCGTGTGGACGAAGTTTTAATGGAATTTCAAGACCCCAAGGCAGATTAGTAGGGCGCCCGAATAATTCTCCGTTAAACCAATTACCTAATCGACCAACTGCCTGGGCAAGAACAATGCCTGGTGCAAGTGAATCCATAAAAATACCAAATACCGGTAATTCCTTTTTCTTCGCAATCTTTTTGTACGCGAAAAAAGCAGCAACTGCACCTACGGAAATTGCGCCCCAAATTCCCAAGCCGCCTTGCCAAATTTTGAGTGCATCAATTGGATTGCCATTTTTTCCAAAGTAATTATTAGGAGAGGTAATCACGTGATACAGACGACCGCCAAGTATTCCAAATGGAACGGCCCATATTGCTACATCAGCAACAACATTTTCTAAATTATCGCCATGACTCTTAAATCTCTTATCACCCAGCCAAACAGCCAGAATTATGCCTGCAATTATGCAGAGTGCGTAGATGTGAATAGTCAACGGACCGAGTTCCAAAACCGAAATGCTCGGTGTCGGAATCGATCTATTCAACGTTTTATTTTCCTTCTACGGCTTTAGCAAATGCGGCAGGATCAAAGTAATCGCCGAGATCTGTTCCGGAGGTTGCACGGCGAATCTCTTTGCCATTAACAAATACTGTAGGTGTGGAGTTAATGTTCTTTTCTCCACCAGATGCAGCCACGTTATTTACCCATCCTTTGTAGTTAAGATTGGTAACACAGCTCTTGAATTTATCTGACGTAATTCCGACACCTTGGCCGAGTGCAACGAGGTAATCACTTGTTACAGTTCCCGAATTTTCTTGAGGTTGTGTCTGGTAGAAAGCTTTATGGAATCCAAGGAATTTGTTTTCATCTGATGCACATGCGCCTGCATTCGCAGCCAGACTCGACTCAGGTCCTAGGAATGAAAGTGTGTGGAAAACAACTTTTGCCTTCTTTTCTTGAATGATCTTTTCAATATAAGCACTATTCGTCTGCTCGAAACGGGCACACACTGGACATTGGAAATCTTCCCAAATGTCTACAACTGGAACACCTTTCAGATCGCCATTAAAAACTATTCCATATCCATCATCTTTTGAAACACTTGAAGGCAATGCCGCAGATGTATTTTCCTTATTGCTCAAGACAGAGAAGATCGCTCCGACTGCGACCACCAACACAACCATGCCAATGACGAGATTACGAGTTGTGTTATCTGAACCTTTTGGTGCCTTGGATGACATTTTTACTCTCCCTGTAATGGTTTCTGTGAAGCTTTCTTTTCCAGTGCAAACTTAGTTAAAGGGTAGCGAAGAAGGTAGAGACCTAATAGCGCCAAGCCTGTGTCACGCAAAATTTCTTCTAAATACTTGGTTTTACCCGGATCAATCGTTCCGCCACCGCCGAAGCAGCCACAATCAATAGACAAACCGCGAGCCCATGCTTGAGCAATAGCAACAATAAAAAGCACCATCAGAGCGGAACCAAATAGTGCTGCATATCTAATAGCAACGCCAATGATGAGAAGTAAGCCCGCTCCTATTTCAAGCCAGGGCAAAATAATTCCTAGAACATTTGCTAACCAGATTGGCAGTAATTCATATGCACGAACTGCCATCATGGATTTATCTGGAGAGAATGCTTTGAGGTAGCCAGCAACTAATAGAACGCCACCCAGGATTAAGCGAGCAAATAATCCGATCCACGGTTGTACTTTTTTCATCCCCTGCCCTCTCGAACTCCAAGTGCTAGTTGTTCAACAAGTGCGCGCACCGCTTTTATTCCCGCATCGAGAGAGTCAGCGTTAGCAAGTGCATTAATAAATGCAGATCCCACAATGACACCATCTGCGTAAGCTGCAACTTCTTTTGCATGCTCGCGAGTGGAAACACCTAGTCCCACCGCAACAGGAGTATCTGTTAATTTCTTAATTCGATGGACTAAATCTTTAGCACCAGCAGAAATACCTGTACGCACTCCTGTAACACCCATCAGAGACGCTGCGTACACAAACCCGGAACACTGCGCCGTAACTTTTTCAAGGCGCTTATCTGTTGTACTTGGTGCAACAACAAAAATTGAATCTATGTCAGATGTTGCACATGCATCTTTCCATGGTTGCGCCTCATCCACTGGAAGATCTGGAGTAATAACCCCAGAACCTGAATTTGTAGCAATTGACTCTGCAAATTTATCTACACCGTACTTTTCGATGGGGTTCCAGTACGTCATAACAACACTAGGGATTCCGCGATTAGTGGCGTGAGCCAGGGCCGCAAATACTTCTTTTGCGCCAGTACCTGCGTTCAGCGATGTGTTAGCCGCTTCTTGAATTGTTGGTCCATCCATTACAGGATCACTGTAAGGAAAACCGATTTCAATCGCATCAACACCTGCATCCGCAAATGCATCAATGACAGCCATACAACCTTCTTGAGTTGGATATCCCGCGGGAATATATGCAATGAGTGCAGCTCTGTTCTCAGATTGTGTCTTAGTAAAGAGTCGGGCAAGAGGTGTTGGCATTACAGAGGTATTCCGAAATATTGCGCAGCGGTAACTACATCTTTATCCCCACGACCAGAAAGGTTAATGAGAAGCGTCGCATCTTTGCCTAATTCGCGACCTACTTGTAAGGCACCTGCAAGTGCATGCGCACTTTCTATTGCTGGAATTATTCCTTCAGTCTTGCAGAGTAATGAAAATGCATACATTGCCTCAGCATCTGTGATCGCGCGATATTCAGCCCGACCAATATCACTGAGATACGCATGCTCAGGTCCGACACCCGGATAATCCAAACCAGCAGAGATTGAATGAGATTCAACTGTCTGACCGTTTTCATCTTGTAACAAATAAGAACGTGCACCATGGAGAACTCCTGGTGTGCCACCCGTAATTGTTGCTGCGTGGCGACCGGTTTCAACGCCATCGCCACCAGCTTCAAGTCCGATGAGACGAACATCGGTATCTTTAATAAAATCGTAAAAAATTCCTATGGCATTTGAACCGCCACCTACGCATGCAAGAACTGCGTCAGGAAGTTTGCCAGTCAATTCTAGAACCTGTGCCCGTGCTTCTTCACCAATAATTTTTTGGAAATCTCTAACCATCGTTGGAAATGGATGCGGACCCGCAACTGTGCCAAAGAGATAATTTGTACTTTCAACATTTGTGACCCAGTCACGCATTGCTTCGTTGATTGCATCTTTAAGTGTTTTAGATCCCGTGGTGACAGGAATTACTTCTGCGCCTAACAATTTCATTCGAGCGACGTTGAGTGATTGACGTTTTGTATCTTCTTCCCCCATATAGACAACACATTCAAGGCCCATCAGTGCAGCTGCGGTTGCTGATGCGACTCCATGTTGACCAGCGCCGGTTTCGGCAATAACGCGTTTTTTACCCGAACGTTTAGCGAGAAGTGCTTGACCTAATACGTTATTTATTTTATGACTACCGGTGTGATTGAGATCTTCTCGCTTGAGAATGATTCGTGCACCACCTGCGTGCTCTGCAAATCTTTTTGCATCAGTAATAATGCTTGGGCGACCTGAATAAGTTTTATGTAAATGTGCCAACTCAGCCAGAAATTCTGGATCCTTTTGAGCTGCGTTATGCGCAGCTTCCAAATCATCGAGTGCGCCTATAAGTGCTTCGGGAACATACCGACCACCAAACTGACCGAAATGCCCAGCGCTTGTTTCTGTCGATGATGTGCTCATGTTCAAATCTTACTGTTGCCCCAGTAAATGATGCACGGCGAATTCAGGATCTCCTGCTCGCACCAATGCTTCACCAACCAAGATTGTGTTGGCTCCGCAACTCATAGCGAACTCGACATCGCTTCGCGAAGAAATGCCTGACTCTGCAATTCTGACCATATTTGAAGGAATGTGCGGCAAAAGTTCTTTGAACGCCACTGAATCAACTTCTAAAGTTTTCAGATTTCTAGAATTTATCCCAATCATTTCGCACGGTGAATCTAGTGCGATTTCTAGTTCTGCATGAGTGTGCACTTCAACAATTGCGTGCATGCCAAGCTCTTTCGTAACTGCTAAATAATCTTGAAGTTGATTTTTAGAAAGTGCAGCAACAATTAAAAGAACTAAGTCTGCGCCATGTGCCCGTGCCTCAAAAAATTGATACTGATCAACCATAAAGTCTTTTCGCAAAACTGGTAGATCAACAGCTTTGCGTACTGCATCCAGATCAGAAAGTGAGCCACCAAAACGACGGCGTTCTGTTAAAACGCTAATCGCAGAAGCTCCCGCTTTCTCATAGCGTGAAGCAAGTAGTGCGGGATCTGTTATTGGCGCAAGTGCACCTTTGCTTGGGGAGGCTCGCTTTACTTCTGCAATCAACGAGAGTGGTCCATCATGAAACTTTGAAATATCAGAACGGACTGGTGGTGCAACTTGGATTGCTTCAAATATCTGTGCTTGGGAAAGTTTTCTCTGTTCTAGATCTTCCTTGACGCCTTCAATTATTGATTCAAGAACGCTCATGAAGAATCTCTTTCAGCACTAGGGTCTTCACCTAAATCTTGACGATTCCATTCGTTTAAAGTTTCAGGTTTTCGCTCGTACCTACTTGATAATTTGAAACGTGATGAGAGAAAAAAGGCAGCGATAATTACAACAAAGATTGAAAATGCAGAAATCAGAGTCTGACTCATTGCGCACTCGCTAATAAATTTGCAGCGTGTACAGCGCCAAGCACAGCAGCTGCTTTATTTCTACACTCTTGATTCTCAGATTCAGGATCAGAGTCCGCAACAATTCCTGCGCCTGCTTGCACATACGCTTTACCGGCGTACAGAACTGCAGTGCGAATAGCTATGCAAGTATCAATGTTTCCGGTGAAATCAATATAGCCAATCGCTCCCCCGTATATTCCACGACGGGTACTTTCATGTTCTTCGATTATCTGCATCGCTCGCGGTTTTGGAGCGCCAGAAAGTGTTCCGGCAGGAAAGACTGCAAAGAGTGCATCTACACAATTTGATTTTTCAGATAATTTTCCAGTTACCGTTGAAACAATATGCATGACATGTGAATATCTTTCGATGTGCATAAAATCAACTACTTCAACGCTGCCAGGTTCGCAAATACGCCCTAGGTCATTTCGTCCTAAATCCACGAGCATTAAATGTTCTGCGCGTTCCTTTGGGTCCGCTAGTAACTCTTCAGCTAGCTTCTTATCAATCTCGGGCGATGCTGAACGTTTTCTAGTTCCGGCGATTGGATGAACCATTACCTCTTTTTGATTTACCTTAACGAGAGCTTCTGGGCTTGAACCTACCACGCTAATTCCGTCGCTGAATTGGAAGAGATACATGTAAGGGCTTGGATTATGCAATCTGAGCATTCGATAGACATCAATTGGTTGCGCCTTTACTTCAACACTAAATCGTTGTGAGAGAACGACTTGAAATGCTTCTCCAGCCAATATTTCTTCTTTAATTTCCTTTACAGATTTACGGTAATTCTCCTCGGTTGTATTTGAATCGAAATCAGGCAGTGAATGTCCTTCTAGTTCGCTGACAAAACCATCCAGAGAAGCGTTTAAATCTCTTTGCATCCTGTCTAATCTTTCGACACATTCTTGATATGCCTCATCAATTCGGTTATCACTGCCATCCCAGTTGATTGCATTAGCTATTAGAGTCACAGTGCCATCACTGTGATCCATGACCGCTAGATCGCTAGTCAACAGAAAGGCAAGTTCTGGCAGCGGTAAATCTCTTTTTGAAATATCACCGATTTTTTCCAATCGGCGCACAGTGTCATAACCCATGTAGCCAACCAATCCACCTGTAAGTGGTGGCAAACCAGGTATCACTGGTGATTTCAAATGTGATGCACTGATACGAAGAGCTTCTAGTGGATCTATCCCTGTTGGCGCACCTGCAGGATATGTCCCGATCCATATCGCTGAACCATTCTTTTCACTCAGTGTTGATTCAGTGCGAGCACCAATAAATGAATACCGTGACCATGCACCACCATGTTCGGCTGACTCAAGTAAGAATGTATTTGGCGCGCTCTTAGCAAGTTTTCTATAAATTCCGAGCGGCGTTTCTCCGTCGGCAAGTAATTTACGTGTTACTGGAATTACGTTAAAGCTGCGCGCATATGCGCGAAACTCTTCGATATTCATGAGAGTTCAATCGGTTTATGAAAACAGGTCTTTTCTCCTGTGTGACATGCCGCTCCTGTTTGTTCTACCGTGATTAATAGAGTATCTCCATCGCAATCAAGTGCGAGTGAAATAACTTTTTGAGTATGCCCCGACGTTGCACCTTTTACCCAAATTTCATTACGCGAACGAGAAAAATATGTGCCAGTGCTGGTCTCAATCATTTGAGCAAGAGCATCTTTATTTACATACGCCAGCATTAAAACTTCTTTAGAGTGTGCATCTTGTGCGATGGCAGGAATAAGAAGTTCTGGATCTTTGAGCAAACTAATTACTTCGGTTGATAGTTTGTAGCCGCTCATGGGGCAATTCTGCCCTATTGTTTATTGGGCGTGCGAATGCAATATCCAGCAGCGCTCAGATACGACTTCACATCACCAATTCGATGAATTCCAAAGTGAAAAACACTCGCCGCAAGCAATGCATCGGCACCTGCATCAAGGGCTGCAGCGAAATCTGAAAGAGCTCCTGCTCCGCCACTTGCAATTAATGGAACCTTGGAAACTGATCGCACAGCAGAAATCATTCCAATGTCATAGCCTGCTCTAGTTCCGTCAGCATCCATTGAATTGAGCAAAATTTCTCCAACACCTAGTGCGCAAGCTTTTTCCACCCATGCGATCGCGTCTACCCCAGAACTTTCGCGTCCACCATGAGTTGTCACTTCAAAACCTGATTCCGTGCGCGCCCTTCTGGCATCTACTGATAGAACCAAGACTTGTGAACCAAAACGATCCACGATTTCTGCGATGAGTTCAGGTCTGTTCAGAGCGGCAGTATTAATTGAAACTTTGTCTGCGCCAGCACGAAGTAATTTATTTACATCCTCCACACTTCTAATGCCCCCACCAACTGTGAGAGGAATGAAAACTTGTTCTGCCGTTCTACGAACAACATCGAGAGTTGTTTCACGACCAGCTGAGCTTGCAGAGATATCTAAAAATGTTAACTCGTCAATACCTTCGTTGTTATACAAAGATGCCATCTCAACTGGGTCACCGGCATCGACTAAATCTGTAAAATTTACGCCTTTAACAACTCGACCATCAGTGACGTCAAGGCAAGCGATGATGCGAACAGAAAGGGTCATCGACGAGTAATTTCTAGAGCTTGCTCTAAAGTAAATGCACCGGCGTAGAGAGCTTTGCCGACAATTGCACCTTCAACACCCATGCTACGAAGGGCCGCTAAGTTTTCGATATCCGCTAAATTTGAAATACCGCCACTTGCAATGACTGGTGCCTTGGTTGCAGCGCACACACTCTTTAACAATTCAAGATTCGGACCAGCGAGTGTTCCGTCTTTAGTCACATCAGTAACGACGTACCGGGCGCAACCATCACTATCCAATCTTTGAATTGTTTCGAATAGATCGCCACCATCGCGCGTCCAACCTCTTGCCGATAAAACATGCCCACGAACATCGAGTCCAACTGCAACGCGATCACCAAACTCAGCAATCACCTGAGAAGTCCATTCGGGGTTTTCAAGAGCCGCAGTTCCTAAATTAACTCTTGCACAACCTGTGGCAAGTGCTTTGCGTAATGATTCGTCATCTCTGATACCACCAGAAAGCTCAACTTTAATGTCGAGAATTCCTATTACTTCTGCGAGTAACTCTGCATTACTGCCGATACCGAATGCAGCATCTAGATCCACTAGATGAATCCATTCGGCACCTGATTTTTGAAAATCAAGTGCAGCATCCAGAGGTTTTCCATAAGTAGTCTCTTTGCTTAATTCGCCCTGAACTAAGCGAACAGCCTTGCCCTCTTTAACATCAACTGCTGGCAAAAGTTCTAGGTGACTCATAACCCCGCACTCCAATTGGCAATGAGAGTGAGACCAGCCCGTCCAGATTTTTCAGGATGAAATTGAGTGGCGCATAAAGCGCCATCTTCGACAGCTGCAAGAAATTTTTCACTGTGAGTGGTCCATGCCTGAGCCATACCCACTGATTTTTTTGCTGCGTATGAATGCACGAAATAGAAAGACTCTTTTTCAACTCCTTTAAAGAGCTGAGATGTTCCAGTAATTTCTACTGTATTCCAACCCATATGCGGCAGAATTGGTGCGGCAATTTCATTGACGGAGCCATCCCACATTCCGATGCCCTGATGTGATCCATGTTCTAGTCCATCACTAAAAAGTATTTGCATACCAATGCAGATTCCTAAAGTTGGTTTTCCAGCGTTTTTTCTCTGACGGATGACATCAGCTGCGCCAATTTCATTGATGCCGCTCATACACGCTGCGAATGCACCAACACCTGGAACCACTAAGCCATCAGCTCTGAGCGCAACATCGAGATCCGATGTGAGTTCAACGTCATGGCCAGTTGTTGCAAAGGCACGTTGGGCGGATCGCAAATTTCCGGATCCGTAATCCAGAATTGCTATCAAAGAACGCCCTTAGTTGATGGAACTCCGGTCACTCGTGCGTCTAATGAAACTGCATCGCGTAGAGCTCGAGCGACAGCTTTGAATTGTGCTTCAAATACGTGGTGTGCGTTGCGACCTTCTAGAACTCTAATGTGAAGGGCAATGCGAGCTTCAGCAACAACGGATTCCCAAATGTGTTTGCCAAGTGTTGTGTCGAATGTTCCAATTAACTCAACAACTTCAGGTTGGCGGTGCACTAAGTATGGGCGACCTGAAAGATCTACCGCAGCCTGAACAAGAACTTCATCAAGCGGAACCATTGCATCACCAAATCGGCGAATACCTGCTTTATCTCCGAGTGCTTCGCGAAGTGCTTGTCCAAAGGCGAGAGAAGTATCTTCAACAGTGTGGTGTGAATCCACATCTATATCTCCGGTTGTCTTTACGGTGAGATCAAATCCAGAGTGTTTACCTAGTTGTGAAAGCATGTGATCAAAGAATGCGACTCCAGTGTCAACTGAGATGTTTCCTTGGCCATCAAGATTGAGTTCTACAAGAACGCTTGACTCTTTAGTTGTACGTTCTACACGTGCGCTTCTCATTTTTTCCCCTGCTTCACTTGTTTAATACTTCGCTCATTGCTCTTAGGAATTTCTTATTTTCGGCCCCACTGCCGATAGTTACTCGCAAATAGCCTTCAAGTCCCACATCTCGGATGAGGACTCCTTTATCGAGCAAATCTTTCCATACTTCAGCACTGCCTCGCTTGAATCCTGAGAAGAGCAGGAAATTCGAACAACTCGGAACCACTTCGAGCCCCAATTGAGTCAATTGGCTAGCAACATCTTCGCGTGCTGCGATCAGTCCTTGGACAGTTGCTAGTAACTCATTACTAAATTCCAGTGCCGCACTTGCTGCAACTTGAGTCAAGGCACTGAGATGGTACGGAAGTCGAACAAGCCTCATAGCATCGATAACCGATGGGTGCGCGACTAAATATCCAACACGCGCTCCTGCAAAGGCAAATGCTTTACTCATTGTTCTGATGACAACAATGTTTGGATATTTTTCAATGAGTGTCACTGCCGATTTTTCGGATGAAAACTCTGCGTACGCTTCATCGATGACCAATAATCCGCCTACTGACCGCGCACTTAGTGAGAGTGATTCTATTTCAGAGATAAGTACAGCGCTGCCAGTTGGGTTATTTGGAGTTGTCACAAATGTTAGGGCTGGTCGAAGTGATTCGATTTGAGAAACAGCTGCTTCACAATCGAGTGTGAAATCCTTGCGACGCGTGCCATCAATCCAAGGAGTTGCAGTTACTTTGGCGATCAATGGGTGCATTGAGTATGACGGTGTAAAACCTAAAGCGGATTTACGACCGAATGCTAGAAAAATGGATTGAATGATTTCATTGCTGCCATTAGCCGCCCAGATATTTGAAACATCCATCGATGTTCCGGATTGGGAATTAATGTAGTTGGCTAGTGAAGTACGAAGCGCAATAGCTTCGCGATCAGGATAACGATTGAGTTCGGCGCCGATCTTGCTTACTCGATCGGCAATTGCCTTAATCAATTCTGGTGAAGGTGAAAATGGGTTTTCATTTGTATTTAATGATGCTTGTGCGCTTACTTGAGGCGCACCGTAAGGCTTCAAGGGTGCGAGTTCAGAGCGCAGTGGCAACCACTCTGGCCACGTACTCATGATGAACTCTTGTTTTCTAACCGAGCGCTCATGGCTTCACCATGTGCTGGTAGATCTTCTGAATGTGCAAGAGTGATCACAGTTGGCAAAATATCTGTAAAAGCACTCTCGTTATATTCAATGAAATGTAATCCTCGCAAGAATGTTTGCACGGATAGCCCACTTGAGTGACACGCACATCCCCCGGTAGGTAATACGTGATTAGATCCCGCTGAATAATCTCCGAGTGATACTGGTGAATATCGACCGATAAAGACTGCGCCAGCATTTCTAATCTGTTCTGAATCCTTGGCGCTATTTCTTGTTTGAATTTCAAGATGTTCAGCAGCATATGCATTGGCTACATCAAGGCCATGTTCAACTGAATCAACCAAAACGGATGCTGACTGAATCCCAGTTAGTGCTTCAGTAATTCGCTGGGAGTGTTTGGTGCGGGCAACTCGAATAGCTAACTCTTTTTCAACGTCATCGATCAATTCTTTGCTATTAGTAATCAAAACTGCTGCTGCTATAACGTCGTGTTCTGCTTGGCTAATGAGATCTGCTGCAACATCAGCGGCAATCGCGCTTTCGTCGGCAACAATTGCAATTTCTGTAGGTCCAGCTTCGGAATCAATTCCAATAATTCCACGTAAAGCACGTTTAGCTGCGGCTACGTAAATATTTCCTGGTCCTGTAACGAGATCACATTTTTCACAGAGATTTTCCATGCCGTAGGCAAAGAGCGCAATTGCTTGTGCTCCCCCAATTGCATAGACCTCTGTCACTCCAAGTAATTCGCACGTTGCAAGAATTGTTGGGTGCGGCAATCCACCAAAATCGCTCTGCGGCGGCGACGCAACTGCAATGCTGGAAACCTTTGCAATCTGTGCGGGAATAACATTCATCATCACGCTACTTGGATACACAGCACGACCACCAGGAACATATAAGCCAACGCGATCAACTGGCACCCATTTTTCGGTAACTGTTCCGCCATCAACAACGCGTGTAGTTTTCTCACTTCGGCTTTGATCACTGTGAACTTTTCTAATACGTTCAGCCGATACTTCCAAGGCTTTGCGAATAGCTGGATCTAACTCTCTAAGAGCTTTCGTTAATGCTTCGCGAGGAACTCTAATTGAAGACGGAGCAACTCCATCGAACTCTTTGGAGAGTGCAATGAGCTCCTTTTCATCTCCATTTTTAACTCGCAACAAAATTGGTTCGATAAGTTTCATCGCTTCGGCAACATCGAGTGTCGCGCGTGGAAGTAGATTCGTATACCCAGCCTTAGATAAGCGTTGACCGCGAAGGTCTACTAAACGCATCATGGGCCAGCCTCACAATTATTTTTAGAATCGGGATGAATCAAGAGCCAATTCTACTAGCCCTGAAGGCAGTTAGGTCCGAGTATTGATTTCAGATCAGCGCTGAGAGATGGAGAAGAGGTAATTAGCGTCTCTAATTTCATTACGGTGCGCATTCCATTCTCATCAAGGTGCAGATGAACTTCGCGCTTTCCTGGGTGCGAGCGAAGAATCTCTTTCATTCGATCAACAACCGGTGGTGTGCATTGATTAATAGGTAAGGTAATTACAAGCGGGCCCGTCGGAACTGCACTGACATCGGCGTTCTTAATTTCAAGTGCTGTAAATCGGACCTGATCTTCACGTTTATCAACTCGACCACGAATTAAAACGATGCGGTCTTCTGTCAGAGTCAGTGCATATTGGTTATAGGTATTTGAGAAAAATAACGCTTCGAGTGAACCTTCGAGGTCTTCAATTGTTACAACGGCCCATGAAGCACCTTGCCTCGTAACTTTTCGGGTGACAGATGTAATTAATCCGCCGATTGTCACAATCTGATCTTGGTGTCCGCCATCATCGAGTAATTCGCTGATAGACATATCTGTACCAGCGCGCAATACGTGTTCGACCCCAAGAAGAGGATGATCTGAAACATAGAGTCCGAGCATCTCCCGCTCATAAGAAAGTAACATCGCTTTTTCCCATTCGCCTGCTGGAACATCTAAAGCAACTTTTGAAACCGACGTTGCTGATTCTCCCCCAAACAAATCAAACTGCCCAATTGCTTCTGCACGTTTGGTTTCAATCACCGAATCTATTGCTTCAAGATATACAGTCATCAGACCTTTTCGTGTGTGGCCAAGTGAATCAAATGCTCCAGCCTTAATCAGGGATTCAATAGTTTTCTTATTACATACTTGCGCATCAACTTTTGCTAAGAAATCACCAAAGGATTCGTAGCGCCCCTTTGAATCTCGTCCACTCTTGATAGATGCGACCACGCCTTCTCCGACATTTCTAATCGCTGCAAGTCCAAAACGAATGTCCGTACCACGAGGTGTGTATTCGGCATCTGATTCGTTGACATCTGGTGGCAAAACTTGAATTCCCATACGCCGGCATTCGCTTAAGTACAGAGCAGACTTATCTTTATCATCACGCACGGATGTAAGAAGGGCCGCCATGTATTCAGTTGGGTAATTTGCTTTGAGGTAGGCAGTCCAATAAGAAACAACACCATAGCCGGCGCTATGTGCGCGGTTAAAAGCATAATCAGAGAAAGGAATAAGAACGTCCCATAAACGTTTGATAGCGGCATTGCCAAAACCATTTGCTTTCATACCCGCTTCGAACGGAATGTATTCCTTATCAAGTATCTCTTTATTTTTCTTACCCATGGCTTTACGCAATAGATCTGCTCGTCCCAGTGAGAATCCAGCAACTTTCTGAGCAATAGCCATAACTTGTTCTTGGTACACAATTAGGCCGTATGTATCTCCCAATATTTCATTGAGCACTTCAGATAATTCGGCGTGAATTGGTTCGACCGGCTTACGTTTATTCTTTCTATCTGCATAGTTGTTATGGGCATTTTCGCCCATTGGGCCTGGTCGATATAGAGCAATAACAGCTGAAATATCTTGGAATGAATCAGGAGACATACTGCGCAAAAGAGCGCGCATAGGGCCACCATCGAGTTGAAATACCCCAAGTGTGTCGCCACGGGAAAGTAATTCGAATGTTTTTTTATCATCAAGTGTGAGGTCTTCTAAGACAATATCCACGCCTTTATTTGCTTTGATATTTAGTAGTGCGTCATCGAGCACCGAAAGATTTCGAAGACCCAAGAAGTCCATCTTTAATAATCCTGTTGCCTCGCATGCACCCATATCAAATTGAGTGATGATCGAACCATCTGCTTCACGTCGATGAATCGGAATCACATCGAGCAAAGGTTCGCGAGAGAGAATAACGCCGGCTGCGTGAACTCCCCATTGGCGTTTGAGTCCTTCAAGACCCATCGCAGTATCTACAACTGTTTTTGAGTCAGGATCAGTTTCGTAAAGATTTCTAAACTCTCCTGCTTCGCCGAATCGCTCGTTGCTCGGATCAAATACTCCTGCGAGTGAAATATCCTTTCCCATCACTGAGGGCGGCAAAGCTTTGGTTAATTTTTCTCCAATGGCATATGGATATCCAAGTACACGAGTGGAATCTTTAATTGCTTGTTTCGATTTAATGGTGCCGTACGTAATGATTTGTGCAACGCGATCTTCGCCATACTTTGTTGTTGCGTAACGAATCATTTCGCTACGTCTGCGTTCATCGAAGTCCAAATCGATATCAGGCATGGAAATACGTTCTGGATTAAGAAAACGCTCGAAGAGCAATCCATGCTCGAGCGGATTAAGTCCTGTGATACCAAGCGCGTAGGCAACTAATGAGCCCGCTGCAGAACCGCGACCTGGACCCACCCGAATGCCAACCTTTTTTGCGTAAGTAACAAGGTCTGCAACAACTAAGAAGTACCCAGGAAATCCCATTTTAATCATCACATCTAATTCGTATTTTAACCGGGCACGATGTTCGTCAGTAACTCTTGCACCTAAACGTTCTTGCAAGCCACGTTCGGACTCTTTGATTAGCCATGAATCTTCTGTTTCACCTGCTGGAACTTCAAAGCGAGGAAG